>Ga0224723_1000660_pt1 | contig 23096 bp, 20 predicted proteins | sample Balambano_FR2_Me_FD_161647 | JGI IMG/M metagenome (GOLD analysis project Ga0224723, IMG submission 161647) | Freshwater sediment microbial communities from Lake Towuti, South Sulawesi, Indonesia - Balambano_FR2_MetaG | ecosystem: Environmental > Aquatic > Freshwater > Lake > Sediment | place... | reverse complement strand
CTTTCTTTAGCATTGCTGTGTTCATTGCCAGTGCTGGGCGTGCCTTTTATGTTTGGAATGGACCCACGCGCCCATTTCAAGGTCAGGCATTAGACCAATTACAAGCCACTAATCAATTTTTGTTTCCGTTGGTAGCGGCAATCATCAGTGCTGTGGCTTTATTTTATTTCCTACGTAAATGGGCATTCTCTGATTTTCGACGTGTTTTCGTTTTGGTATTCTTCGGTTTTCTGGCTATCTTAACCATACGAGCATCATTCCGCGCTACATACATCACGTATGACCAAGCCACAGAATTTTTAGTCTATGCCCATGGTGCCACTGGCATTAAAGAAGTAATTGCCCAAGCCGAAGAAATTTCCAAACGCACAACAGGTGGAATGAATCTTGCTTTGGCGTATGATGCTTCTTCCCCGGATACAGGCGTTTCATGGCCCTTTGTTTGGTACTTGCGAGATTTTACAAATCAACGCTCATTTGACCAACCCACCCGCTCATTACGCGATTCCGTTTTCATTATTGTGGATGAAAAGAATTTTGACAAAATTGAACCTGCTATCGGTCCCGGCTACTATCGTTTTGATTACATCCGTATGTGGTGGCCCATGCAAGATTATTTCAGTTTGGTATATGACCGTGACCCAAGCATTCCATTTGATGAAAATTACGCTTGTTCAGGAGCAATGAGTTTCTTGAAATGGAGAAAATCAAAAGATTATTCTGCCTTTTGCCAATGGTTTACAGACCCTGCCGTTCGCTCTGGCATTATTCAAATTTGGTTAAATCGTGATTATTCACAATATGCCTTAGCCAAAGGCCGCTCTGATTTAACGCTTGCCACCTGGAATCCATCAGACCGAATGCGCCTCTATATTAGACAAGATATTGCTTCACAAATTTGGAATTATGGCTTAGCCCCAACCACCCCTGCCGAGGTTTTGCAAGACCCCACCGAAGGCAAATATGTTTTGCTCTCGGCAGATGTAGTCTTTGATGCCGCCCAAGCAAACCCTGTCATTCTCAACGCACCACGTTCACTTGCTTTCGCCAATAATGGCACCATGTACGTCGCAGATTCACGGAATCATCGTGTTTTGCATTTAGATGCAAATGGAAATATTTTAAATGAATGGGGAACGTATGCCGATGGAGTCGGTGTGCCAATTGGAAATGGGACATTTAACGAACCGTGGGGTATTGCTGTTGGACCTGACGGCTCTGTTTACGTAACCGACACTTGGAATCACCGCGTACAAAAATTCACACGGGATGGCAGATTCGTCAAAGCCTGGGGAGTATTCGGTCAAGGTGAAACGCCAGAATCATTCTACGGTCCACGCGGATTGGCGGTAGATGCCGAAGGTAGAGTTTATGTCACAGATACAGGCAACAAGCGTATCGTCGTGTTTGATGCGAACGGGAACTTCATCACACAATTTGGTGGCGCAGGTTTTGACCCCGGTCTCTTTGATGAACCCGTTGGCATTGCAATTGATAAAAATGGTACGGTCTATGTCAACGATACATGGAATCAACGCATTCAAACATTTGTGCCAGTACAAAACGAAAACGCGTTGGTCTTCTTGCCTGAAAAACAATGGGATGTGTTCGGTTGGTTTGGTCAATCGTTAGATAACAAACCATTCATTGCAGTCAATGATGATTTGCATGTTTTTGTCACTGACCCTGAAGGCTATCGTGTAATTGAGTTTGACCAAAATGGCGAAGTCGTTCGTGTATGGGGTGACTTTGGTGATAGTTATGCCAGTTTTGGTTTAGCATCTGGCATTGCAGTGGATAATCAAGGTCATGTTTGGGTAACAGATGGCGCTTTCAATCGTGTCATGCGGTTTACACTGCCATAAAAATGTATGTCATTGCGAGCCACGTTTTTGATTTTGGCGTTCGCTGCGCGAAGACGTAGTGGCGAAGCAATCTTATAATTAATAGTGAAAAATAAGATTGCTTCGTCGTCGTTTCATTCCTCCTCGCAATGATATGCTGATATAGTATAATGCGCGTGCTTTTATAAAATTTTATCTCCAAAGGGAGACTCGATGAAACTGCACGAGTATCAATCTAAAAATATTTTTTCAAAGTACGGCATTCCGATTCCAAAAGGAAGGGTCGCGGCTACCGCTCAAGAAGCAAAGCAAATTGCAGAAGAGTTAGGTGGTCGCGTTGTAGTTAAATCACAAGTTTTGGTCGGTGGGCGTGGAAAAGCTGGAGGTGTAAAGCTTGCCAAAAATGCTACCGAAGCCGAACAACTTGCTGAACAAATTTTGGCATTGGAAATTAAAGGGCTTCCTGTTCGTAAAGTGTTAATTGATGAAGCCTCTACTATTGACCAAGAAATTTATTTTGCCATCACCAATGACCGCGCTGCAAAAAAACCTGTGATGATTGCCTCAGCCGCGGGCGGGGTGGACATTGAGGAAGTCGCCGCCAAAGACCCAGAGAAAATAATCAAAGTTCATATTGACCCATTGCTCGGTTTGCGTGAATATCAAGCCCGTGATGTCGCCGTCGGTATTGATTTATCACGCGAGTACTGGAAAGATTTTACAAAAATTGCTATGGGGTTATGGAATGTCTATAAAGATACTGATGCAACCTTAGCAGAAATCAATCCGTTAGTGATTACGAAAGAAAAGAAACTGATTGCCTTAGATGGAAAAATGATGATTGACGATAACGCTTTGTTCCGTCAACCAGACTTAAATGAAATGCGTGATACTGATGAAGATGCACCTGCGGAAATTGAAGCAAGAAAATATGGTCTTTCATATATCAAATTAGATGGCAATATTGGATGTATGGTCAATGGTGCAGGCTTGGCAATGACCAGTATGGATGTAATCAAACTGTTTGGGGGTGAGCCAGCAAACTTCCTCGACGTAGGAGGCGGTGCCGACTCAAAGAAAGTCGCCGCGGCAATGCGAATCATCTTAACGGATTCAAATGTCAAAGCAGTTTTGTTTAACATCTTTGGCGGAATCACTCGCTGTGATGAAGTAGCACGCGGCATTTTAGTTGCGATGGATGAAGTCAAACCAAAAGTTCCGATGGTTGTAAGACTCGTTGGAACAAACGCAGAAGAGGGAAGAAAACTTTTAGAAAACGCAAACATGATTACAGCCGAAACATTAGCAGATGCCGCGAAGAAATCTGTAGAAGCTGCGAAGAACAAATAATTATGTCATTGCGAGCCGGTGGTCGAGTAGCAAAGCGTATCGAGACCATAAGGCGAAGCAATCTCCCACGAAACAGAAGATTGCTTCGGACATAGAGCAAGAGCGCCCTCGCAACGACATATAATAATTAAGGAAAAAGAATGAGTATTCTTGTTGATAAAAATACACGTTTGTTAGTGCAAGGCATTACAGGAAATGAAGGTTTGTTTCATACTACCCAAATGGTAGCGTATGGGACTCAAGTGGTCGGTGGAATTACACCCGGTAAAGGTGGCGAATGGGTATTAGAAAAAATTCCGGTCTTTGATTCTGTTCGCTCTGCAAAAGAAAATACAGATGCCAACGCCACAATTATTTTCGTGCCTGCTCGCTTCGCACCGGACGCCATGTTTGAAGCCGCAGATGCAGGCATTCCATTAATCATTTGTATTACTGAAGGTGTTGCAATATCCGACATGATGCGCGTCCGAAATTATTTAGACCAAAAGAAAGTCCGTTTGATTGGTCCAAATTGTCCGGGGCTATTAACTCCGGGTGAAGCCAAAGTCGGAATCATCCCCGGCAATATTGCTATCCCCGGTAATGTCGGTGTGGTTTCTCGTTCTGGCACATTGACTTATGAGGTTTTATACGCCATGAAAAATCTCGGCATGGGAGCATCTACTTGTGTCGGTATTGGTGGTGACCCTGTCAACGGCACAAACTTTGTTGATGTATTAGAAATGTTTGAAGATGACCCACACACTGAAAAAGTGATTATGATTGGTGAAATCGGCGGCAATGAAGAAGAAAAAGCCGCAGAATTTATCCGCACCAAAATGACAAAACCTGTTGCTTCCTTTATCGCAGGTCAAACTGCTCCGCCGGGAAAACGGATGGGACACGCCGGCGCAATCATTGAAGGTGGTGAGGGTTCAGCGGCAGATAAAATTAAGACTCTTGAAGCGGCTGGTGTCAAAGTCGCAAAACATCCAGAAGAAATTCCGACATTGTTAAGTTAATGTCATTGCGAGCCATGTTCTTGTTCTTTATGGCGAAGCAATCCCCAACATAATCATAAGATTGCTTCGACTTCGCCTCGTAATGACATGTTAAAACATATAGAGCCGCCAAAATTTGGCGGCTCTACGGTTATAATCCAGTAAATAAATTATTTCTTGTTCGCGTCAATATACGCAACAGCCTCACCGACTGTGGTAATCTTTTGCGCGGCTTCGTCTGAAATTTCTGCGCCAAACTTATCTTCAAATGCCATGATTAATTCCACCAAGTCCAGTGAATCGGCTTCCAAATCTTCGCGGAAGCGCGCTTCCATCGTAATCTTTGATTCATCTGCACCAAGCAAATCCTTGATGATGCCTTTCAATTCATTATAAGTGTCTGACATAAAAGCCTCCAATAGGGTTTTGATTTTTCAAATTGTAACCGCTTGACTTGCACTGTCAAGCCATCTATCAAACACAGGAACACTCCCCCATGACAAAAGTTGCGCCGATTGACCAACGAAAAGCCGACCACATAAAAATAAACTTAGAACAAGATGTTCGCTCTGCACTCACCAGCGGGCTTGAAAATTATCACTTCATCCACGAAGCCCTACCAGAAGTGGATTTAAACCGCCTCGACACTACGGTGAACTTGTTCGGCAAGCGTTTACATTCGCCTATCCTCATCAGCTCAATGACTGGCGGAACTTCCGAAGCAGAGACAATTAACTTACGCCTCGCAGAAGCGGCACAAGAGTGTGGAATTGCCATGGGAGTCGGGAGTCAACGTGCCGCCATTGAACATCCCGAACAAGCCAAAACATTTCAAGTGAGAAGAGTTGCAAAAGATATTTTATTATTTGCAAATCTTGGCGCAGTACAATTAAATTATGGTTACGGAATTGACCAATGCAAACAAGCAGTAGATATGATTGAAGCAGATGCTTTGTATTTACACTTGAATCCATTACAAGAAGCCGTGCAAGATGCTGGTGATACAAACTTTGCAGACTTAGCAAAAAAGATTGAAGAAGTTTGTAAAAAACTAGAAGTACCTGTGATTGCAAAAGAAGTCGGTTGGGGAATTTCAGAACGCACTGCAAAATTATTAAGTGATTGTGGAGTGCAAGCCATTGATGTTGCTGGTGCAGGTGGCACTTCATGGTCACAAGTTGAAATGCACCGCGCACCAGATGAATTTACACGTCAACTCGCGGCTACATTTGTTGGCTGGGGAATTCCAACTGCTGATTCGATACTCAATGTCAAAAAAGCAGTTCCTGAAATGACCATCTTTGCATCAGGCGGAATCAAAGATGGTTTAGATATTGCAAAATGTATCGCACTCGGAGCAACTCTCGGTGGCATGGCAGGAAACTTTTTGAAAGCCGCAGCAATCTCTACTGAAAAAGCAGTGGATGTAATGAAATTAACCAAAAGACAAATAGAAGTCACCATGTTTGCTTGTGGGGTTGATAAGTTGGAAGGTTTGAAAAATAGAATAAATACAGAGTTATGAATCATCTACAATTACACCCAACAAAAACCGAAGACCTTCCTCGCTTAGATGAAATTCGCAAAGCGGCGTTTGCCCCAATTTTTGATTCGTTTAAGTCACTACTTGGTGAAGAAGTTTATAAAATAGCACAAGCATCATCAGATGAAGCACAAGGTCAGTATTTGGTCTCGCTTTTAGAACCCAACTCAGGTTGGGAAGTTTACACTGCAAAACTTGAAGGAGTCATTGTCGGTTTTGTTTCTATTAAACTAGATAATGAATCGAAAGTCGGCGAAATTGGTTTGAATGCAGTTCACCCAGACTATGCAGGCAAAGGCATTGGTACTGATATGTATGAATTTGCTATTCAAAAAATGAAAGAAGCGGGAATGCAAGTCGCTACCGTTTCAACAGGCGGAGATTCAAGTCATGCCCCAGCACGGCGTGCTTACGAAAAAGCAGGTTTTGATGTATACATTCCAAGTGTGTGGATGTGTAAAAAATTATGACAAATAAAATATTTCTACGCGACGTTATAGATGATGACCTTGATATCCTTTTCCAAAATCAACTAGACCCCGAAGCCAATTACATGGCGGCATTTACATCAAAAGACCCGACAAATCGAGAAGCGTTTAATGCCCATTGGAAAAAAATCATGGCAGATGCAACTACCATCAACAAAACCATTATTTTCAACGGTGAAGTGATTGGAAGTGTCTCAAGTTATTATGAAGAAGAAGAAGGTAGACCTGAAGTCACTTATTGGCTTAGCAGAGAATACTGGGGCAAAGGTCTGGCGACAATGGCATTGCAAGAATTTTTAGCAAATGTAAACACCATCCGCCCGATGTATGCGCGTGTAGCGAAAGATAATAGTGCTTCAAAGCGGGTTTTAGAAAAATGTGGCTTTCAAGTGATTGAAGAAGGAAAATGGTTTGCGAATGCGCGTGGTCAAGAAATTGATGAATTACTTTTAGAATTGAAATAAAAGATATTTTATGCTCAAACACATATTGAGAGACTAAAGAATTTCGTCAGTGACTTCCCCTGCACAACGCACAAAATCTAACACCACTGGTACATTACGCATTAAGTATCCCATATTGCCAGTAACTTTTAATTTTTGAGTCATCATAGCAGTGACGGGGTTAAGTTTTCCATTTAACACCTCTACAATGTTTTTGTATGAAGAGGTTAAGGTAAAGGCTGGGGCTGGGCGGGTAGATGTATCAGGGTTGTATTCTGCCGCACGGCAAGTGCCATGAAACAAGTCTAAATAAAAAGTGAGGCGGTCTTTAAGAGTCTCATCAGGTTCAATGATGAAGAGTAAATCGCCTTCCCAATCTTTGGCAATTTGGCGATGTTTTTCATCTGAATTAATTTTTTCTTGTAAAGCCTTTAACCATTCTTCGCTAGGAAATGTAGCAGACATGTACAGCCTCCAATGTTTTTGAAGATTGTATCACTGAGAAAGTTAACAATTATCCTTGCGGAATTGATGAAAATAGTCTATCCTTAAAGCGCGGAATAAAATTATTTCGCGGCAACGCAAGTTGTCAAATCTTTCCAATTCTCTCGGAGGAGAAACATGAAAAAACTTCTTACTTTGGTAAGCCTCTTCGTTGTGGCTTCCCTCGCCCTCACCGCTTGTGGTGGTGGTGGCTCATCTGCATCCGATTTGCTCGGTGCAATTCAAGAACGTGGGTATATTATGGTTTCATCAGACCCAAACTATGAACCTGCTTCTTTCTTGAACACTTCTGGCACACGCCCAGCAGATACCAAATGCCCAGATGGCGCATTAACTACTGCTGAAATGCAAGGTTTTGATGTTGATGTAGCCATTGCCATCGGTGACTCACTCGGTGTTGAAACCTGTTTCCCAACCCCTGCTTGGGATGCAATTACTGCTGGTTCTTGGGCAGACCAATGGGATGTCAGTGTTGGTTCTATGACCATTACCACTGAACGCCAAGCAGTGTTAGATTTTAGTGTTCCCTACTATGGAACTCCTGCTGTGGTTGCTGTTCCTGCTGATTCAACCGCCACTTCATTAGACGATTTGGCTGGTCAGGCACTTTGTGTTGGCGCATCAACCACCTATGAAACTTGGCTCAACGGCGGAGACCTTGGTCCTAGCATTGCAGTATTTGCTGCTGCTCCTGCTGGTGTTACAGTGGTCTCCTTACCCACTGACCAAGAATGCGCGCAAGCCCTTTCACGTGGTGAATTTGCTGGTTATGTAACGGCTTCAACAGTTGTGGATTCAAACATCTCTGACGGTTTGGCTGTCAAATATCTTGGTGGACCAGTTTTCACCGAAGTACTCGCCGCCGCATTTGACCGCTCATCTTCATTGGATACAACATCCTTACGCGCCGCAGTGGACGAATTATTCACTGCCATGCATGGTGATGGCAGACTCACTGCTCTTTCTGAACAATGGTTCGGAACTGACTTGACACAAGTTAGCCAATAATTAATAAGTTGTACAAAAGGGAAGCGACTCGCGAGTCGCTTCCCTTTTCATTTCAGCAAGTGTAAGGAGTGTTATATGAATACTTCTAATCAAAAATCGCAGGCGGAATTATTATTTGAAGCACAAGAAAAGAAAAAAGGAATTTTCCGCCGTAATGTGGTTTTATCTTGGTTGGGCTTATTATTATTTATGATTGTGATGTTTAGCGGAATCGAAATTAGGTCTGCTAATAACACCACCTCTTTTTCCACTTGGAAGTTCGATAACATTATCGAAAATGGAATTGAAAAACGTACCAGAGTAGAAACAATTCAATTCTCATTGCCATTTGGCTTACCGAATGATGGCATTAGTCTTGCTACAATTCTAATAGATGGTCAGTTTATTTCGGATAATCTTAACTTTGTAGCGGGCGGCATTGCCCAAACGATTCAAATTTCTATTCTTTCTATTATTCTTGCCATAATCTTAGCCTTGCTTGCCGCATTAGGGCGTTTATCAAGTAATCCATTTATTTATGCACTTAGCACATTTTATGTTTCATTGATTCGCGGTACGCCGTTGTATTTGCAAATCTTCTTTTTCTTTTTGGCATTGCCTCAATTAGGCATTGTTCTGAAAGGTTTAACAGCAGGTGTCATTGCGTTAGGTCTTAATTATGGTGCATACATGAGTGAAACTTTTCGGGCAGGCATTGCATCAGTTAGCAAAGGGCAGAGAGAAGCCGCCATTGCATTGGGCATGACTCCCAGCCAGACCATGAGGCGGATTATCCTTCCACAAGCACTGAGGTTTGCTATTCCCCCAATGGGCAATGACTTTATATCCATGACGAAAGATTCAGCACTCGTCTCTGCGACTGGTTTTGTGCAAGAGTTGATGTGGCGGGCAACCAAAGTTGGGCGAGCAGAATTTCGTAATTTAGAAGCATTAGTAATGGCAGCAATTTTTTATTGGGTGATGACTTTGTTACTGACATCTCTTCAAGCCCGCATCGAAGCTCGCCTCGCCAAAGGAGACCGCTAACATGCATCATCCGATTGTAAAAATTTCTAACTTAGATAAATATTTTGGTCATTTGCATGTTCTCAAAAACATCAGTGTAGAGGTGCCTGAAAAACAAGTTGTATGTTTAATTGGCAGAAGTGGTTCAGGGAAAAGCACTTTATTGCGTTGCATTAATTTTCTGGAAGACCCATCACACGGAACCATTGAAGTAGATGGCATAAAAGTTGAAGCCGAAGGCAAAGGCAGAGAACATCAAAACTTAATCCATGATGTCCGCTTGAAAACAGGCATGGTCTTTCAAGAATTTAATTTGTTTCCACACATGACTGTGCTAGAAAATGTCATTGAAGGTCCAGTCATCGTCAAAGGCATGGATAAAAATCAAGCCATTGCACTTGCCGAACGAAATTTAGATAGCGTCGGCATGTTATTCAAAAAAGATGAATATCCACTTCGTTTATCTGGCGGACAAAAACAACGTGTTGCCATTGCACGTGCATTAACCATGGAACCACGTGTCATGTTATTCGATGAACCCACATCCGCTTTAGACCCTGAATTAATTGGCGAAGTATTAAACGTGATGAAAAAAGTTGCCCAAGAAGGTATGACCATGATAGTTGTGACGCACGAAATGGGATTCGCCAAAGAAGTAGCCGATAGAGTCATTGTTATGTCTGAAGGTGAATTGATTGAAGATACATCACCCGAAGAATTATTCAGTAATCCAAAAGACCCACGCACAAAAGCATTAATTGACCGTTACCGCACAGCAGAATAATTTATAAAATGACCATCGCCATCACTCGAAAAATCAGCCCAAGTTTTAATGAATGTGAAATCACACATATTGAGCGCATTCCAATTGATGTAGAAATCGCACGTCAGCAACATACCGAGTATGTTCACGCGCTAGAAGAATTAGGCTGTGAAGTTATTGAACTTCCTGAAGAACCCGAACTACCCGATTCTGTTTTTGTAGAAGATACTGCTTTTATCCTGAACGAAATTGCCGTTATCACAAGACCTGGCGCCGATTCACGCAAACCCGAAACAGCCTCAATCATCAAAGCCTTAGCACCATACAAAGCCTTGCTTCACGTCAGCGAACCTGCCACCATTGATGGTGGCGACGTCCTTGTGCTACATAAAAAAATTTATGTGGGCTTATCATCACGCAGTAACCCTTATGCTATCGAGCAACTTAATCAAATGCTCAACCAATATGGCTATCAAGTGCAGGGCATCGAACTGACAGATTGTTTACATCTAAAAACCGCCGTCACAAAAGTAGATGAAGAAACTTTATTGATTAATCCAAACTGGGTGGATGAAACCCATTTTTCTGATTTCAACTTGATAGAAGTCCACGCTTCAGAACCCTACGGGGCAAATTGCTTGCCCGTTCGTGGAAGCATCATCTACCCTTACACATTCCCGAAGACACAAAGCAAATTGGAAGCAAAAGGATTCAAAATCAAAAACGTGAATGTAGATGAACTCGCCAAAGCCGAAGGCGCAGTGACGTGTTGTAGTTTGATTATTGAATAATGCTGAGGTTCAGAAGCAAGTAACAAGTCTGAAACGAAGCGAGTATAATCGCGGCTATGAATCAAACAAATCAAAAATCCGAATCAGCAACATATTGGGAATCACATCTCGAAAGTTGGGAAGCCAGCGCGTATTTCAAAGAAGGTCAAGAAAAAGCAAATTGGTGGGATAGGCTTTCAACCATTTTTCGCGGCGACGCAATGTATGTGCGTATGCAAACCGCACTGGAATTAATCAAACCGCATATCAAAGACAAAACTGTTTTAGATGTCGGTTGTGCCTCTGGGCGTTTTGCTTTTCAAATGATTGAAGCAGGCGCGCAAAAAGTGTACGGCACAGATATTTCTGCTGAGGCAGTTGCATTTGCAAACCAACGTGCCAAAGAATTAAATTTGCAAAATCAATTAGAGTTTTCTGTTACAGATGTAGTGCAACCGAACACAGTACTCCCCCAAGTGGATTTTGTGACTGCATTGGGTGTGATTGAATATTTTGATGCAAAAGACATGGCAAAGTTTCTTGGAAACCTACGCACAAAATATATCTTGTTAGATTTTCCAGACTTAGGGCGTAAAAAAGAATTCCCCACTTGGATACTTCGTCAAGTATATATTCGTGTGAATCGTTTGCCCGGTGTATATTTGTATTCACTTGATGAATTTGCAAAAATTGCCGCGCCATTTGGTTTTACTAATTTGCGCGTGATCAATAAAAATCAGTTTTATTACGTCACGAACCTGCCTGAATGAAAAAACTCGCTTGTATTACTTTAGACATGGAGCCTGATTACGGCGACCCTGAAAAACGAATCCGCTTACTAGAAAATTCAGAATACTTTGAGCGTTATGTTTCGATTATCCAAAAATACAATGCCAAAGTGACCATGTTTACGGTTACAAATCTGTTTGACAAATGGAATGAGCATTTCGCTAAATTGGCTACGCGCATCTTGATAGAACATGCTGTTCATTCGCACACACACGACCCACACAATGCCTGCTCGCTAGAAGAAGTACAAAATTCAAAGCAAGCCTATACAAAGTTTACAGGCAAATCACCGATTGGTTATCGCGCCCCCATCGGAAGAATTGATAAGGCTGGCTTAGGTCATTTGCTTGACCATCATTTTATGTATGATGCCAGTCTATATCCCTCTATTCGCCCCGGTCAATTTGGATATGCCAATTTGCACATGCCAAATATCCCCTTTCGAGTCAAACGCGCTGATGGAAAATCACTGATTGAATTTCCATTTACTGCCATTGAAAAGATTCGCATTATTTTTGCATTGAGTTATGCAAAGTTATTAGGCTGGTTTGGTTATTCTATGCTCTTAAAATTATTTGGTTTGCCAAATCACGCTTTATTGCTTTCACATCCGCATGATTTTTATTTTGCGAGTATTCCCAACACAACAGTTAAGGGTTTAGAAAAATTTGCTTTATCAAGAAATTCAAGCAAAGCCTTTGACTATTTTGAAAACATGATTCGATTCCTTGCTAAACAAGGCTATGAGTTTGTTTTTATCAGTGAACTGTATCAACAAGTGGAGCAAATGCCTTTAACAGAAATGGCTTGGGAGAATTGGAAGTAAAGTTTTTTATGAAAGACCTGCGTAGCAAAACAATCAACAAAATATACTCTGAATCCGCACGACAAAATGAAAAAATGTTGTCGGTGGCGGCACAGTCGGCACAAATGTTGGTTGAAACCACAGATTGGAAAGAAAAAATCAACGAGGTGTTAAAACTTCTAGGTGAAGCATCCCAAGCCAGCCACGCCTATTTATTTGAAAATCACTTAGATGAAAATGGCGTTGAAGTTTCCAGTTTAAGATATGAGTGGGAAAATCCGCACCACAATATTTCTAGTCATGTTTCTGACTTTCAAAATGTGCCGCTTAAACATGAAGAAATGATGCAATGGTATAAAATCTTAAGTTCTGGAAAACCATTCTACGACTCAACAAATGAATTTCCTGAAGATTGGGCAAACAAAGAAAGTCGCAAAGAAATCAAAACTTTGTTAGATGTACCTATTTTTGTAGGTGGTGTCTGGTGGGGTGTAATTGGGCTTGATGATTGCACAAGAATCAAGCCATGGTCACAGGTAGAAGTTCATGCCATGCAAATTACGGCAGGCTTATTGGGGGCGGTTATCAAAAAACAAAAAGCAGACGAAGAAATTAAAGCCTCTGAAGAAAAATTTCAGACGACATTTCATGAATCTTTAGTGCCAATGGTGATTGGAAGAGTGTCAGACCGCCTCATTCTTGAAGTGAATCCTGCTTTTACAACCCTGACTGGTTTCTCGCGTGAAGAGGCTGAATATCATTTCCCAACCGAGTTAGGCATTTGGGCGAATCACACCGAACGAGAACAACATCGTGAAATTCTCAGTAAGCAAGGATATTTACGGGAATTTAAAGCACATTTGAGAAAAAAATCAGGTGATATAGCAGTTGTGTTGCTATCGGTTTCTAGTGTCAAAGTTAATTTAGAAGAATGTTTGTTATACACCATTTATGAAATTACACAATTAGAAAACGCCTTGAATGAGTTACAAGACAAAAACAACGAATTAGAAAGATTCACTTACACGGTTTCACATGATTTGAAAGCTCCACTCATTACCATTGGCGGATTTGCAGGTTTGCTGGCAAGAGACATCAAAAACGGACATGTTGAAAAAGCAAATCGTAGTATTGAACGCATTTTAGATGCGGTCAACAAAATGGAACGTCTCTTAAATGAATTACTTTCACTCTCACGCATTGGACGCATGATTAATGAACCCCAAGAAGTTTCGTTTGAAGAAATTGCCAAAGAAGCTGTCGGCTTGACTCAAGGCAGACTACGGGCAAACAAAATTCCCGTAGAGATGGAAGCGAATTTACCAACGGTCAAAGTTGACCGCGCCAGAATCGTCGAAGTGATTCAAAATCTGTTAGATAACGCCGCCAAGTTTATGGGCGAGCAAAAAAATCCGAAAATTAAAATTGGCGCTAGAAAAGAAAGTGATGCTTATGTATTTTTTGTCAGTGATAATGGCATTGGCATTGACCCCGCTTACCATGAACGTGTGTTTGGTTTGTTCAACAAATTAGATTCAAATTCAGAAGGCACAGGTGTTGGTTTGGCACTTGTAAAAAGAATTATTGAATTTCATGGCGGAAAAGTATGGGTTGAATCACAAGGTTTAAATCAAGGCTCTACGTTTTGTTTTACGTTGCCTATTGCTTAAAACAAAAATTTCCTTACGGAAATTTTGATTACTTAGTGCGCTGGAGAGGACTTGAACCTCCACGTCTTGCGACACATGCACCTCAAGCATGCCTGTCTGCCAATTCCAGCACCAGCGCGTAAGCAGGGCGTATTATAATCGGCTTAGTTTTATTGTCAAGCAAATATAAATTATGTCATTGCGAGGAGTGATAACGACGAAGCAATCTTATGGTAATGTAAGAGATTGCTTCGCCTCGGTCTCGATACGTTGCTCCGCAACTACTCGACCATCGGCTCGCAATGACGAATAAAAATCGTATAGGAGAATGTTATGGCGCGAATCGTTGTTGATGCAATGGGCAGTGATAATTATCCAACCCCCGATGTGGAAGGGGCTGTGCAAGCGGCGCGTGAATATGGCGTTGAAATTATATTGGTCGGTGATGAAAAAATCATCCAACCTGTTTTAGAGAAACAAAATACGCAAGGTTTAAATATTTCAATTGTTGACGCGCCTGAAATTTTATCTATGGAAGATAAAGGCGAAGGGCTGGTATTAAAAGCACGTGCCAAAGATTCAAAAAATTCAATGGCAGTGGGTATGGATTTAGTGAAAGATGGAAAAGCAGATGCGTTTGTGACAGCCGGTAACACAGGCGCAGGCATGGTGACTGCCCTCTTCCGCCTCGGACGCATCCGCGGAGTTGATCGACCCGCGTTAGCACCTATTTTCCCCACAGCCACTGGCACGTGTGTTGTGCTAGATATTGGAGCCAACCCAGATTGCAAGCCTGAAAATCTTTTACAGTTTGCTATTTTAGGAAGTATTTATGCTGAGAAAGTGCGCGGTGTGAAGAATCCAAAAGTTGGTTTAATTTCAAATGGTGAAGAAGAAGGCAAAGGCAATGAGTTGGTCAAAGCCGCTACGCCGTTGATTAAGAATTCAGGATTAAATTATTTCGGCAATGTGGAAGGCAAAGAAGTAATAGGCGGCAAAGTGGATGTCGCTGTGACAGATGGCTTCACAGGCAATGTCATGCTGAAATCATCCGAAGCAGTTGCAAAATTAATCACCGATACGATTCGTGACATTATCAAAAACGGAAATATTTTGACAAAGATTGGTGGCATGTTAGTACGCCCTGCTTTGAGACAAATCAAAAAGTTACTTGACCCTGGCGAACAAGGCGCGGCTCCGATGCTTGGCGTGAACGGGCTTGTCTTTATTGGTCATGGACGTTCTGATGCCTTTGCGATTAAGAATGCAGTTCGCGTCGCTAAACATGCTGTGGATGTGAAAGTGTTAGACGCAATGAAATCGGCAATTGAAGAGAGTTTGAAGAAGTAGATAGATAAACAAAGAAATAGGAAATAGGTCAATGAAAATTATTAAGAATGAAAAGTTGATTACGAGAAATAGCAAAATTGCGCAGTGGATGAGTTTAGGAGCATTGGGCGTGTTAGGGCTTGGCATGTATCTTTCTATTGCCCGCCCAGAGTTATTTGCATACTCTTTAGTTTGTTTGGTCGTCGGTTTTATAATGACACAGGTTGGCATGTATATGGGCAATCGCTGGGGACGTTCCCCTCGCCCTTATGAAAAAATAGATGCAGGCTTGAAAGGCTTGCACAGTGAATTTCACTTATATCATTTTGCTTCACCTGTTTCGCATTTGCTTGTTGGTCCAGCGGGGGTTTGGGTCTTGCTTCCCTATCATCAAGGCGGAAAAGTGTATTTTGAAAAGAATCGTTGGAAGAACAAAGGTGGTGGATTCTTTGCAGGCTATATGCGTATTTTCGGTCAAGAAGGCTTGGGGAGACCCGATTTAGAAGCCGAAACAGAAGTTGAAATTGTGCAAAAATTTTTCAGGAAAAACATGGGGGATGAAAACGCTATCCCCGAAGTGAAAGCCGCACTGGTCTTCACCCATGATAACGTCGAGGTAGAAGCGAATGATTCTCCTCTTCCAGCCATGAAGTTAAAGCAACTCAAAGAGTTTATGCGGCAGATGTCAAAAAACAGAGCGTTATCCAGCGCGCAAATTGCTCAAATTACAAATTTGTTTCCAAAAGAATAATATGATTAACAAAATAAAATCTTTCCGATTCACTGTAAAGCAACAAAATATTTTGATACTTTTCATTCTCGCACTATGGGCGATTTTTCGTCTTGTTTCTTATGGCGATATACGGCTTTCTATTGCAGGCAATGATACGCCAACTTTTGTAGAAGCATCAAGAGTTCCTTTGTTTTCTGCCGAAATGATGACAGGGCGAAGGTTGTTGACAACAAATTTAATTTATAAAATATTAGAACCAAAAGAAGGCTATCAAATTCTAGTCAACGGCTCGCTTGGAACATCAAGGCGCGAGTTACAACCCGGCTTTGACCGCATTGTTGTTTTGCAACTGATGCTCTCGATTCTGGGGTGGTCTGCACTTACTTGGGCAATTGCTTATTACCTAAAAAATTTTGTTGCAAAGATATTAACGGCTCTTATTATCCCAGCCTTCGCATATACTCCACAAGTAGCAGACTGGGACAGTATTTTGATGTCAGAGTCTATGACCTTTTCGTTATTTGCTTTGCAATTAGCCATTTTAATTTTTATTGTCTTCTCTTTGCATCAAGACCCAAAAGCAAAAGTTACTCCTTATCTTATTTTGTGGGGAGTTGTATATTTTCTCTGGGCAAATTTGCGTGATACAAACAACTATGTCGCCTTGATTTTATTTGCGCTTATTGGATTAACGTTATTTACGCCTCCATTCAAAAAACATAAAACACTCATCGCACTGATGTTTTTTACAATGAGTATCTTCATTCTTGGCATAGTAACTTTTCGGCAAAGCGGCAGGTCGGCAATTTCTACCATTAATATTTATCAATCTGATATTTTCCCTCATCAGACGCGGGTAGATTACATGACCAAAATCGGGATGCCCAACCCACAAACTGCCGAATTTCCAGCGTGGCTTGAAGAACATGGTACCACTGGCATTGTAAGATTTATTTTTGCACACCCCGGCTATGCCATAGAAAAACTGGCGCGAGATTTTCCTGAAGCATTTAAAGAAATTCAGCAAACATATTTTAAAACCCCGGAAATGAGGCTTTGGCGAGAAAGATTAATAGATATTGGTGAAGGTTTGCATCCAGAAAACTCTTCACCCTTCTTAGTAAGTCTTATAGTACTTATAGGCATCATCACTGCCGCCATAAAAAATAAAACTCCATCTTCCGCTGGGTGGGCATGGCTTTGCACATATTTAATACTTGCTGGCACAATTACAATTATCCCAACCATTCTGGGCGATACATGGGCGCTTAATCGCCATGCGTTATTATCAACTATCATTTATAGATTATCCATGTGGTTGTTTGTAATCGTAACGATAGACCTTGCGCTGACAGACGAAAACCAAACACAAAAAATTATAGCCTCATAAATGCTTTATGGTACACTTGTTCTAATATGACCATCATCGTCTCCATAGACATAGAAACCACAGGCTTGGATGAAAACCGTGATGCCATTATTGAAATTGCAGCAGTTAAATTTAATGGCAAACGCATTGAAGATGAATTCAATACACTCATCAACCCCAGCAAACACATTCCCGATTTTATAACTGGCTTAACAGGCATTGATGATGCAATGGTTCGTCAAGCACCGCGCCTGCGTGATATTGCCCACGAATTAACATCTTTTGTTGGTGACGCGCCCATTCTTGGTCACAACGTAAGCTTTGATATTAAATTTTTGCGCAAAGCAGGTTTGTTTGAATATCAACAAACATTAGATACTTACGAACTCGCTTCGGTGTTAATGCCAACTGCCACGCGTTACAATCTCGGTGCGCTTGGCAAACAACTTGGCATTCCGCTCCCCGCCACACACCGCGCGTTAGATGATGCTCGCGTCACACACGCCGCTTACATTCGTCTGCTTGATATTGCGCGCGAACTTCCGCTTGATACATTGCAAGAAATTGTTGAGTTAGGCAATTTTGTAGATTGGGATTCAGGCTGGGTCTTTGAACAAATTTTACATGACGTTGCCAAACAAGGCATAAAACAGAAAAAAACATCACGCGCCTCTTCCTCTAAGCGGATACTTGCTTCAAAACCTGAAACAGAATCTCCACCGATACAAAAAAACGAAGAGCCTACACCATTAGACCCTGAAGAAGTAGCATCCATTCTTGAATACGGCGGACAATTCTCCCAGTATTTTGAAGCGTATGAACATCGCGCCGAACAAGTAGAAATGTTGAAAGCCGTATCCAATGCCTTATCGCATGGCGGACATTTAATGGTGGAAGCAGGCACAGGCGTAGGAAAATCATTTGCATATCTCGTGCCAGCCGCATTATTTGCAGTACAAAATAATACTCGTGTAGTCGTTTCTACGAACACGATTAACTTGCAAGATCAATTAATCAAAAAAGATATTCCTGATTTACAAGCCGCATTAAACTTAGATGTGCGTGCCGCAGTATTAAAAGGACGAGTCAATTACCTTTGCCCACGCAGGTTGGAATTTTTACGCAAAAGCGGACCATCGAATGCCAATGAAATGCGTGTGCTTGCAAAAATTATTGTTTGGCAATTAGAAAATGTCAGCGGTGATAGAAACGATTTGAATTTGACAGGACCCGTTGAAAGGGAAATCTGGTCAAGGCTGTCAGCAGAAGATGATAACTGTACAACAGAAACATGTTTAGGTCGAATGGGAGGCGCGTGTCCGTTTTATCGAGCAAAACAAGCCGCAGGGCATTCACATCTATTAATCGTCAATCACGCGCTTTTATTATCCGATGTTTCGACAGGCAGTAAAGTTTTGCCCGAATATGATTATGTAATTGTAGATGAAGCCCATCACATAGAAAGCGCAGTGACCAATGCTCTTTCGTTTCGTTTAACACAACAAGATGTAGAACGCATGTTGAAAGAATTGGGCGGCTCATCATCTGGCTTGCTTGGAAAAATGTTAACTGAAAGTCATAACGCATTACGCCCATCTGATTTTGGCTTATTACAACAAAAATCAAAACGCGCCACTGACCAAGCCTTTCGTTTAGAGCAATTATCTAAACAATTTTTTAGTTACCTGAGTGAATTTATTGCCATACAAAGACAAGGTCAGCAACAAAATAATTATTCATGGCAAATGCGGATTACGCCATCGGCGCGCACCTTACAAGGCTGGGACGATTTAGAAATGTTGTGGGGGCAAATTAGTGAGACGATGATTCATTTGCTCAAAACGCTGGATGAAATTTATAAAGCCATGGCAGATTTATACAGCGAAGGGCATGATAATTTAGAAGATGTGATGGGAAATTTAAGCACATTGATTCGGCGCATGACTGAATCTGAAACAGCCGCATCTGGATTAATGCACAAACCATCTAACGAATTAATTTATTGGATTGAAGTAAACCCACGCGGCGAAAGATTATCTTTGAATGCCGCGCCTTTGCGAGTGGGTCCATTGGTGCAAAAACATTTATGGTACGAAAAAGCCAGTGTCATTTTAGCCTCAGCCACTTTAACCACGCACGGTGAATTTAATTACCTTCGCAATACATTAGATGCCCAAGAAGTAGATGCACTGGCTCTCGGCTCGCCCTTTGATTATGAATCATCCACTTTGCTGTATGTTGCTAATGATATGCCTGAACCAAATTCATTTAATTATCAGCAAGTATTAGATAAAGCCATCATTGCCACTGCCAAAGCCACTGGCGGACGCATGTTAGTTTTGTTTACATCGTATGCCGCATTAAAGAAAACTTCGCAAGCCATTACGGGTGCATTAGCCAGAGAAGATATTTTTGTGTATGAACAAAGTGAAGGCACTTCTGCCAGTGCCTTATTAGAATCATTCAAAACAACAGAAAGAGCCGTGTTACTTGGTACGCGTTCTTTTTGGGAAGGTGTAGATGTGCCTGGTGATGCGTTATCGGTTGTGGTAATTACAAAATTACCGTTTGAAGTTCCATCAGACCCAATCATTGCGGCGCGTTCTGAATTGTATGAAGATTCTTTCCATGAATATTATTTACCCGAAGCGATTTTGAAATTTAGACAAGGCTTTGGGCGTTTAATCCGCACTGCCTCAGACCGAGGTGTGGTTGCTATTTTAGATAGACGTGTACTCACCAAACAATATGGCAGATTGTTTTTAGAATCATTGCCACCTTGTACGGCACGTCAGGGCGCAATTGGCGGGTTGGCAAAGATGGCGGGTCAATGGTTGGGGACGTTGTAAATGGTATTAATCTTTCACCACAAATTCAATCTTCATTCCACAATATTGTCTATTGCCTACCTGTAAAGCAAAAAAAGAACGATACTCGCCAGCGGCTTTCGGCGCAATAAAAAAGGCACTGACGCGCAATGTATTACCAGGCGGGACAGTTTCTTTCGTATCTTGAATCTTTGTGCCTTCATGTCGGTATCCACCAGTATAGACTAAATCTATCGTGGTTCTCGTCCATGTTTTTGAGCCTGTATTTCGAATGGTCCAAAAAGCATAGAATTCTGACTTCTTTTCTATCACTGCCCATTTGGGTGGTTGCGTTTGAGACACAATCACTTCACACGACCAAGGCACAGGCGTTTTGAAAACCGATGTGCCGCTTGCTCCTCCGCCACTTGGAATAAACCCAATCGGTGTAATGGTTGGGATTGGCGTGAGCGTTGGCAACAGATATATAAATGTAACCGTTGGCGTTGGTGTAATAGACGGAACTCGTGTTGGTGTAGAAGTATAAGTAGGCGTAAATGATGGATTCGCAAATGCAGTTTGCGTTTGCGCCGCTTCGGCTGTTTGAACGATAATTGTTTCTAGCGCGTTAACATCTACTGGCTGTTGAGGAAGTTCAACAACAGGCGAAGCACTTGGCAAGGCGCAAGCCAATGTAAGTAAAAGCAGTAAAATTAAAGAAACATTTTTACGCATATCAATAAAATAAGTATAACATTTATCAAACCTTGAATCTTTCTTTGATAAACTGTTCCCCTTTTGCAATAAACTCATCATACTCTTCTGGGTACGGTGCAGATTTCATTAAGTCTTGCGTCTTTTCCCTTAATACTTGTCTGGCTGGTTTTGAACCTGCCTCTTGCCATTTTTCCATGCTGTAATGTGGATATACACTGCTGATGTAATATCCGTTTTTATAATTTCGTAATGTAGATGGCTGATTCAAAAAGTTTTTGCCAGGTCCCACCTTGGAAATTTCACTGACAGCAGAATTCATTTCATCGAGTTGAAAACCATCATGTAAGCGCAAGGCTTGGTCAATGATTTCGTGACAATGTACAAAGGTTGTCGGAGAAATAGATTTCGAGCCAAGTGAATCTCCAATGAACGGAGCCAAATGTCCGCTAGATAAAAGAAGCGCGAGGGTGTTCATCCAGTATGTATCCGCGGCGATTAAATCCATGCCCCAGCCTGTACCACTTCCAGATGTCGAACAATGTGGAATTTGATAATGCTTCATCATCTCAGAACATGCAACACTAATTAAAATAGATTGCGGGTCGTAAAAATTTAACATGGTACGCATATCAAAATAAACGGGCAACATGCCTAATAAAATTGGCGCACCTTTTTTTATCGTTTGACTAATCACCAAACCTGCTAACAATTCCGCCATCAATAAAGTTAATGTACCTGCTGGAGTAAGCGGAGTTGATGCGCCTGCCATGCTGTAATTAGAAAAAATAATTGGCAAGCCACGTTCAATTGAAACTTTCATTTTATCCACCGTGCCAGCGTTTAACACCAATGGGCTGACTGGATTGAAATATGGAATCACAAATGGCTTATCACCCACTTCTTTTTTATTTAATAATTCAAACATATCTAACACATCAGGAAATTTATTTTCATCCGAAACCAACAACACCAATGGCTTGGTTGTGTTTGCAATGTGTTCAAGTGAACCATACATATCACCAAGTTCTTCTTGCACATCTCGCACGATGCCCACTGTTGAAACAACATCATAATGTTTGAACATGGAACCCAAACGAACCAAATCTCGAAAGTTCTCGCGTTTGAAAATGTCTAAAGTTTCATCAAATGGATTTTGATAAAACAATGCTGTGACCCCCACACCAAAACGCAGACGGTCTTCACCTAACTTCATTTTATGATTGCCACGACGGTCATACACGTCAATATTTTTCGGCGCGGATTCAATCGCTTCTTCTACGATTTCAGGTTGGAATTTGACAATTCGGTCTTGTGACTTAATCCCAAGTTTCCGTTCAAGCAAATTCAAAATATCAGGTGAATCAACGCGTACACCTGTTTCACTCATTACTTTCAGTACATTTTGATGAGCTTCTTTGATTTGTTCTTCACTCATCATGGTCAATTTCGGGCGGACGTTGTTCATAAAGGTTTTCTCCTATCACTATTTTAATTGAAATCAACCAAATTTCCTAAACCCGTGTTATAAACTATTGACGACAAAGTTGAAAACTAGAAATGGAGATAAGCATGAAAAAAAGTACATCTCGAATCGCTTCTTTTTTATCACTTTTGGTGCTGACACAAATGGTTTGTAGCTGTGGCACAACAATCAGAGTCACTCCGCGCGTGTATGAAGACCTAAATGGAAACGGGCAAAAAGAAAGTAACGAGCCATGGATGGAAAATGTGACTGTCGGATGGCTAGGAGAAACACAAACAACAAATGAAAATGGAGAAGCACAATTTCTACCTCAATCTTTCATAAGCCAAGTAGAATGTGCAAGAGCAAATATAATCTATATTCAAGTTCCTAGTGGATATGTGCTAACACAATCATCTTCTATAAGTCTGTTTTGTCACACAACAACGGTGTTTGGCATAGAATTTTTTGATGCTGCTGAACAATCTACTCAGCCAATCTTTGGTGTAGCACCTACCCAACCAGAAGAACCACAACTTCAAATTATTCCTACCCCTACAGAAGAACCTGTTCTAGCAAACCCAGCACTTACTTTAACCAAAACAGTTGACCACACCACTTGCGTAAGAGCAGATGAACAATTTAATTACACTTATGTTTTTACCAACACAGGCGATGTGCCACTGACAGGTCCATTTACACTGGCAGACAATAAAATTCCATCATTAAATTGCGAGC
>Ga0224723_1000659_pt1 | contig 23124 bp, 16 predicted proteins | sample Balambano_FR2_Me_FD_161647 | JGI IMG/M metagenome (GOLD analysis project Ga0224723, IMG submission 161647) | Freshwater sediment microbial communities from Lake Towuti, South Sulawesi, Indonesia - Balambano_FR2_MetaG | ecosystem: Environmental > Aquatic > Freshwater > Lake > Sediment | place... | reverse complement strand
GATTCGAGCCTTGCTGGAGGATCCCACCCACACGCCAGGAGCCAGTGTGCCTCTGGCGGCTGTCCCCGACGTGCAGCGCATCACCCTGCTGTTGCCGGAGGAGGGTAGTTCCCGCCCCACCACTGCCACCCTGCCAGAAATTTTTCAGGGTAAGTTGCTGGTTGGCAACGCGATGATCCGCTACCACGGGTTAATGACGGTGGAAGAAGGGATGGCGCTGAGATCACGCTATCCCCACCCCAGCGACAGAGCTGCCATTGAGCGCCTCTTCCAGGCTTCGACTCAGCAGGGCCTCCAGGGTCGCGAACTGCGCCTGCAAGCCCGCCGCGGTAGTGCCGCCCCCAGTCCCCTGATTGCTCTCACCCCCTCCTCTTTACCCCAGGACTAAGTCATGGTGTTTACTCCCACTGCTGTGGCCCCCGCCGTTCGCCTCCAAGGTCCCTTTTGGGAGGCCAATGTCGAGGTGTTGCAACTGGCTCAACCCCACCAAAACCTGGCCTTTCGGAGTCTGTGGCTAGAACAGCGCTCTGCTGGCGGCACCGCAGAGGCGTTACTATACCTACCCGGCACAGCGATTGTGCTGGGTTGCGTGCGGCGGGTCACTGTCAGCCCCGCTCCTCAACAGGTGTATCGCTGGCAGCGGTCGGCGATCGCCCCCGCCGCCGAAACCTCCACCGAAATTCGCACAGCCCTGGCCACGGGCGAACTGGCCCTGCTGCTGGTGCAGGCTGACCCCAACCGCTGGCCCAATCCGGCTGATTTAGGCTCTGTCACCAATCCTCAAAACCTGCCGCCCCTCACCTGCCTGGCCGGAGACATCGCCCTGGGGCAGTTTCTTCGGCCAGAGAATAATGCCACAGCTAACCTCTATGCAGCCCTGAACCTGGAGCAGCCCGAAGCCATTCAGCTTTTGGAACGGCGAGGCGTGACTCGGCTTAGTAGTCCGCTCACCGCTCACGCGAGTGGACTATCCCTCTATGGCCACATTGACCTGCCCTGGGAAACCGAACGACTACCGGCCTCGCTGCTGCTGGCGCAGACCTTTGGCCCGTCACTAGCAAGTCCGTCCCAAATTCAGACTGGCCCCTTTCGCTTGACGCTGGAAGCAGAACGACTCCTCCTCACTGAGCAAACCGCCTGGATTAACGCCTGGCAACGGCTCAGCCAGTACCTCACCCCTCGAAATCCGCTGAATGGCCCTATCCCACCCACGGCTGAGGCGAGTCCCTACTGGGTTACTCTGGAAGTAACCAACCCCACGGCCATACCCAACCTGTTTTGGGAAATCGCCCAGTGGTCGCAGCCGCGAGAACTCAATTTCGCCAGCGACAGCCTGAGTCTCATTCTCAGCAATCAATCGCCTTACGATTTGGACACCCCTCTGACCTCTCTGGGGCGAATTGTGCCAGGGCGAGTGCACATGATGCGGCAGGCGGATGATCGCCTTACTCTGGAGCTAGTGGCCGGAGCAGAGACAGCCACTAGACACTATGCCTACCGCTACCGAGCGGCGATTGCCCCGTCAGAAGCCGCCGCCCCTGAACCTGCCACAGAAACCATTACCCTGAGCGACCTGACTGTGGCGTTTGACCCTGTGGAAGTGCCAGAGTTTCTGCGTGAGCGGCAAGGCCAACCCGTACCCGACCCCGAGGCTAAACCCGTTGAGCCACCTGTGCTGTGGGGCTTTATGCCGCTAGAACGGGGCTGGTTTCAGATGCCGATTCCCAACCTGACTGAGCAAATTTATCTAGATAACGGTATAGCCAACCCATTATCCACCACCCGTCCCCCTAGCCTGCTGCAGGGAGCCGTGGCGTTGGGTAATGACAACCCAACCCTCCTGGCCACAGACTACCCCAACGAACAGCCCTGGAACCTGGTGCTGACCAACGCTGCTTATCTGACTGGCACCTGGAACCTGACGCCGGCATTTTCTGAAGCACCAGAACCCCGCATGACGGGCTACCGTCTGACCCAGATTGACCTGGATGGAGCCTCCCCGGAGGTGATTCTGAATGGCTTGTTCTGGCTTAGCACGGCCCGGCCCCTGGCCCAAGATGCCTTACCCGACCTAGATAACTGGGTGTCTGGCGTAAAGTCATACCCCCTACGCACCGTTCGAGATACCGACCTGTTTCCGGCCCCCGTGGTGTTTAAGCTGGCTGAACTCACTCTGTCAGCCCGGACACTGCCGCCAATTTCACCCTCAGAATCCAAGCCTGTTGTTGCTGAGTTAGGCTCCTGGCGCTTTAGCTACACCGTTGATGAGCAAATCTTGAGCGATCTCATCGGTGCTGACGTATTACCCACCAACACCTTTAGCCAGTATTTACCCTGGGTGTGGCAGCACCACGGCACCTTACCAATGGTGCAGGCGCTCCCCTTGACCCAAACCCAGGTGCCACCCAGCTATCCCAGTGCTAGTCGCCAGCTAGTTCCTTTCGAGCTAAAGAGCCGCATCTTGGAGATGGATGGAAATTCCCTGGCAGTGCCCGAAAACTGGTCATTTGAGGCCACCGGAGCCGGAGACTGGCCTCAACCGGTGGTTAATCTGGCCCTGGCGCGAGAATGGGGCCAATTGTTTGATTTGCCGTTGGTTTCCCTGTCGCTGCCGGGGCTGGTGTTCGATCCCAGGACGGTAGCGACTGGCCTAACCACCGATGCCAGCCTGGGTCTGCCGGTGCAGTACCGGTTTGACTTGCCCTACACCGACGAACCCAACGCCCTGGCCCAGCTTCCCGAACCGCCAAAGGATCCCCTGGAGGTATCTCCCCTGCCCACCTCGCCTCGGCCCGAACCGCCGGAACCGCTGTTTCGTGACACCTTTGCCAATCACTGGCAGATCCTCTCCCAGCAAGCCAGTCTGTCCAGTGCCGATGCCGTCGCCGCTTTCAGCGTTGCCAGTAACGGCGCTACCCAGATCCAGAGTTTGGTGGAGCCTCTGACCTGGTCGGTACAGGCCAACCTGGATGTGGCCGCCTATCCTGGGACACTTACCTTAACCAACCGAGATGGGGGCAATGGTACCGCCCTGCGGCGGGTAGGCGAAGCCCCTATTACCCTAACCGGCCAACCAGCCCTGGCTGGTATTTCTGGCCAGTTTAGCCAGAACGGGACGACCTTTACCCTGGTAGCGGGTAGCCTGATGGCCACCCCAGTAACCGCCGGTATGCGCGATCAGCGGGGGTTGGTACGCTCTGCCACTCATCGAGCTACCGGGCTGCTGAAAACCCCGGTCAGCCTACAGCTTGAGCCTAGCCAGGTCAATCGGTATGAACTCACTACCACTCTGGAACCGCTCCAGTTGCGGGCGGGCGATCTCACCTGGCAACTCTGGTTCCGTGACCTGCCCATTCAACAGGTCGAGGGGCAACCAGCCGCCTTTTCGCGGCAGCACACCCAGTCTGCCAGCGCTGAGGATGTCAACGACCCCAATGCCCTCTCGCGAGAGCAGAATGTCTTAACCGGCTACGAGTGGCGGCTGGGCGATGCGGCCCAGGCTGACCGGCCCTTTCTGCCCTTTTTCCAACTCCACCTCTATCCCCTTACGCTAGAAGCCGTAACAGTGGATGAAGCAGGGGTACAGAGCCTGCAATTGGTAGGTCGTTTGCAGTTGCCCCTGTCGGCTGAAGGGGAATCTCTACCCAACCTCAGTAGCGACATTCAGCTTAACTTTGAGCGCGATACCGCCGGCACCCTGGCCCTTAGCACTGTTACGCTGCCCGACCCACCAGAAGCCATCTCAGCCCGGGTCTGGCCCCTGGCCCTGGACAATAACGAAACCACCGATGCCCCACAGTTGACCTGGCACAAGATTCGCCTTAATACCCAAGCCGACACCAGCGAACAATCGCTCATTGTGGAGCAGGTCTGGCTCAATTTCTTCCTGTTTGGGGTGGCCTGGGCATTGCCTTTGGACGAACCGCTGGTGTTCTATCCGGCCTCTACCGCCGAGGTGCTTGGTCACTACCGATTTCCAATCCTGAACCCAGCGCCAGCGCTGGATCCTCGCCAGGCTACCCTAATGCTGCGGCCCTTTGATGCCTACAACCACACCGCCAACCTGCAAATGGACGTGCATCTGGGCCAGATGGCCCGGTCGGGAGGAACGAGTGGGTCTACCTTCGACGCCACGGTAGCCTTTCCCCTGGTTAGAACTCAGGAACAGGCCGCCGCTACCTGGCTGTCGGCCACCCTATTGACTCAGTTGCCTCTAGAGCCTGGCACCCTTGTCTTCAATCGCCACGCTCTACAGTTTGAGTGGCACAGCTATCAATCCCCTGAAGTGGAGCTGTACATCTTGCCAGGTATGCCGCTCCAGGCCAGTGCCCTACCTGGTTTTGCCGCCCTCACCTTTAGCCCGCAACCGCAGACCTCGGCTACGGGCGGTGCCCAATATCCCCTTCTAGAACTGGCAACGGCGTTTCTAGAAACGATTTTGACTTGTCAGTGGGGCGAGTTTTTGCAATCCGCTGCGGGAGCAACGGCCACCAATGGAGAGGAAACCCTGAGTGATCGCCTCTTTGCGGCCTCAGCGGGAGACCTGGTGATGGGCTACACCAGCCAGTGGATTCCCCCCACGGCCCAACAGTCCGGCACCTGGGTTGAGGCACTGCTGCTGAACGGCTTTTTGGAGGTCAAAAATCTCATTTCCTGGCCGTTGGCTCTGCAATCCCACGACGAGGTAAGGGAGACTCCACTACTGCCCGCCGGGGTAGTGCTGCCCGCCCTGACCGCCCTGCAGGACGGATATCGGCCCCTCAGTCACCTACGCCACACTCTGCGAGTGTTGTTCAACCAGCACAGCTTGCCGGTGGATTTGCTAAGGCTGGGTAACGCTGGATCGGTGTTTGAATTCCAGGGCGATCGCCCCTGGTTGCTCCTAGCTGTTACCGAGCACCAGTTGCTCACTGTTTTTGCCGAGGCTAACCATACCTACCGCCTGGGAGAGGAGCGACGCTGGGCCACTACTCAGACCGTGCAGATCATGCCCGTGGATCTGTTCAAAACTTTTCTGGGGCAGAGCACGGCCCAAACCCTTGACCCTGCGCGGGGCATGGCGACTGTTGGGCAAGCTAGTTTGGGCATCTGGAATCGCACCTTGCAGACTCAGCTTTTAACCGGCGACGATTCTCCCCTGGACGAGGCTGAGTTAGGGCCAATGCTGATGGTCGAAGCCAGCGCCCCCCACTGGGTGCGTACCACGCCAGTTACTGCTGCTAACCCCACTACCCTGCAGTTCCTGCCCAATGGGAGTCAGTTGGGCATTCTTAGCAATCCTCAAGACTACGGCCCTTCTGACCCCCAAGATCCTCACTGGCTGCTGCTCACTATGCCCTTCTGGGGTCGCTTGCTGAACGCCAGCCCGGAGCTAAGCGCCTCCACCAACCCGCTCCAGCGCGACCCGGTAGAACTCTTGACCCAGGGCCAGGTGAACCCTCTGCTCCTGGCCCTCACCCACTGGGCCGAAACCGAGTCTGTGGCCTTTACCCTGGCCGGGGTAGATACGGCGGCGGGGCACACTTGGCCCCGGCTCGATCCTCACTCTCTTGAAGAAAGCTGGTTTCGGCTTAACCATCCCTTGTCAGAGGCTCAGCCCGGCGGTTTACAAAGTATTCTGGCCGCCTTGCCCAGCACTCCAGCCCGCCTCAGCCGCTCCACCGCCCTCGGCTATGCCTACGATCCGCTACGTCGTCACTATCCCCCCTTGGCTAGCGATTTACCAATCACAACCGATTCAGACACCGCTCCTAGCCTGCTGGTCTATTCTGAGCGCTCCCGCTACCAGCGGCGGAGCGGGGCCAGCGATCGCGGCCTGCAAGTTCTCTACACCTTCCAGGAAGGGGCGGGAGACATCATCTATGACGTATCTGGGGTGGGCACGCCGATTGATTTACGGCTAGAACGCGGCACCGTCACCTGGCTAGCGGGGGGGCATGGTCTGGCGATTACCAATCAGCCCGCCCTGCTGGCCTCCTCTGGCCCGGCCAGTAAAGTGTTCAGCACCATTACCAACAGTAATGCCCTTACCGTTGAAGTCTGGGTGCGCCAGGGGCAAATCATTACCGTGCCGGGAGCAACGGTACGCATCGTCACTCTATCCGAACGGCCTGAACAGCGGAATTTCTCCCTGGGCATCACCGATGGGCGGCGCTATGCCTTTACCCTGCGTACCCCCACCACCGGCTCCGATGGTACTCGCAAGTTCGTTCAAGGTGGCAATGCCCAGACTGGGCAGATCATGCATCTGGTTTACACCCGTGACGGGGCGGGTAACGCGGTTCTCTACGTCAACGGCCAGGCCCAGGGGCGCGATAACCTCCCTGGCGAGTTCAGAAACAATTGGGACAATCGCCATCGGTTGGCACTGGGCAATGAATTAACTGGCGGGGAGCGCTCTTGGCGAGGGGAATATTTCCTGGTAGCGATTTATAATCAGGCGCTGACTGAAACCGAGGTAGCGGCTTTGTGGCAGGCGGGGCGAGAAAGTCGCTTACTGCCTGCTCTGCCGCCCTACAGCTGGCACCAAACCGCCCTCCAGTTGAAAACCAGCGGCCTGTTTCCCCAGCCAGAGCCAGATGTAACCCCAGAACCAGCCCTAATTCGCCATGCCGCGGCCACGTTACTGACAGCCAGACTAACGGTGAACGGACAGGCCAATCCCCGGCCTCTGAGTTTGGCGGTTAGCCCCTATCTGGGCCTGGAATTTCAGTCGGCTTCCGCCTCAATCTTCGACTCTTCCTTAACACCTCAACTAGCTTCAGTGGAGTTGCTCTGCGTAGAACCTGCTTCTGGCGTGCTACGGCCTGTGGCCAGCTACCTGTTCGACCGCCAGCCGTTGGCTGGAGATCTCAATGCCCTTAGCAATCTAAGCCAGCAGTGGGCGCAAGAAACCCATCGACGGCTGGCCCCAGAGTCGGCCATTGCAGTGCTGCGGTTTCGAGAAATTTTGGCGGTCGAGGGTGAGGTGCCTGTTGGTCAGGCTCAGGTGATTACCCGCTACCGCTTTCAGGTACTGGCAGTGCAGCCGCCAACGCCCCTGGCCAAGCCCACCTTTGCGCTGCGGTCGGATGTACGGCAGTGGCGATCGCAATCTGGTCACTTTGGTGGTCATCAAATGCCGCTGGCTCCCCACCCCATTGAGTTGGCCCCGCCTCAAACCATTGGTGTGCAGCCGCTTTACCTGGAGCCAACGACCACCGATAGAGAGGTTGGATTGGTCACGCAAGACTGGCCCTGGGGACTGAGCGGCCTGCGCTTAGGCGTGCAATATAGCTCGTTTCAACAGCCGGTTTTAGGCCTAGCAGCTCAGACTAGTAACCCTTTGACGCTCTGGTGGCAGGCTCCTAACTACGCGGTGCAGTATCGAGCTACCAATCCAACCGAGCCGAACCTACCAACAGCGGGCTTACCTCCCTACTATCGCCCTGGAGTGATGGCCACGCTGCTGCCAGTGCTGCCCAGCCTGCCTATGCCAAACGCCGAGGTACTGGCACCTAGTCTGGGTTTAGCCACCTCTACAACGGCTGATGATGAGCTAGGAGATAAAACACCCACCTGGCAACCTATCCTACCTGGCCACCTGCGCTACCTGCTCACGGGAGATCGCCCCGGTGTGATGATGGTAATCCGCAACCAGTTACTTAAACAGGTGTTGGATACCCATGAACCATTGCTGGTCTCCGGCAGTGTGCCCGTACAGCATCGGGTGCCTCGGCCCGTGGCCCTATCGACCAACACCTTCAAAGACAAAGCTCTGCAACCCTGGGCCAGCTATTTTGAACCCCAGCGCAACCTGCTAGCCACTGCCGCCCCTACTGACGAAGCCTTCTTTGCCGAATGCGGCGGCAGACCGGCCCAGCGGCTGCGGCTCCAGATGCAATCGCCGCTGGCGGGGGCTATCTCCCTGGCCTGGGATGGAGAACTGGTGTTTGTTACGCCATCTCCTGTGGAGGATTGGACGATTCAGGTGCAATTGGTCATTGGGACGCAAGCCTTTGCCTATACCCGCGCGGAAATTCCCGTTGAGCCTCTATCTAACGAATTAGACCCAACTACACTCACCTATCGCCTTCGCCCAGAAGCTACAACCCCTCTGCGCGAGGCCCTGGCCAGTCAGGGTGTTGGCGACCAGGTAATAGTGATGGCTCAAGTTAAGCCCTCTGCCACTACAGATAACTTCTGGCAAACCCTCTCTTTCCCGCTGCGGTTGACCGACCCAGATGCCCTACCCCTGCCCCTAAGACCTACCTTTATCCACTTTGAAGACCCAGAGTACAACCGCCAACTGGCCTCCAACGCCGCCACCGCTACGGCCACCGTTGCTCTGCCAGAGGGGGCACAGGTTGCCTCCTACGACATTACCCTGGCCTGCGATCGCCGGGAGTACAACCCCCAAAGCACCCTCTTTGTGCGTTACGACTGGTCAGACAATCGGGCTGGAATCATGGGCACTCTCTCTCTGTCTCAAATCAACGCAGCGGGCATTGTCAAACCCCTCAATTGGCCGAAATCAGAGACTCGCCCAGCCGCTACCCCAACCCTTGCACTTACCAGTAGCCGTCTGGAGCTTCTCTCCCTGGCCGACCTCCAGGCTGAAAACCGCTTTACCTTTAACCAGGCCGATATTCTAGAGCTAAAGCTAGCCCTATCGCTGCCACCCACAGCTCCTGCTACCGAGCCTATCCTGGTGCAGGTTATCCTACCTGTCACCATTGTGGCGGTTCCAGTCATCCCGGTGCCCCAGGCGGCCTATGGCCTGCTACGAGGGCTTGTGTCAGGCTCAGAGCCACGCCGTACTGCAACGCCCTCATCCGTGGAATGCCTGCGCTTTGCCTGGGGGCCGTCAGCCAGCCGCATTGAGCTCATCTGTGCCGAGGATTTGCGGACGGGTCTTGTGCGGCGGCGCGCCGTTTTCCAATGGAGTGACACAATTCGCCCGGCCCCAGGCCCGGAGTGGCATTATCGGTACGCGGTGCAAAAAATTACCCAGACCGGCTCCACTCATTGGCCTGAGTTTGAGCCTGTAATTTAGGTAAAGTTGTGCGGCTAAATTTTAGGACACACATCGAACAACGCCCCGTAACTTGACCCATCCATCCACAGGCCGGGAACCTTACCAAACCTTGATGGAACTTGTTGTAAAACAGCATCGTCTATCAAGGCTTATCGTACAGAACTGCACAATTCCGGGCAGGTATGATATACATAGGCACGAACGAACTAGCTCAGTTTAAAGAAACTGGCGGAAATACAACACAAACCTTAATGCTTCTGTCCTTGACTAGCTCAATGAGCTAAGGCCAGCAGCCTTGCAGTGATGGTTGAACCAAAAGGTTTATATGGCGCGTTACACCCACCTCTTGACCTTGTCAGAAGCAGCCCCTGGCCTGGGACTTTCTATCGTCAAAACCCTGGAAGCTTGTGGATTGAGTATGGTCTACGCCAATAACGATTATTTTGTTGCCAAAGAGAAGCCGGGTCAGGTCTCGCTCTCGCAGCTAACAACTATTGAGGTTCTAATTAGCCCGCCGACTTGCACTATGGATGCGGCCCGGGTCAACTTAGTCGTCAAGAACGAAGAACTGCCGCTTCAGCAGAACAACCACTGTCTGCGGGTGTTTGAGGCCGTTAGTCAGGCTATTGGAGCCGTGGTCTAATGATGCTATGGATCCAACAGATCTCTAGAAAAAGCGACATCCTCTTCTTCGTCTTCGCCCTCTTCCACCATATTGGGGCTGATCAGGGTAATATCAAACTCGTCTGGCGGCAGGGTTGACTGGCTATCGCGCTTGAGTTGATAATAAATGGCTCTAGCCTGCGGACCAAAGACAATTTCGTCTTCATTCATCAGATCGTGAGCGGGTAACTTGCGGCCATTAATGAGCATGCCATTGGCGCTAGGCTTACCCTTGAGATTGCCATCAACAATCCGGTAGTAATAGGTTTCATCGTCCTTAGGCAACTGGACTAAGGTAGCGTGGTGCCGAGATACAAACTGGGACGATAGCCGGATATCACACTTTGGATCCCGGCCAATAGAATACACTGAACCGTCCAGTACTATTTCTCGGCGACCTTTACTATCTTCGACAATTAGAATGTTGCTGAGTTTACTGTGTAATGCCATGCTCGAAAATTAGCTGCTAAGCAGCTCCAGGGTCAGTTTAGACGCTTAGGAATAATTCATTCCCCTAGTTTACCTCTAGATTTTTAAAGGGGGCCGAATATTAACAGATTTGCTTAGTCTGGGTTGCTGTCCTCCAGCGCCTCCCACGGGTTAGAGCTGATGTCTCGTAACCGTTTGAGCATCCAGTCAAACCGAATGCTGCCTACGGAGAGTAAATCGCTCATCTCGTCTAGGCCAACTTCGTTTAGGAGCATCACGGGTCGCCAGTGTTCACCTTGCAGATGCTTAACCGTGCTGCGCAATCGACTCGATAGCAACATAGCGAGAGCTTTATAAAAGCGTGAGGCAAACCAGATGTCTTGCTGGAGCTTGGCTCTGGCCTGGTCGCAGGGAATGGCCAGTACAATAGTTGGCTCTAGGGCTGATACTGTGGCTGATGGGGGCTGGCCATCTACAAAGGACATTTCTCCAACCACTTCACCGCTAGCGAGTTGGGCGATGGGCTGCTGGCTAAGGGCCTCTACGGATACTTCCAAACAGCCATCCAGAATTAAGAAGATATCTTCACAGAGCTGACCTTCCCGGATCAACACATCACCAGGCTGTAGCTCTCGCCGCTGCCCAGCGGAGATTAGCCAATCGACATCTTCATCCTCTAATACGCCAAGAACAAATACAATGCGCTTCATGGCTATGGCCCTATAGCTCGATTAATTTAGCTACCCTTAGAGTAGAGCAGGCTGAGTGTAGCACTCGTACAGTTAAAATCTGAGTCTGGCAATAGTGGAAAGATGCTCTTGAAATCTAATGGCGGTAAGCAACCATGTCAGGGTTTTAGCATACCGCTAGGGATTAAGGCACTGGCCTCAGCCCTAGCTCGCGCTTCTGCAACAGATCGCAACATTTGAACCGTCAAGCCCCCTTAATTGCCTCAATTGAAGGGAGACAGGCGGGTGCAGCGGTTGTGTTGTCAAACACTTTTGTTTCTGATTAGATGGAATACCTTCTGGTTATCTTATGACTAGCGTTAATTTGGCTGCCGCTGCTGTTGACTCAGTAACCCCAACTGAGTTGGTAGCGCGAGCCTACTTTTTAGGTCAAAGCATAGAACTCGATGCTCTCCGTGACAGGTCTACAGTCCCATCATCACCGCTGATTGTGCCCTTGGCAACAGGCGGCTATGGCGTGCTGTTTGCCTATGGCGTAGTGGTTGTATTTGGCCTCTCTGAGGTTGCCACGGATGATTTCTTGGCCACCATCCACCCCTATATTGAAACCCCTTTTGAGCAACCTGAGACTGAGTCAGTCGCGATTCAATTATTGCCAGGTAAAGACGGTAAAGTTCATGATGGGTTTGTTCTCCTATCGGCGTTAGATTTGCCACGCCTGCAAATTGTGGCCGAAGTTCTCGCTAAAAGCGTTGTCTTGGCTTATTACGAAACTGGAGCCGCTGAAGTATTTGATCAGATCGAGCCTTACGCGGCTGAGCTGCAGCACCCGCGCCAAACCCGCCCCAGTGGTGACCAACTGCTCAAGCAAATTGGCCATACGCTGATGATTCAAAACAAAATTGTTGGGCGGGTGGAAATTGTGGATAAACCTGAACTGCTCTGGGAATATCCAGAACTTGACCGCATGTATCAACGCCTCGAAGACGAGTATGAAATTCGAGAGCGCCATTCAGTCCTCGAGCGCAAGTTAGATTTAGTCAGTCGTACCGCTGAGACCGTTCTCGATCTTCAACGTCAACAGACTGGCCTACGCATGGAATTCTATGTGGTTGTCTTAATCGTCATAGAAGTGCTGCTGTCGCTGTACGACCTATTTATTCAGCCTTGATCGTGAGGGATGTTCATCAGACAACAAAGAGGTTTTATGGGACGGTCAATTACAGTGACCCAGGCTAACTTTGAGCCAGAAGTGCTGGTGCAATCCTTTGAGCAGCCAGTGCTGGTGGATTTTTATGCCACCTGGTGTGGCCCCTGCCAACTGCTGAAACCCATACTCGAAAAGCTGGCTCAGGAGTATGACATCACCGTAGCCAAAATTGATATCGACCAAAATCCTGAACTGGCCGGAGCCTTTCGGGTTGAAGGGGTGCCAGACGTGCGAATTGTTAGTCAGGGGCGGGTGCAGGAGGGTTTTGTGGGGGTGTTGCCCGAACCTCAAATTCGGGAACTGCTGGCTGGTCTGGGCCTGCACTCGACTTTGGAACAAGCGCTAGCTGGTCTGGCTGCACTCCAGGCCGGGGAGAACACGGCCGCGACGCAGGCTGAACTCACCCGGCTCTTGACCCAGTACCCAGAGAATCCTGAGCTTTTGCTGGCGGCGGCTAAATTTTACCTGCGCCAAGGCGAGCAAGAAATCACTCGCCAGTACCTTGACCTGATTCAATCCCCAGAGCGCTCCATTGCCCAACAGGTAGAGGGGTTACAGGAACTCCTGGCCCTTCAAGACAGTTTAGCTAAGCCTGGTAATGACTCCCCTCTGGACGTAGCCTATCGTCAGGGCATTCAGGCCGTTTTATCGGAAGACTACGACTCAGCCTTGGAAAGGTTTCTCACTCTGGTGCAAAAAGATCGCCGTTTTCACAATGACGGAGCCCGCAAAGCCATGCTAACGGTGTTTAAGCTGCTTGGTGATGAGCACGAACTAACCACCTCTTACCGTAAACGCCTCATGCAGTCTCTTTATTAGAGAGAGCTAGAACAATTTATTTCTCGGTAGCAATGATGTGTAGGTCGATGTGCTTTTGCCAAATTAAACGCATTAACCGCTGAGTAAAGGAGCCTTTAACAATTTGCCGCCAGCGAGATTGCTGACTTTCGCCAATCACAATTTGAGTGATGCGGTTTTGTTCTGCCACTTCGGCAATAGCTTTGGGCACATCTGAGTTTCGGACTCGCAAAAACTGGCCCTCAAATTCCTGGCAGAGCTTCTCACAGGTTTCAACGTGTAGGCTCTCTTCTCTGGTTAAAAACCGCTCAGATTGATCTACAAAAACCGCATAAAAGGGGGCATTCATGTAGCTGGCAAGGCGGGCACCCCGACGGAGCAGTTGCACCGCGTTGGGGTAGGTTGAAACACAAACTAAAACTCGCTCATGGATATTGCAAGACTCCCCAGACAGGGTTAATCCATTAGCGTCTTCTTCAACCGTATCAGCCACTTCTCGAAGGGCAAGTTCTCGTAGTGCAATCAGGTTACGCCGCTGAAAAAAGTTGCCGAGGGACTGCTGAATTTTCTCAGGGGCGTAAATTTTACCGTCTAAGAGACGTTCTTCTAAGGTTTCTGGAGTAATATCAACAACTACGACCTGATCTGCCTCCTCAAGCACGCGATCAGGAATGCGCTCTCGCACGACCACGCCTGTAATTCGTGCCACCAGATCATTCAAACTTTCGAGGTGCTGAATGTTGACGGTAGAGTAGACATCAATACCAGCCTCAAGCAAGATTTCTACATCCTGGTGGCGCTTTTCTCTGGGTGAGCCAGGAACGTTGGTATGGGCCAGCTCATCCACTAGAACGAGTTGGGGCGATCTGGCTAAAATCGCCTCAAGATCCATTTCCTGAAGGGTCAAACCATCGTTAACACTGACCTTACGGGGAATAATTTCTAGCCCTATAGCTTTCTCAGCCGTTTCTTTACGCCCGTGGGTTTCTAGCAGACCGACGACTACATCAATGCCTTCCTCTTTCAGTTGGTGAGCTTCTTCCAGCATTTTATAGGTCTTACCAACACCGGGGGCCATGCCGATGAAGATCTTATGCTCGCCCCGTCGTGCTGGGCGAATATAGTTGCTGTCTGGAGAAAAATTGGACGAATGATACATTGTTAAACCGCTAGGTTAATCGACAGCAGGCTAGAGTCCTGTGGCTATTAAGTGAGCAATAGTTGAGCGAATAATAAACCGAGTGTGAGCGTTTGAGGGCAACTTTGAGAGCAGGAATTAACATAGGGTGAAGTGCAATAGCCAAAATAATGTCTCCTGTAGCCAGGGTCGGATTCTCATTGATAAGAATGACGTCTTCCTGCCGCAATAGACCCAGTAACGCACAGCCTTCAGGAACTTCGATGACGGATAACGGTAGTCCACAGTAGCTACTATTAGCTTGAATAGTGACGTTCAGCAAGGCTGGTTGATAGCTTCTTCCTACACACATAGGTTTTATTTACTTGAAAGTCTGTCAAGCTGGTTGCAATACACAAGGATGGATAGGGATTGTGTCAGGCTTCTGGGTTTGGGCACCCGGCACCGGGCATTGGGTACCGGGTACTTTTCAGATAACTAAGGACTAGCTATCTAGGGGCTTAAGGCGTCTAGCGCCAGGTTAAGCCGCAGCACATTAACCCCGGGTTCGCCGAAGATCCCTAAGCTACGGCCTTCAGTATGTTGCTGAATCAAGGTTTCTAACTGGTCTGCTGGCAACTGTCGAGCTTGGGCAATTCGGTCAACTTGGGCTCTGGCTGCCTCCGGGGTGATGTGAGGATCTAAGCTAGAGCCGGAGGTGTACACAAGGTCAGCCGTAGGCTGCACACCAGCAGATTCCAGCCTGGGAATCTCTCCCTCTATGGCCTGGTCTGGGTCAGGGTCGGCCTTTCCCTGGATGCGATCCAACAAAGCCGGGTTGCTGGGTGCCAGGTTGCTGGCTCCTGACACGCCCGTATTGAGAATGCCAGCCGCATCGTCCTGGGGATTAGCCGTGCTGTAGTTGGTGGTGCTGGGGCGACTGTTGAAGTAGCGATCGCCTGTAAACGGCTGGCCAATAAGCGCCGAGCCCACAACTTGGCCGTCGGCATTTCTAATTAAGCTACCGTTGGCCTGGAAGGGAAAGATTACCTGCCCAACCGCTAGCATAAACAAGGGATAAAGCACAGCCACTAGCACCCACAGCACCAGGGTGACTCGAATGGCTTTAATCACGTCGCTCATTAAAACCGCTCCGGTTGAAACATCACAACAAAGAGGTAGACAGCCAGAGCCACCACCACCAGCCCTAGCAGGCCAAGCGCATAGGACTGCGATCTCGATAAGGCATCACCTGTGGCTGCTTGTACGGCATTCGCCAGGATTAAATTGCTGCACAGGAGTAGCAACAACGTGCCCGGTGCCTTTTTCCACGGTAATTTTCTAGAGTGAGCCGAGAGCCTGAGCCCTTGGCCATCCTGCTCAACCCGGTTGATGTTGAAGGTCTGGGCACCCGAGGTGTCCCCCAGCCTACAAGACCTAGTAGAGCCTTGACTGGGTCGGGAAGAGAACCTAAGTAGTTTCATTGACTTCATAACGATGGCACCTGTACGGCGGATTACGCAATGGGCAGGATTAAATCAATTAATTTGATCGCAATAAACGGAGCAATGACACCGCCCAGGCCATAAATCAAAATGTTCCGGCGCAGGAGTTGATCCGCCGTTAGCGGGCGAAACTCCACCCCTCTAAGCGCTAGAGGAATCAGTACCGGAATGATCAGGGCGTTGTAAATCAAAGCGGACAAAATTGCTGATTGAGGACTTTTTAAGCCCATGATGTTGAGGGCACCAATACCCGCTGCCGCGAAGATAGTGGGAATAATCGCGAAGTATTTGGCGATGTCGTTGGCAATCGAAAAGGTAGTTAGCGCTCCCCGGGTAATCAACAATTGTTTGCCGATAGTAACCAGGTCGATGAGCTTAGTGGGGTCAGAATCTAAATCCACCATGTTGGCCGCCTCTTTAGCGGCTTGGGTGCCGGAGTTCATAGCTAAGCCCACATTGGCTTGGGCCAGGGCCGGGGCATCATTGGTGCCATCGCCAGTCATGGCCACCAACTTGCCTTCGGACTGTTCGCGGCGAATCACATCAATTTTGTCCTCTGGGGTGGCCTCGGCAATAAAGTCATCTACCCCGGCTTCCTGGGCAATCACAGAAGCTGTGATGCGGTTATCGCCGGTCAGCATAATTGTGCGTACTCCCATGCGACGCAGCTGGTCGAAACGCTCTTTGATGCCAGGTTTGACAATATCTTTCAGATAAATCACCCCGTAAATTTCGCTGTCTTGACACACAGCCAGAGGAGTGCCACCTAGCCGGGATACCTGTTCGTAGGCGGCATCCAGTTCTGGCGTTAGGGTGCCACCTCGGGAGCGCACGAAACCTTTAATGGCATCGACAGCGCCTTTGCGAATCTCCTGGCCAGTAGCTAGATCGGTACCGCTCATGCGAGTGCGGGCAGAAAATTCAATGCCCTCGGCTGTTTCGGGATGGAAGTTAAGTTTGGCTCCCAGCCGTTCTGCCAGTTGCACGATGGAGCGACCTTCGGGGGTTTCGTCGAAGATGCTTGAAGCTAGCGCTACCTGAGCGAGTTGCTCCAGAGAATGACCGTTTACTGGAATAAACTCATCGGCCAGGCGGTTGCCCAGAGTAATGGTTCCGGTCTTATCCAACACCAGAGTATTAACATCTCCGCAGGCTTCTACCGCACGGCCAGATGTCGCAATGACGTTAAACTGGGCCACCCGATCCATCCCAGCAATACCGATGGCGCTCAGCAGCCCGCCAATGGTAGTGGGAATCAACGCCACCAGAAGCGAAATCAAAATGGCAACGGTTGTCGGTGTGTTCACATAGTTAGCCAGGGGTGGCATTGTGGACACCACGATCAAAAAGACCAGGGTAAGCACGGTTAACAATACCGTTAGGGCAATTTCGTTGGGGGTTTTGCTGCGCTCGGCCCCCTCTACCAGAGCAATCATGCGGTCGATAAATCCCTGACCCGGATCAGCGGTGATGCGAATCAGCAGTTCATCAGAAATCACCCGCGTACCGCCGGTTACCGAACTGGCGATATCCGTGCCCGGCTGCTTAAGCACCGGGGCAGATTCTCCGGTAATGGCAGATTCATCTACAGAGGCTAGCCCGGCGATCACTTCTCCATCAGCGGGAATCATTTCTCCCGCGATGACCTTGACCTGTTCGCCTCGGCGCAGAGCCGTAGAAGGCACGGTTTGGGTAGAGCCATCGGGTAGCACTTTGCGGGCCATCGTATCTGAGCGCGTAGCTCGCAGCGAGTCGGCCTGGGCTTTGCCGCGTCCTTCGGCGACGGCTTCAGCAAAGTTAGCGAACAGCACCGTGAGAAACAAAATCAGGGTAATTAAGCCATTCAGCAAGCGCTGCTGACCCACATCTGCCTGGATTGTGCCAAACAGGTTGGGATTGATGGTCATTAGGGCGGTAATAATCGTCCCTATCCAGACCAGAAACATCACCGGATTGCGTACCGCGATGCGTGGGTCTAACTTGACAAAGGCATCTCGAATGGCGCGCTGGTACAGCCCGGCCATGTTTACCTTGGGCGTGTGTTTGCGATCGCTACGACGCTTAGTTGGCATAATCATGGACTACACTCCCGCGGCTAGTTGAAAATGTTCGGCAATTGGCCCCAGGGCTAGCACTGGGAAGAAGGTTAGCACCCCCATAATTAAAATCACTCCGGCCGTAACAGCCGTAAACAGCCCAGTATCCGTCCTTAAAGTGCCGGTGGTCATGGGCACCACCGGTTTGCGGGCCATGCCCTCGGCCAGCAGAATCAGCGCCACAATGGGAATATAACGACCTCCCAGCAAGCTAATCGAGGTACTCAAATTCCACCACAGCCCGGTTGGAGCGGGTTGGCTGTCGGCTAAGCCCTCAAAACCAGAGCCATTATTAGCCGCAGCAGAAGCATATTCGTAAATGACCTGAGTCAGGCCATGAAAGCCGGGATTACTAATGCCAGACAACTGATCGGGAAAGGCCATTGTAATGGCGCCCGGAATCAGAATAACAATCGGATGCACTAGCAAAATCAGGAAGCTAGTTAAAACTACCTCTCGCTTTTCAATTTTGCGGCCCAAAAATTCTGGTGTGCGACCCACCATTAACCCGGTGACAAACACAGCCAAAATTAAATAAGCAAACAGGTAAGCTGTGCCGGTGCCCTGTCCACCCCAAACAATTTGCAGAAACAAATTGGCCAGCAGCACGGCCCCGCCTAAGGGCATAAAGGAATCATGCAGGCTGTTAACAGCACCGCACATGGTGCCCGTTGTAGTTACACCATAAAGGGCCGACTGCGCCCAGCCAAATCGTACTTCTTTGCCTTCCAGGTTAGGAAACTGGCCGCCTAACAAAGCATTGACCACAGGGTTGCCTTGATATTCTACCGCTGCCGTAATGCCAATAAATACTAGATAAATGGCAAACACCATGCCATAGATTAGCCAGGCTTGCCTACGGTTGTTGGCAAAAATACCAAAGGTGTAAATCAAAGCTGTGGGGATAGAAATCATCGCCACAATTTGGATCAAATTAGTCAATCCATTGGGGTTTTCAAAGGGATGGGCTGAGTTAATAGCAAAAAAACCGCCGCCATTTTCACCCAACTCTTTGATGATTTCAAAATGAGCGACTGGCCCCAGAGCAATCGCCTGCTGCACAGAAGGATCCTCCAATGTGGGCACCAGAGCTGGCCCTGAGAGCGTTTCTGGAGTACCCAAGGCCAGCAATGCAATGGCTCCCACCAGGCTAATCGGCAGAAGAATGCGGGTAATTGAGAGAGTTAAATCTCTGTAGAAGTTCCCCAGTGGTCGGCCCGTCAAGCCTCGGATAAAGGCAATGGCTACCGCAATGCCAGTACCAGCCGAGGTAAAAAATAGGAAGCCCAACGCGGCCACCTGGCTAAAGTAACTGAACGTAACCTCGCCAGAGTAGTGCTGTTGGTTGGTGTTGGTGATAAACGAAATGGCGGTGTGAAGAGCCGTATCCCAGGTTGGTGCCCTCAACCCAGTCGGGTTAAGGGGTAGCACTCCCTGCAGCATAAAAATCACAAGTACCATAACAGTCATAACCAGGTTGCTGGTTAACAGGGCGCGGATGTATTGCCCTCCTGTCATGTCTATCTGGGGTTTGAAACCGCCCAGTTGATAGATTAGGGTTTCAAACGGTACCATCACCCGCTCTAGGCGAGTCCGTTCTCCCAGAAAAACACGAGCTATATAGCCACCTAGCACAGGCGTAATGGCGAATACAATCAGCAAGGTCAATGCAATTTGAATCCAGCCTTGCAACATAGGTTGAAATTACTCCTAGACAACCTGACTCTTGTAATCATGGGCCTTGCAGCGCTGGAATACTAGGGGTAGGTGATATAAATTGGGTCTATACCTGTAGATATAAACACCTCTAAACTCAGCCTCAGAGGCACTACAGGTCAGGCAAATCCACTACACTAAAGCCACTACAAAGAATCTGTGAGTCTTGTATACTTAACATTGCAGCTTGATTGCGTGCTTCAGAATAATCAGCTATCAAAAAGATTATTTAGCTGGCGCTGGGTTGAGGTTAGCTCGTTTTTGTGCGTCATTGCGTTAGAGTTTTCGACCCCTTCTGAATTTATTTTTGGCTATCTTTACACCGCTCCAATTTTGTTGGTCAGCGCTCGACTACAGCGCAATGAAACTATTCAAGCTACGGCTGTGGCGATTATATTGACCCTGGTTAATGCTTGGTCTCCTAGTGACAATGATACTAAGTTAGCCACCATTGCCAATCGCCTAATTGCGGCTATGGCGCTTTTGGTGACTGGCTTCCTGAGCGAGCGCAACCGCTACTATCAGGAAGCCATTGCTCAGCAGCAGGCGCAAATTGTTGCCAGCGAAAAACTCATGCGATTGAGAGAGGACTTTACCTCTACACTTACCCATGATTTAAAGACCCCAATTCTGGGTGCGATTGAAACTCTAAAAGCGTTTCGAGAGAAGCAATTTGGCTCAGTCTCGATAGCTCAAAACCAGGTGCTTGAAACCCTAGCCCGCAGCCACCAAACCAGCTTACAACTGCTCGATACTCTGCTGGATGTCTATCGCAATGATGCCGAAGGCTTACCCCTGCATTTGAAAACGGTAGACTTAACCAGCTTGGCCGAAGAAACAGCCAATTCGCTGCTGACCCTGGCTACTAACCGCCGAGTCTACCTATCGTTTAACTATGGCGATGCTGATGTACGGCAGGCTCTCTGGGTGAAGGGCGATCCGCTACAACTGCAACGGGTGCTAACGAATTTGCTGATTAATGCCATTAACCACTCCCGGCGCGGTGATCGGGTTGAGATTGTGCTTGGCTCCCAGGCTTCTTATCAGGTGGTGAAAATTCTGGATCGAGGTTCTGGTCTGCAACCCGATGAAATTCCTTTCCTATTTGAGCGATTTTACCAAGGCCAAAGCGATCGCCAGGCCAAAGGCACCGGCCTGGGGCTTTATCTGTCGCGCCAAATTATTGTCGCCCACGGCGGTACAATCTGGGCAGAGAACCGTTCCCCCACCGGGGCGCTGTTTGGATTTAAGCTACCGATTGCATCGCCGCCTTGGGTATCTCATGACCACAACTCCCCTAAAAATCCTGCTGGTTGAAGATGATGAACTCTTTCGTTTGGGTCTTCGAGTCCGCCTCCAGCAGGAATCTGACTTAGAAATTGTGGCCGAAACCGACGATGGCGAAACGGCGATTGAGTTAGTAGAAAATCATCCCCTGGATGTGGTTTTGCTAGACGTAGGACTACCTGGCATTGGCGGTATTGAAACCTGCTGCCAACTCAAACAGCGCTATCCCAATTTACCTGTTCTGATTTTGACATCCTACTCCCAGCCTGCCCTGATTGCTCGTTTGGTTGCGGCTGGTGCCCAAGGCTATTGCTTAAAGGGCATTGCTGCTGAAGCGTTGGTTCTAGCCTTGCGCTCGGTGGCAGTGGGTGCCTCCTGGTGGGATGCTACCGCCGCCCAGACTATTCAAGCGGGCTTAAAGCGGGCCACTTTAGCCGATCCCATCGCCACAGTCTCAACCAAACCGCTGGGCTTAACTCAGCGAGAGCAGGAAGTGCTCAGGCTGTTGGCGGAGGGTAAGAGCAATCCTGAAATTGCAGAAATTCTGTACATTACTTCTGGCACTGTGCGGGTGCATGTTCATGCTATTTTGCACAAGCTGGGAGTGCGGGATCGCACCCAGGCGGTAGTCATGGCGTTGCAGAATAAACTCATTAACCAGCCCGATCACAATTGGTAATAAGAATAAGGGTGAACTTGTTGCGTCATGCTTCCGCCCGTCACGCTTCCGCCTCTGGGTTTCCGCCCTTCATTCTCTGCCGGGCAATTTCTACACAGTCGCCAAAGGTTGCTGTGGTTTTAATGGCTTGCTGGTGGCAGTGGGATACGGTGGCTTGGAATCCCTGGCTCTGTAGAGCAGCAATCAGGCCGTCGCGGTTAGGGATGTCCATCTGTCCATGCCGCCCGATCTCGCCCAGGGGATAGTAGTAGGGGGGTAGCTCGGCCTCCTGTGCCATGACCGCTAATAATTTCGCCTGGGCCAACCAGCCCCACTGCCTCGCCAGGGGCTGCATCTCGGCTAACATGCGCTGATTATGGAGAGCACCCAGCCACATCGGGCCACTGAGCACAATCGGCGGTAATGGATTTTCTGTTTCCTCCTTGGAGCTAACCTGGGAGGTCTGGCAGGCACAGGCGACTCGGCCCAGCCGCCGCCAGCCCACCGTTTGAAAGTGGCCGCAGCGGTGGCAGTAGGCCACAAAACCATAGGTTTTATCCGTCAGAGTGGGTTTGCGAACCAGGCGCACCAAGGCTCGATGCACCTGCCCTGTAAATAGCGAGAACACAGGCTCAATCCCTAGACCTCTAGCAGCGGCAGTTTGAGCGGCCTGGCCAATCAGCAGCCGTAGCCCCTGCTCGTGGACAGCCGGGTGCGATCGCGCATAGGCCCCATAGCGTCTCAAGCTCCCAGCCAAATCATGGCCGCTGGTAGAGCGACCATCGGTGTTGGTCAGGTACAGCAGGCCGCCCAGCCGCGTGGCCCCTAAGCCATTGCTAACGTAGGGGGCAGGGCTACCAAAGTTGTCGATATCCACCAGGTCGTAATAGTCGTGGGCTTGCTGACAGGCCAAAAGCACCTGATTGGCATCCTGATGGGTAATCCGGTAGCACTGGGTTGGCAGCACGGCCAGGTTACAGCTCAGGATAGCCGCCAGGTCAGGGTTGCCTTCGTTAGCCCAAACCCAACTGGCACCAGCTTCTAGCACATAGCGCAGAGGGCGCACGCCGCAGCCACTCATGGCATCCAGCACCCTGAGATAACCGTGGTGTTGCCGATATACGGCGGCGGCCAGCACCGCCAAATCACGGGCAATGATGCTTTGAGTCCGGTAAAAGGCTCCTTCTACCTCAAAGGTGGCCTGGCCTTCTCGCCTGCGCATAGTCGTAGAATCAGCAGCCATCAGGCCGCCTCTACCACCCTGGCTACTGCGGCCTCTAGCGCTGCTTTGTCTAGGTCAGTGAGTACAAACACCTCTTGCACGGTTTTGCCCCGGCGGGCAATCAGCTTGAAGCCGCCGCGAATTGGCACCGATACTTTGACGCGGAATTGCGGAGAGTGAGCTCTTACCTGGGCAATTACCCCAGGGGTGACAGTGCCAATGCCTGGCTGGGCTAACAACTTTTCGAGGATAGGAATCAGACCGGGAAGATGGGTAGAGTGATTCCAAACTAGGCGACCGTCCGGGGCTTGCGTCATAGCTAACAGTAGTGAAGACCAAAAATTTAGGGTCAAGTGAGGATTATGCCTGTTCGAGTGGGGCCATCGTCAAGCCAGCCCGGGTCAGTTGGCCGTGGTATAACTCAGCCTGTTCTAAGGGACCCACCCATACCGTGGCCTGCCCCTCGTAATGAACTTGGTTGGTTAACTCCCAGGCGCGATCTCGACTCATACCAGGGATGTACTTCATCAGGCAATCTGCCACATGCTGAAAGGTATTGAAATCGTCGTTGAGGACGATGATTTTGTAGTTAGGGTAAGGCTTACGGGTGGTCTGGCTAGTTTTTTCGGGGGCTATGGTAGGCGCCGATGTCGCCGCTTTTGGCAAGACCCAAGTCATAACGTGTGCTCTACCGCGAGTAAACCATTGGCTAATGCAT
>Ga0224723_1000658_pt1 | contig 23157 bp, 32 predicted proteins | sample Balambano_FR2_Me_FD_161647 | JGI IMG/M metagenome (GOLD analysis project Ga0224723, IMG submission 161647) | Freshwater sediment microbial communities from Lake Towuti, South Sulawesi, Indonesia - Balambano_FR2_MetaG | ecosystem: Environmental > Aquatic > Freshwater > Lake > Sediment | place... | reverse complement strand
TTGAGGTTGTGCATCGTTAAGTCTCATGGCTTTGCAACGATAAGTAAGGTCTAAACGTAAAGATTTTCAATCGGGATATCGCGTTCTTCGGCCACATCTGAAAAGGTGCGCAGAGAGGCCAGCGCATCGGCGGCGGCACGAGCATTATTGAGCGGGTTGTTGGAGCCTAGCTGCTTAGCCAGCACGTTCCGTACCCCGGCCATTTCCAGCACAGTCCGTACTGCACCCCCGGCAATTACCCCCGTACCTGGGGCGGCTGGGCGCATAAATACCTTGGCACCGCCACCCACACCGCTAGAGGGATGGGGAATAGAGTAAGACCGGGTCAAAGGCACATCCACCAGATGCTTTTTGCCATCAGCAACGCCTTTTTTAACCGCGCCAATCACATCGCTGGCCTTACCAACGCCAACACCGACTTGGCCCTTTTCATTACCGATTACTACAATGGCCCGGAAGCTCAGTTTTTTACCGCCCTTTACCACCTTGGTAACGCGGCGAATCTGCACAACCCGCTCTTGCCAATCGGTCTTCTTCTCTTTGTTACGCGCTTCTTTGCGACGATTTGCCATGCCTTTTCCCCAGCCTTGTTTATATCCAGACAATCAGGTGTGTTAAGTAAGCCAAACAGTTCAGTCTAAAGGTTAAGACCAGCTTCCCGAGCCGCATCGGCCAGAGCAGCTACACGCCCGTGATAAAGCTTGCCGCCTCGGTCAAAAACAACCTGGGTAATTCCAGCCTCTAGCGCCCGCTCAGCCACGGCTTTGCCTACAGCAGCCGCCGCTTCTTGGGTAGCGCCTGAGCCCTCTTCGAGCACATCAGACTCCACCGTAGAGGCGGCAATCAGAGTGTGATGGGCCGTATCGTCAATAATCTGAGCATAAATATGTTGGTTAGACCGAAACACCGCCAACCGGGGCCGCTCAGGTGTACCAAACACGCGCCTGCGAATGCGGGCGTGGCGACGGCGGGTTAATTCTTTACGACTTGCTTTCATGGCTTACTTCTTCCCTGACTTCCCAGCCTTACGTCTGACCTGTTCACCGGCATAGCGCACACCCTTGCCCTTATAGGGCTCAGGGGGACGACTGGCCCGGATGCTGGCGGCAATGTTGCCGACAAGCTCTTTATCAATACCGCTGATGATGACGTTGGTATTGTTCTCGACCGCAAACTCGATGCCTTTGGGCGGCTCAAAGATAACGGGATGGCTGTAGCCCAAGCTTAGATTCAGATTACGGCCCTGCACCTGAGCCCGGTAGCCAATCCCTTGAATTTCAAGGCGCTTCTGGTAGCCGTTGGACACTCCTTCCACCATGTTAGCGACCAGGGTACGACACAACCCATGCCGCTCCCGCGCTAGGCGAGAATCGTCTTTGCGGTTAACCACAACGGTATCTCCTTCCTGAACCACCACCACCCCACTCGGTAGAGTACGGGCCAGCTCTCCCTTTGGCCCTTTTACCCGCACGTCCTGGCCGTCAATGGTGACTGACACCTTAGCCGGGATGGGAATTGGCCGCTTGCCAATACGTGACATGATGCAATACTCCTAAATCCTTAGCACTCAATAACGCCCTGCTGTCAGCCCTGAATCCGACGCTGCCGTTCTACCATACATAACACAGCACTTCGCCACCAATGCCTTGGCGACGGGCATCCCGGTCGGTCATGATGCCGCTGGAGGTCGAGATAATGGCAATCCCAATGCCCCCCAGCACCCGTGGTAATTCCTTACGGTTGGAATACACACGCAACCCAGGCTTACTAATGCGAGTCAGATTTCGAATAATTGGCTGACGAGTTTTGCCCTTGTACTTCAGAACAATCACCAGCTGAGGGCGATTGTCCTCAGTGGTTTCTGAGTAATCGGTAACAAACCCCTCGTCCTTGAGTACCTTGGCAATACTCCGGGTCATCCGGGTAGAGGGAATACTCACGGTTTGGTGCCGCGCCAAGTTCGCATTCCGAATGCGAGTCAGCATATCCGCAATTGTGTCGTTAGCAGCCATAGTCCTAATTTCGCGTATAAACCTGTGTTAGTTGTCCCGGAATGGCATACCCAATGCCTTCAATAGCGCTCGTCCTTCTTCGTCGGTGTTGGCCGTAGTCACAATGGTGATGTCCATACCGCGAATTTGATCGATGCCGTCGTATTCAATTTCTGGAAAAATGAGCTGCTCACGCAGACCCAGGGTGTAGTTACCTCGACCATCAAAGCTTTTAGGGCTAATCCCACGAAAGTCACGAATGCGCGGCAGGGCGAGATTAATGAGACGATTCAAAAAGGAGTACATGCGATCCGAACGCAGCGTCACCATGACCCCAACCGGCATACCCTGGCGGATTTTGAAACCGGCGATCGCCTTCTTAGCGCGAGTCACCACTGGCCGCTGGCCGGTAATCATCGCCAGTTCATTCAGCGACGATTCCAGCGCCTTGGCATTCTGGGAGGCTTCTCCCAGACCCCGGTTAACGGTGACTTTTACCACCTTTGGCACCTGATGAATGTTTTCGTACTTAAACTGCTCCATCAGTTTTGGCACGACGGTGTCCTTATAAAGTGTCTTGAGCTGGTCTGTCATGGTTAGTGTCTGCTTCTTTCCTGGGCTTGGTCAGGAATATAACGGTAAACGCGGGGCTGAATCCCCAAAACACGAGAATTAATCGATGATTTCGCCGGTTTTCTTGAGCATACGTACCTTACGACCGTCCTTATTGAAGGTGTAGGCAATCCGGCTAGCGACCTTTTCCTTTTCGGAATACAGCATCACATTAGAGCTATGAATCGGAGCTTCTTGAGTAACAATCTGACCCGACTCGCCTTCCTGTTGAGGCTTGACGTGCTTGGTACGGATGTTGACACCCTGAACGATCACCTGGCTTTTCTTGGGATTAACGGCGAGGATTTCTCCAACCTTGCCGCGGTCGCGACCGGCAATTACCTGCACGGTATCGCCCTTGCGGACGTGCATTTTGTACCGAACCGGCTTTTTAGTTGTGGATGTAGCCATTACAGTACCTCCGGTGCCAGGGACACGATTTTAGTGAAGTTTTTGTCGCGCAGTTCCCGCGCTACTGGCCCAAACACCCGGGTGCCACGGGGGTTGCCGTCGTTGTTGATAATCACAGCCGCATTGTCATCAAAGCGAATGCTCATACCGCTGGAACGGCGTAGCCCCTTCTTAGTTCGAACCACTACGGCTCTCACTACGTCGGACTTTTTGACCGCCATGTTGGGAATGGCATCTTTGACTACCGCGATAATCACATCGCCTACCCCAGCGTAGCGACGATTGCCGCCCAGTACTCGAATGCACATCAGCTTGCGAGCACCGCTGTTATCGGCCACGTTTAAATAGGTTTCCTGCTGAATCATGACTTTCTTCCTCAGGCATCCGCCGCGCGATCAACAATGTCAGCCACTACCCAGCGCTTGGTGCGACTTAGAGGACGAGTCTCAAGGATGCGAACGCGATCGCCCTCTTGACAAGTGTTCTCTTCGTCGTGAGCCTTGTAGCGCTTGGTGCGGACTACAATTTTGCCGTACTTAGGATGGGAGGCTCGGCTTTCCACAGCAACAACAACGGTTTTATCCATTTTGTTGCTGACTACCACTCCCACTCGTTCTTTAACCGCCATCTGACTTTCCTATCTCCCCTATGCTGATACCGAGTCTACTGGGCTTAACACTTCAGCATTGCCGTTAACCTCTGCGGCTGCCGCTAGTTCTCGCTCCCGCTGAACGGTCATAAGCTGAGCTAGACGATGACGGGCGTGCTTGAACTGATGCACCTCTTTATCCAGTTGGCGGGTCGCTTTTTTGAAGCGCAGCTGAAACAGCTCCCGCTTAGTTTCTACAATGGCGTCGAGCAGCGCTTCATCGCTCAGGCTGCGCGCCTCTTCAATTTTGGGCAGTGCCATAACCTCACGCCTCCTTGCTGTCTCTAACGATAAATTTGGTCTTAAAAGGCAGCTTGAAGGCCGCTAGTCGCATGGCTTCGCGGGCCGTCGCCTCAGGAACACCGGCAATTTCAAAGACAATTCGCCCCGGCTTCACGACCGCTACCCAAAACTCTGGATTGCCCTTACCAGAACCCATCCGAGTTTCTGCTGGCCGCATGGTAACAGGCTTATCTGGAAATACCCGAATCCAGATTTTGCCGCCCCGGCGCACGTAGCGGGTCATCGCTCGACGGGCTGCCTCAATCTGGCGAGAAGTCAACCAGCAGGGTTCGGTAGCCTGGAGAGCAAAATCCCCAAAGCTCAGCTCGTTACCCCGCTGGGCCATCCCGCGCATACGCCCACGATGCTGCTTGCGAAATTTAGTTCGTTTTGGACTAAGCATAGCTCGGCACTCGTCAATTCACAGGTCAATACAGTCAGAGAAACATTGCAGTGGGCCGTTTAAGCTTCGTTAGAACGGTCTTCAAACTGCTGGCGTCGTCGGGGCTGTCGGCGCCGGGGTTGAGCATTGGACGGGGTAGCCGCAGGCTCTTCCTGTCCAGGAATAATCTCACCTTTAAAGATCCACACCTTCACCCCCAAAATGCCGTAGGTCGTTTGGGCTGTGGTATAGGCGTAGTCAACATCGGCCCGCAGCGTGTGAAGGGGCACTCTCCCTTCTCGCGTCCACTCGGTTCGGGCAATTTCAGCCCCATTCAGGCGACCACTAACCTGAATCTTAATACCCTCAACTCCGGCCCGCTGAGCCCGTTGAATGGCCTGCCGCACTACCCGGCGGAAGGAAACTCGACGCTCTAGCTGCTGAATAATGTATTCCGCTACCAGAGCGGCATCGGCATCAACTCGGTTGACTTCTACCACATTGACGCGGATTTGCCGGTTTGGATCCTTTAGCAGCTTTTGTAGCCCGGTTCGCAGCGATTCAATCCCGGCACCGCCGCGACCAACCACCACCCCAGGACGAGCTGTCCGCACTTCCAGATCAATCTGGTCAGCCTTACGCTCAATGCGAATATCGGCAATACCCGCATTGTTGAGCGTCTTCTGGACATACTCACGGATGCGGTGATCCTCTTGCAACAGCTCAGGGTAACGCGCCCCCTCCGCAAACCAGCGGGAGCGGTGCTCTTGAACGATGCCAAGGCGAAACCCATTTGGATGAATCTTCTGTCCCACGAACTAACCCTCTGCAAAATGGTGCTTACTGACTTGACGCGACTCAACCGGAAAGACTAACGTTGATGCCTACTCGTCGGACGGGGCTACGGCAATGGTGATGTGGCAGGTAGGCTTCCGAATCTGGTAAGCGCGCCCCTGGGCTCTGGGCCGAAACCGCTTGAGAGTAGCACCAGCATCGGCATAGGCTTCGCTGATGACTAACTCAACTGGGTCATACCCATTGTTGTGCTCCGCATTGGCCACCGCTGACCGCAGCACCTTAGTAACCGGCTCGCATGCCTTGTAAGGCATAAATTCCAGGATAATCAAGGCATCGCGGTAGCTCTTGCCACGAATTTGATCCAGCACCCGCCGCACCTTACGGGGCGACATGCGGACATGGCGGGCCACGGCCTTAACTTGCTCTGAGGTATCTACAGCCATTTCTCTACCTTCCTCTACCTAACGACGCGCTTTTTTGTCACTTTTAGCGTGGCCGCGAAAGGTTCGCGTTGGCGCAAACTCACCAAGCTTATGCCCCACCATTTGCTCAGTCACGTAAACCGGTACGTGTTGCCGACCGTTGTGTACCGCAATGGTGTGCCCAATCATCTGGGGCAAAATCGTCGAAGCCCGCGACCAGGTCTTAATCACCTGCTTGTCGCCCTTGGTATTGAGGGCTTCAATTTTTGAGAGTAAGTGGTCAGCCACAAAAGGCCCTTTTTTCAACGAGCGAGACATATCGATTTAGCCCCTACACAACTATCCAATACCGTCCAGTTATCCCAACAACCCAGCCTAGGCATTTCGGCCACCGCGTCCCCGCTTAGAAACCCGACGCCGACGTCGCACAATGTACTTATCGCTATCTTTCTTTTTCTTGCGGGTCTTAAAGCCCAGAGCTGGCTTACCCCAGGGGGTTACTGGCCCAGATCGACCAATCGGAGCCCGACCCTCACCGCCACCGTGGGGGTGATCTACGGGGTTCATCACGCTACCCCGTACCTCTGGACGGCGACCCATCCACCGCTTGCGACCTGCCTTACCCAGGCTGACGTTGCGGATATCAGAGTTACCGACCTGGCCAATGGTGGCGTAGCACTCCCGCCGTACCATGCGCACCTCTGTCGAAGGCAGCTTAAGGGTGACATAGTCTCCTTCTTTGGCCACGACCTGAGCCCCAGCCCCAGCCGAACGCACCATTTGACCGCCCTTACCCGGCTGCATCTCAATGTTGTGAACCGTAGTCCCCAGCGGAATTTTATGCAGCGGCAATGCATTGCCAACTTCTAACGGGGCATCCGGGCCGGAAACCACCGTAGTCCCTACAGCTAGACCCGCCGGGCAAAGGATGTAGCGCTTTTCACCATCTTCGTAGTGCAGCAATGAAATCCGAGCATTCCGGTTGGGATCGTACTCAATAGTAGCAACCTTAGCCGGTACGCCCACCTTATCGCGCCGAAAGTCAATTACCCGGTACAGCCGCTTGTGCCCACCGCCTCGATGACGACAGGTGATTACGCCCCGATTGTTGCGCCCCTTGGGGCGATGTTTAGAGACAATCAGAGATTTTTCGGGTTCGCTATGGGTAATTTCGGCGAACTCAGAGACGGTTCGCTCGCGCGTACCGGGAGTATAAGGTCGGTAAGAACGGATGCCCATAGAAATACTTGCTGGCTACACGGCAAAATTGCGAAAAATCTAAACTTAAATCCGTTACAGATCAGGAAAGAGTGGGATTGTATCCCCAGCGGCCAAAGTGACGATGGCCCGCTTGTAATGAGCCCGGTTGCCCACAAAGCGACCGAAACGACGCTTCTTCTTGGGAGGGTTGTAGGTATTGACGGCCACTACCTTGACCTCAAACAGCTCTTCAATGGCGGCCTTGATCTCTGGCTTGGTGGCCTTGGGATCAACTTCAAATACGTACTGATTGTTTTCCATCATCAGCGTGGCCTTCTCAGTCACAAGCGGGCGACGGATTAAATCAGCCAGGGTTGGCACAGCGGCGTTAGTCACAATAAACCTCCTGGATAGCTTCAAGGGCAGGGGACGTAATCACCAGTTGGTCAGCAACTAGCAAGTCATAGACGTTCAGGTTAGCCGCAGTAATTAGCTTGACGTTTTCAATGTTGCGGGCCGACAGGTAAACCACCTCTTGCTTTTCGGCAATGATTAGCAGCACTTTGCCGGTTACATCCACACCCCACCGTCCCAGAGCTTCAATCAGTTCCTTAGTCTTAGGGCGATCGAACTTATCAGCAAAGGCTTCTACCACAATCAGGTCATCTACCCGACCTTGCAGGGCTGTACGCAGAGCTAGTCTCCGCTCTTTGCGGTTCATCTTGACGCTGTAGTCGCGGGGTTTAGGGCCAAAACTCACCCCGCCCCCTCGCCATAACGGAGAGCGGTTAGAGCCAGCCCTAGCTCGACCCGTTCCCTTCTGCCGCCAAGGCTTGCGCCCACCTCCCCGCACTTCAGCCCGGGTTTTGGTAGATGCCGTTCCCTGACGGGCGTTATTCATCTGCCGCACCAGGGCGCGGTGGACAATGTGAGAGGCAGTTTCTTCGCTAGCGACCTTAAGTTCTAAGGTGGCGCTACCAGCCTCTTTGCCCTCCCAATTTTTTACGGCGCACTCAACCATTGTCTTGACCTATCCCTACAATGCTCTCAGCTTTTTCTAATCGGCCCATCTCAAAGATTGAAGAACTAGGCCTTTACCCACTTGGCTGGGGCAATGCTCAACACTCCACCCGGCTTACCAGGGACAGCACCCTTAATCAGCAACAGGTTACGCTCAGCATCTACCCGAACGACCTGCAACTTGCGGGTCGTAACCTGGGAATTACCCAACTGCCCCGCCATCCGCTTGCCGGGATAGACTCGGCCAGGGGTAGTACCAGCTCCGGTAGAGCCAGGTAAGCGGTGATTTTTAGAACCGTGAGCCATCGGGCCGCGGCGGAAGTTATGACGCTTCTGATAGCCCGCGAAGCCACGACCAATGCTGGTACCAGTGACATCCACTAGCTGACCAGCCGCAAAGGTTTCAGCCGTAATTGACTGACCTAGCTCATAACCCTCAGCCGCATCAATCCGATATTCCTTTAAGTGGCGTACGGGGGCACTGCCGGACTTGGCCAAGTGCCCTAGCTTTGGCTTATTCAGAGCTTTCTCAGCGACTTCCTCAAAACCGATCTGAATGGCGGCATAGCCATCGGTAGCCGGGGTCTTAATTTGCGTTATCACGCAAGGCCCAGCCTGCACGACCGTTACCGGCACGGCATTGCCCGCATCGTCGAATATTTGGGTCATGCCCAGCTTTTTGCCGAGAATACCGACTGCCACAGCCTTTCTCCCTACTAACACACTACAAAATACGCAGGCACCCTTAGGTAGAGGGCTATGCGCACCTGAACCGATTCACTTCTGAACATCACCCAGAAACCAGGCCCACTAAAAAAGTAGATCCCAGTACCTACTCGTCGCTATTCAAAAGAAGTTGGCCTTTCAAAGTTATCAAGGAGGCAAGATCCCAGAACCGGAACCTATTCCTAAACTTAAACAGCCAATTGCTCGGACTTGAGCAGCACTAGGCCACTCAGTATCCTCTTCAGCAGTGATTTACTATCTTACATTCAAGAATCGGATATGTCTACACTTCTAGCAAAAGTTTTTGCAGCGGCTAGGTTCGCAGATAGCCAATGCTTTAGCCCGACTCAGCCAGGCCGCAATAGCATTACAATTTCAGGTAGTCTTTAGAGTCAAGTCTTGCAGTCAGGCCATTATGTTCAGGCGTTGCTGTAAGGTTCTGCATTTACCAGGCGGCCAAGTTACTGAATCACTGTCGTTATCTTGAGGACAATCATGGCATTGCTGACGACCGGCAAATCTTTCATTAAGGATGTGGAAACCAATCGGGCTATTGCCGTGCGAATGCCTCTAGAAGGCGGCTTTGAGGGCCGCTACGAACGCCGCCTCAAGGCCGCTGGCTACGAGATTATGAAGCTGACGGCGCGAGGGCTGGGCGATTTGGCCGCCTACTTGACGGCTGTCCACGGGGTGCGGCCTGCCCATTTGGGTAAGAAGACGATTGGCAATCAAGCGGCAGTCGGTTACACCTATTTTATTCCTCCGATATTGACCTATCGGCTAGAAGCCCTATCTCCCAAGGCAAAGGGGATGGTGCTGTGGTTGATTGAGGGACATATTCTCTCTCGTCAGGAAATTGCCTACCTGGTTAACCTGCCTACCCTGGAACCGCGTGTGCGGGTAGTGGTTGAAATGGGGGGCGAACGCTACTTTAGTTGGGAGCCTCTTGCCCAAGCCCTGTAGCTGCTTTTTTTGACCTTATCCCTGTTTTAGTGATACTGTCCTCACGTTCGTCTTTGGTTAGTTCACGCTTACCAGGCCCTTACCAATCGCTTCAGGCTGGGCACTGGGTCAAGCTCATTTGTGGTGCTAGCTACCAGGATATGCCTACTATTCGGCGTCTGGTGATGCTCTATGCCCTGGCTGGAGTGGATTGTGTTGATGTAGCCACAGACCCAGCGGTAGTAGCGGCAGCGCGGCAGGGGTTAGAAGATGCGGTGCGGGTAGCCGGGTATTTGGGAAATCGCCACTACCTTTTACCCGATTTACCCTGGCTAATGGTCAGCCTTAACGACAGCGAAGATCCACATTTTCGTAAGGCTTATTTTGAAGCGGTGAACTGTCCACCTGAGTGTGATCGCCCCTGCGCAAGCCTCTGCCCCACAGCGGCTATCCAGTTTGCAGGTGTGGGGCACGGGGGAGTAGTGCCTAACCTATGCTACGGTTGCGGTCGCTGCATTGCCGTTTGCCCAGTCAGTAATATCGTGGCCCAGTCCCACCAGGCCAGACCAGAAGACTTTCCCATAGAGCAGCTTAACCAAATTGACGCGATTGAAATTCACACCCAGGTTGGTCGTCAACCGGAATTTGCCGCCCTTTGGCAACGGCTAGCGCCCTGGCGCAGACAGCTCAAGCTAATTTCCATTAGTTGTCCTGACGATCCGCAGATTGTGTCCTATCTCCAAGATTTGTACGCCATCATAACTCCCTTAGAGATTCCCCTGATCTGGCAGGCCGATGGTCGCCCGATGAGTGGTGACTTGGGCAAAGGCATGACTCATGCCACCATTCGACTGGCTCAAAAAATTTTGGCCGCCGAGTTGCCTGGCCATGTGCAATTGGCTGGGGGCACCAATGGCTATACAGTCAGCAAACTTCACCAGATGAAGTTAGTGGGCTCGTCTATGGACATGACAAAAAATAGCGCCACCCTTAAACCGCCGTCACCACCGTGTAAAAGAACCATAGCTGGTATCGCCTATGGCAGCTATGCGCGTGCGCTGGTGATGCCACTGCTCCAAACCATTGAGCAAGAAATCCAAGCATGGCTGAATTCTAGTCCTTCAAAAAGTGGTTCCAGCCCTGCTAATCAGCCGCAAACAGTTGACAAATTGAGCCAAGTCTGCACATGCTCAAGAATGGAATCTATCTTTGAGATAGATGATCCCAGCGCTCTGACCGTAGGACTCGACCAGGCAAGACAACTCGTTGGAGCTTTAAAAGGATGGAACGATTTAGGCACTACCCTTGCCCTCGACAGCGGTTCTTAAAGTAGCGTTCAACCGCTTTCAAACCTATTGCTTTAACATTGTGGACATCGGTTCCAAACATTCTATGGTTAGCGATCACGACGAAAATGCTTTCGACCGCAGTGGTTCATCCTCAGAATCTGCCGCAGAACGTTCTTTAATATCAGGATCAGGGTTAGAACAACCTAACACTCAACCCATCACGGCAGCCCCGGTATTAACAGATGACCTAGACCAACTCTTGACCATTCTGCCTCCGGCCATTCGTACTAGTCTCACTCAACATCCTCAGAGACAAAGCTTAGTTGAGGTTGTCTTAGACCTGGGCCGCCTGCCGGAAGCAAGATTTTTTGGTTGTGTAGAGTATCTCTCAGAAACCCCCGTCACCCATGCCGATTTAGAACACTGCATCAAGCGGGTAGGCACCTTTGGAGGCGATAACCGGGCTGGCATTGAGAAGACCCTACATCGCATCAGCGCGATTCGCAATCGCTCTGGAGCCATTATTGGGCTGACCTGTCGGGTAGGCCGCGCTGTATTTGGCACCATTGGGCTAATTCGGGATTTGGTGGAAACGGGCAAATCTATTCTTATGCTAGGGCGGCCCGGAGTAGGAAAAACCACGGCGCTGCGAGAAATTGCTCGGGTACTGGCCGATGATTTGCAAAAGCGCGTGGTCATTATCGACACTTCCAATGAAATCGCTGGCGATGGGGACATCCCCCATCCAGCCATTGGACGAGCTCGACGCATGCAGGTAGCTCAGCCTGAAGAACAGCACCGGGTGATGATTGAGGCGGTGGAAAACCACATGCCAGAAGTCATTGTCATTGATGAAATTGGTACTGAATTAGAAGCTCTAGCGGCTCGTACCATCGCTGAACGCGGGGTGCAGCTTGTGGGTACGGCCCACGGCAACCGCCTAGAAAATTTGATTAAAAATCCCACTCTCTCAGATTTAATTGGCGGTATTCAATCTGTTACCTTAGGCGATGAAGAAGCCCGTCGCCGAGGCAGCCAAAAAAGCGTGTTAGAGCGTAAAGCTCCCCCTACTTTTGACATCGCGGTAGAAATGCTGGAACGCCAGCGATGGGCTGTGCATGACGATGTCACTCTGACGATCGACAATTTGCTGCGGGGGCGGCAGCCGGGGCTGCAAATCCGCACCCTCGACGAGCATCAAAAGGTGGTCATTACCCATGAGCTACCGGGCTTAGGGCCGGAAATCACCAAACCAGCTCGTCAGGGGTTGGGCTGGCGCGCGGCTGGCCAGATGATGCCGCCTCCTTCCGCAGCTACTCTGACGACCATGCCCTATTCCCGCCTGGGCAATGGCATCAATTCCACCCGCATCAGTAGCCTTGGTAGCGATGACCCCTTGCCTACAGCGGCGTCAGGGTTTATGGAACTGCTCGATGCTGAAGAAAGCCTAAATGTTGTAGGGCCAAACGGAGAAGACGTGCTGCGCCTCTACCCCTACGGCATCAGTCGGCACCATCTGGAGCGCATTATCCAAACTCTACAGATGCCTGTAGCTGTCACTAAGGATTTGGACAGCGCCGATGCTGTGCTGGCTCTGCGCTCCCACGGCAAAACTCAGTCTAAACTGCGGCATATGGCTCAGGGACGACACGTGCCCGTACATTTGGTGAAGTCCAACAGCATTCCGCAAATTACTCGTGCCCTGCAGCGATTGCTGGATATGGACGACAACCCAGCCGCCATCAACCTGGAACTATTCAGCCAGAACGGTGGCGACGACGAGTTGGAAGCTTTAGAAGAAGCACGGCTGGCCGTGGAGCAAATTGTTATCCCCAAGGGCCAACCTGTGGAACTGCTACCACGCTCGGCCCGGATCCGCAAAATGCAGCACGAACTGGCGGAGCACTATCGACTCAAATCCTTAAGCTGTGGAGAAGAGCCTAACCGACGACTGCGGATTTATCCAGCTTAGACGGTGCGAGAGAGCCGCTGAGCCATGCAGACATCTCGGACATCTCTGAGAATCAAGATGTTTCGCACACGGCTCAATATAAAATAGGGACACCTGAATGACTCTACTCCGGTATCAATCGCTTGTCGTTCGGCCTGAACTCTTTTTAAGACGCTTATGAAATCCTTAATTACTCGCCTGTTTGCGCTGTTACTCATAGCCGTTATTGGCCTCACAGGGTGTAGTGCCGGTACCAGTGGCATGCTGACTGGCGATTACCGCCAGGACACCCTGATGCTGGTAGATAGCCTGAGAACGGCCATCGCCCTTCCTGATGACGACCCTGGCAAGGCTGAGGCCCAGGCAGAAGCCAAAGTCATCATCAGTGACTTTGCTTCCCGCTATCGTCGGGATGCATCGGTAGCTAACCTGAGTTCTTTTACCACCATGCGAACCGCCCTCAATGCCATCGCTGGTCACTACAGCTCTTACCCCAATCGGCCTTTGCCAGAAAAACTAAAAACCAGAGTCGAGCAGGAACTGAAACAAGTAGAAGCCGCCCTCAATCGAGGAGCCTAGCGGTTACGTCCTCTAGTCAACCCAAACCCGCTCTACAGCGGGTTTTATTTTGTCTTTTAGGAAGCAATGTTTAGGCATTAGCATCACTACCACTAGCTAAGATGCTCAAAATCTAATTTGACGGCTTACGCATTAGTTTGCTAAGATAGCAATTCTGTAGTGAAGTGCGAGTTGGGCATGAAAGTCCGTGCGTCTGTTCGCAAAATGTGCGACAAGTGTCGGGTGATTCGCCGTCGAGGGCGAGTCATGGTGATTTGTTCTAACCCCAAGCATAAGCAACGCCAAGGTTAGGATCTGTTGTCGTCAACTCTTTTACGGGTTACTTCGTTTGGTTGACGATGAGTTATGATGACCGTCTTGGGTTGGTATCTTGGGCCTTAGGCAACAGCAGATATTGATTTGATGGCAGCCTAGCGCTGTTTTAGCAAAGTCAACATTGGGAGATAGTTTAGGTGGCACGGATAGCAGGCGTGGATTTGCCACGCGACAAACGAGTTGAAATTGGCCTGACCTACATTTATGGCATTGGGCTGACCCGCTCTAAGGAGATTTTGGCTAAAACAGGCGTAGATCCTGATATCCGGGTGAAGGATCTTACCGATGTTGATGTAGCTAAGCTGCGGGATGCTGTTGAAAGTGACTATCAAGTTGAGGGGGATCTACGTCGTCTGGAGAGCATGAACATCAAGCGATTGATGGACATTGGCTCCTATCGCGGGCGACGCCACCGGGCTGGCTTACCAGTACGGGGGCAGCGGACTCGTACTAACTCACGGACACGCCGGGGCGGTACTCGTCGTACTGTGGCCGGCAAAAAGAAAGCGCCTAAGAAGTAGCGCTTAGGTTAACGCCAGAGATAGCTCTCTGAAATGCCGGTATCCGGCAAGACTCGCTGACCCAAGTAGCGAGTTTTTTGACTGTTTACCAATTGTCTATGTTCACTGGGATTTAGTTGCAGCACTATGGCCAAACCAACCCGAAAGACAGGGCCTCGCAAGAGCAAGAAAAATGTACCTAGCGGTGTTGCCCACATCCGCTCTACCTTCAATAACACGATTGTCACCATTACTGACCAGTCCGGGGAGGCGATTTCCTGGGCTTCAGCTGGTTCTAGTGGGTTTAAGGGGGCTAAAAAAGGCACCCCCTTTGCGGCTCAAACGGCGGCTGATAGTGCCGCACGACGAGCCATGGATCAGGGGATGCGCCAAATTGAGGTCATGGTCAGTGGGCCTGGGGCAGGTCGTGAAACGGCCATTCGTGCGCTGCAAGGGGCTGGTTTGGAAATCACGCTGATTCGCGATGTCACCCCCATTCCCCATAACGGTTGCCGCCCCCCCAAGCGGCGGCGGGTGTAGGTTGGTTGGGGTTTATTTGGCTAGCCAGGTCTATTGAGGTTGAAGGGAGGCCATACCGTGGCACAGTTTAATGTGAATTGCTTAGAGTCAGTGGTGGAAGACGACCAGGGGCAGTACGGTCGCTTTGTAATTGAGCCCCTAGAGCGGAGTCAAGGCACTACCGTAGGAAACGCGCTGCGCCGGGTGCTGCTGTCTAACCTCGAAGGTGTAGCGATTACGGCGGTGAGAATTGCTGGGGCAACCCACGAATTCTCTACGATTGCTGGGGTACGGGAAGATGTGCTGGATATTCTCCTAAACATGAAGGAGATTACTCTACGCAGCTACTCTCAGCAGCCGCAGATTGGTCGTTTGTTGGTGCAGGGGCCAGCCCGGGTAACGGCGGGTCATTTTGAGTTACCAGCTGAGGTCGAGGTGGTCAACCCTGAGCAGTACGTCGCCACCGTAGCAGATGGTCACACCCTGGAGATGGAATTTAGAATTGAGCGGGGTCAGGGCTATCGCGCTGTAGAGCGCAGCAAGGACGATGCTACAGCCCTTGATTTTATTCAAATCGACTCGATCTTTATGCCGGTGCGCAAGGTTAACTACACGGTGGATGAGGTGGTGGTGTCTGGTTCTATGCAAAAGGATCAGCTCACGATAGATATTTGGACCAACGGCAGTATCACGCCTCAGCAGGCCATGAGTCAGGCGGCTAACATTCTGGTTGACCTGTTCATGCCGCTTAAAGATGTCACCCTTGAACCCAAGTTTGATGAAGAAGTTAAGGAAGAAGATCCCAATAACCAAATTCCTATTGAGGAGCTGCGGTTGTCGGTTAGAGCCTACAACTGTCTGAAACGGGCTCAAATTAACTCAGTGGCTGACCTGCTAGATTTCAGCCAAGAAGATTTACTGGAAATCAAAAACTTTGGTCAGAAGTCAGCGGAAGAAGTCATCGAGGCTCTGCAAGAGCGGTTGGGCATCACCCTACCCATGGAAAAGGCTTCTAAGCCGTCATAAGGTTGAGGTGTAACGTTAGCACGGTGTCAAGTTTGGCACTGTTGAGGTTGTCGGTCGAAGTCGTTGTTAAGTCCTATTGTTTAGCTAAGTTAAGTGTCATGCGTCACCGTTGCCGTGTTCATCAATTAGGCAAGCCTGCAGACCAGCGTAAAGCCCTGCTGCGAGCTTTAACCACCGAGCTAATTCGCCACGGGCGAATTACTACGACTAAAACCAGAGCCCGTGCGGTTCGGGAAGAAGCCGAGCGCATGATTACCCTGGCCAAGGATGGGTCGCTGCCCGCTCGTCGCCGTGCTCTGGGCTATATGTACGATAAAAAGTTGGTTCATGCTCTATTTAGCGAGGCTCCAGAGCGCTACAGCGATCGCAACGGCGGTTACACCCGCATCCTTAAAACCGTGCGGCGACGCGGTGATAATGCCGAAATGGCCATTATCGAACTCACCTAGTTCTCACTGGCTGATTAAGTTCCTATGGATAAGGTATCCCCCATACAGCGCAGTCTGGAGAGTCAACCTGCCGAGTTTGGTCAAACCACTCAGCGGGTTGCTCTGGTAGTGCAGTACGTGGGAACTCATCTACACGGTTGGCAGTGGCAGCCCAATGCTCGTACTGTCCAGGGTGAAATTGAAGCTGCCATTCACTCCGTTTTAGGCTACACCCCTCGGCTCAGTGGTGCCGGTCGTACTGATACTGGGGTGCATGCCGCGGCCCAGGTAGCACATTTTGATGTGCCAGCATTTATCCCTGCCCATCGCTGGGCAGAAATGCTTAATGCTCGGCTACCTCAAGACATTCTCATTCGTGCCTCGGCCCAGGTACCCGACCGCTGGCATGCTCAGTTTTCTGCCCAGTGGCGGCGTTACCGCTATACCCTCTACACCGATCAGTGCCCCAACCTGTTTGTGCGTCCCTTTGTGTGGCACTACTACCATCAGCATTTAGATCAGGCCAGAATGCAAGCGGCACTGGAAGCTTTGGTAGGGTTCCACGATATGGCTGCCTTTCATAGGGCTCGCTCTAGCAAGCGGCATTCCTGGGTAGACATGCAGGTGGCCCAATGTCATCGTCACGATGCTTTCTTGACGGTGGAGCTTCAGGCCAAGGGCTTTCTCTACGGCATGGTGCGGCTAATTATGGGACTGCTGGTTAAGGTCGGAAACGGGGAACTGTCGCCGCAGGAGTTTAGCCAGATTTGGCAGCAGCGGCAGCGCGATCGCGTTAAGTACTCGGCTCCAGCTCAGGGACTCTGCCTGCTGCGGGTAGGTTATGACCCCTCCCCCTTTGCCGATGAGGTTTGGTTTGATGCTCAACCTCACTTTTACCTGGGTGCGGCTGTGGCCTAGGAATTTGTTCGATTTGTTGTGGTTTACTTCAAAAGACGCCAAAAAAGACGGATAAAAACGCTATGACAACTAAGACCTACATTCCCCCTAAGGATTCTGTGGATCGCCAATGGTATGTGATCGACGCTGAAGGCCAGCGACTAGGGCGGCTGGCTACGGAAATTGCTACGATTTTGCGGGGCAAAAACAAACCCACGTTTACCCCCAATATGGACACTGGGGACTTTGTGATTGTGGTTAATGCCGACAAAATTGTGGTGACCGGGCGTAAGGCTAGTACCAAGCTCTATCGGCGGCATTCGGGTCGCCCAGGTGGTATGAAAACCGAAACCTTCGAGAAACTGCAAGCCCGGATTCCAGAGCGAATTATCGAGCAGGCCGTCAAAGGTATGCTGCCCAAAACCACTCTGGGTCGCCAGCAGTTTACTAAACTGAAGGTCTACGCTGGGCCGGAGCATCCTCATCAGGCTCAAACCCCTCAACCTCTTGTTGTCAACACTATTCCTGGAGAAGCTAACTAATGCAGGCTACCGATCAATCTGAGCGCGTTATGTACTGGGGTACAGGCCGTCGTAAATCGGCAATTGCCCGAGTGCGACTGGTACCGGGTAGCGGACAGTTAATCATCAACAAGCGCCCTGGGGACGAATATTTGCAGTTCAATTCGGCCTACCTGATGACCACCAAGGCTCCTCTAGAGGTACTGGGTCTGGAGAACGATTACGACGTTTTAGTAAACGTCAAGGGTGGTGGCTTGACTGGGCAGGCTGATGCGATTCGCTTGGGTGTAGCCCGGGCCTTGTGTGAACTAGCTCCGGAAAACCGCAAGCCTCTCAAGGTGGAAGGCTATTTAACCCGTGATCCCCGCGCCAAGGAACGGAAGAAGTACGGCCTTAAGAAAGCTCGTAAGGCTCCTCAATTCTCCAAGCGTTAAGGGTTGCCATTGGGGTAGGCTTGGGCTCTGGCTCAAGCGTTATTATGCTTTCGTTAGCTCAACTACTGTTTTTTACGTTTTTGGCACGGCTATGGCTAAATCTGATATTCACCCTACCTGGTACCCAGAGGCTAAGGTCTTCTGTGATGGCCAGGAAATTATGACCGTTGGCTCCACTAAGCCCGAACTGCACGTTGATGTTTGGTCGGGCAACCATCCGTTTTACACCGGCACTCAGAAAATCATTGATACTGAAGGCCGCGTGGAGCGCTTTTTGCGCAAGTACGGCATGGCAGATTCCTCCTCTACTTCGCCCTCGAAGAAAGACGACAAAGCTTAGCGTCACCTGGGTTCTGTAAGCTAGGGTAACGATGGGGTAGGTTATTTTCCCCATAACAGTCACAGTAGGCAGGCGACGATGGCTGAGGCATATTTAATCGAGAAACTGAACTCCGTTGAGCAAACCTTCCAGGAATTGACCCGGAAGCTTGCGGATCCTGACGTGGCTCAGGATCCCGACGAGTTTCAGCGTATTGCTAAGTCTCGCTCGTCTCTGGAGGAAACCGTAGTTGCCTACGACGAGTGGAAGCAAGCCAGAGAGGAGCTGGCTGGTGCTAGAGAAATCTACAAAGAGTCCAATAGTGATCCTGAACTGCGGGAAATGGCTGCCCTGGAGGTGGCCGACCTAGAGCAACGCCTGGCCCAGTTAGAAACTCGCCTAAAGGTGCTGCTGTTGCCCCGCGACCCGAATGATGACAAGAACATCATGCTGGAAATTCGGGCTGGCACTGGCGGCAATGAGGCCAGTATTTGGGCTGGGGATTTGGTTCGGCTCTACTCTCGCTATGCTGAAAGCCAGGGCTGGCGAGTTAAGCTACTGAGCGAGTCGGCGGCGGACATGGGCGGCTTTAAGGAAGCAATTCTGGAAATTTCCGGTGATCGCGTCTATAGCAAGCTCAAGTTTGAAGCAGGCGTTCACCGAGTTCAGCGGGTTCCCGTTACTGAAGCAGGTGGACGAGTTCACACCTCCACCGCTACCGTGGCAATTATGCCAGAGGTAGACGAGGTAGAAGTAGAGATTGACCCTAAAGACATTGAGCTAACCACGGCACGATCGGGCGGGGCCGGTGGCCAGAACGTCAACAAAGTAGAAACGGCGGTTGACTTGTTCCACAAGCCTACAGGCATTCGAATTTTTTGTACGGAGGAGCGTTCTCAACTACAAAACCGGGAACGCGCTATGCAAATTTTGCGGGCCAAGCTCTACGAGATTAAGCTACGGGAACAGCAGGAGGCCGTCACCTCCATGCGGCGATCGCAGGTCGGCACGGGTGCTCGGTCTGAAAAAATTCGCACCTATAATTACAAAGACAACCGGGTTACGGATCATCGCCTCAACCAAAACTTTACCCTGACGCCAGTTTTGGAAGGGGACATCGAAGATCTCATCCAATCTTGCATCAGTCGCGACCAGCAAGAGCGCCTAGAAGAACTGGCGGCAGAGTCGTCTCTGGTCTAGGTTTATCCACCGTCGCTGGGCAAAAGGGTAACGCTATGGCCAGATTTCTTCACATTGCTGACATTCATCTGGGGTTTGACCGCTACGACACCCCAGAGCGCACGAAGGACTTTTTCCGGGCACTCCATACCGCCTTAGACCGTTACGCCATCCAGTCATCCGTAGACTTTGTGCTGATTGCTGGGGATCTCTTCGAGCATCGCAACATCAAGCCTGCTACCTTAAACCAGGCCCAGGTTTGCCTGCAAGCGCTCCAGCAAGCCAACATCCCAGTGCTAGCCATTGAAGGCAACCACGATAATCGACCCTATGGCACGCCCACCAGTTGGTTAAAGTATCTATCTGAGTGGGGACTGCTCATGCTGCTAGAGCCTAACGACGGTCGTAGCAACGAGCCTTTGCTGACACCCTGGAATCCCCAGACTCGTTCTGGCGGCTACATCGATTTAGACTGCGGTGTGCGGGTGATTGGCTCTAACTGGTACGGGGCAACGGCTCCACGGGCAATTGAGCGGCTAGCCGAAGCCATTGAAGCCCTTCCCTCCGGCCCTAGCTCCACCGTGTTGATGTTTCACCATGGCCTGGAAGGGCAAATTTCTCGCTACGCCGGAGCCCTGCGCTATACCGACCTTCTACCGCTGAAAGCCGCAGGAGTAGACTATCTTGCTCTGGGACATATCCACAAGCACTATGCGGTCGAAGGCTGGGTATTCAATCCTGGCTCTCTAGAAGCTAACAATGTAGAAGAAAGTCGCTATCAGCGGGGTGCTTACCTGGTCGAAATTACTCCAGAAGGCATCCAGGCTGAACTTCAAGCCAGCCACTTCCAACGTCCGATTCTACGGCTGGAAATTGTAGCTAAAGGACAAGAAAGTCTCGATCAACTGACCCAAACGGCTATGGATACGGTTGCTGAGGCCGTGGCAGCACTTCTCTCTCAGGAAATTGCGCCAATTATTGAACTCAAAATTACTGGGCAGGTTGGTTTCGACCGGCTAGAGCTGGATACACGACGACTTCAGGCTCAGCTTAAGGAAGCCAACGGTGCCTTGCTGGTGTTACTGAGGTATGAAGTTGAGGATGTCGCCTATCAAACGCCACTGTCTGACGGGCAAAGCCGCCTAGAGATTGAGCAATCTATTTTTGCCGACCTACTAACGGCCCATCGGGATTACAAAAAACAAGCCCCAGAGCTAGCTCGTGGGCTAACCGACCTGAAGGATCGGCAATTGGCGGGTGCAGATGAACCCAGTCTGTATGATTTTGTGGAAACGCTATTGGGCTTAACATCACCAGAACGACAGTAGTGTTCGCTGTTGCCAAATCATAACCACGCCACTGATGGCAACAAACGTAAACACAACCTGACGAAACTGTTGAGCCGACATCTGGGCCAGCACTTGCTTGCCCAACCAATTGGCTGGTATTGCCGCCAACCCAATCACCAACCCGTAGGCTAGATACTCTACATTAAGGCTGCCCAGCGCCCCATAAGCCAGAAGTTTGATTAAATGCAGCGCCGATTTATTCATCGCTTTAGTGGCGATCATCGCTTCTTTTTCTAGCCCGTAGTTTAAGTAAACCGGATTCATGACCGGCCCAGTGCTGCCAATTAGCCCGGAGCCAATGGCGTTGAGAAAAGCCAGGGGCAGAAAATGCCAGGTTTTTACGGTGAATTGGGCATTCTGAGAACCTACTAGATAGTTGACCACCATCAGTAAAAGGGCGACCCCTAGCAGCAGTTGCAGCCCTTCGGCATGAACTTGGGTTAACCCATAGCAGCCGATTACAGCGCCTACTACAGCCCCAGGCATGTACCAGCGTGTCACCTGCCAATCAATATCTAACCAGAAAAATAGCCCCCGCTGGGCATTTCCAATCAGTAGGCCGGTGGTGATAATAGGAGCTACCGCCTGGGCACCCAACAGCAAGGAAACTAGGGGAATTAGAATGAATGGGCTACCTCCTCCGGCCAGCATGCTCAAAAACCAAGCCACAAAGCTAGCCACAGCCAGAGAAAGCACAATCATACCTAGAGAAGCCGTTACGTTTAGTAACACTAAGATGTACATCTTTAGAGTGTACGAGTTCTGTCGCGCCAATGACCAGGATGGTTTTTTCTGGTTTCCCGACGTCAATCAATCCGTCCTGGCTTATGCTTAAGCATCCAGGATGCTGGCAGTGTGGCTACCCTATGGCGTTGTGACCTATGGCTCAACCTGAAAATTCTCACCAACCCACGAATGTTCCGTCTGCCCGGTCTCTCCAAGCTTCAGTCAGAAGGGCTGAAATCTTCTATCAACAGGCGGTTAAGGCCCTTAAACAACAAGACTTTGAGCGAGCGATCGCTCAATTTCGGCCACTGAGTCAAAGTACTGCTGTGCCCCCAGCCTATCGTCTGAAAGCCCGCATGGGGCTGATTCGGGCTTACCAACAGTCGGGGCAGGTAGAGCAGGCGTATGCACTTTGCCAACCCCTGCTGACCAGTCCAACAACGCAGGTTCGCCAATGGGCCAGCCAAACGCTAGAGTCCCTCGCTCACGAGGGCATCACCCCAGCATTTCCGATTGAGCCAACTAACCTTGGGCTAGAGCATTCATCCACCATTGCTCCAACTTCTGAAGGACGGCCTTTAGAGCAATCTGCAAACTCAATAGACCGAAGTGGATTTGTACCACTATCTGAGACGACTACGGAAGCGGCTGCAAGTGCCGCCCCAGCCTCGCGTCATATAACCAATCCTCAAACGGCTCGCCTACCGTCGCCAGAAATGACCCAGAACAATTCTGGCTCGGTCAACCTGGCTAACCCACCGGATTCCCAACCGGATTCCGCAGCCTCACTGTTTCACTATCAACAGCTTAATGCTCAGGCCAGCTTTGACCAACCGCCTCTGGGCATAGAGAATGAAGCGGCGTCACCAGCCTCCCCCAAACCTGTCACGGCTGAGGCAATTCCATCAGTAAATCGATTAAATACGCCTCAACCCGATAGTGCGGCTTTACCTCGTCGATCTGTAGTCCAAGCACAACCCTTGCCCAAACCGTTATTTCAGCTTTGGGGAGCACAACTGATAACCGCGGTGATCACCCTTTGGGCCATTAATGCCGCTATTCACCTGAGCCTGCGTAGTGTCAATCGGTTGCTATGGGGGCTGCCCTGGCCCCTTCAACTGAGTGGTATTCCCAGTTTTGAGCAAGACTATTCTGTTTGGATTATCGCTGGCTTGACTGGGCTGGCTCTGGCTAGCCCCTGGCTGATGGATCAGATTCTGTCTTGGGGCTATGGCCAGCGATCGCTCTCCACCCGCCAGTTGCAAGCCCAGCATCCCAATGTCCTACGTCTGTTACGTCAGGTCTGTCGCCAGCACGGGTGGCAATTGCCAGAATTACGGCTGATTCCTGACTCGGTTCCACTGTGCTTTAGCTATGGCTGGCTACCCCGTAACACTCGCATTGTAGTCAGTCAGGGGCTGTTAGACACCTGCAGCGAGGAGAACCTTACTGCTCTTTACAACTACGAACTGGGACATATCGCAAATGGCGATCTGCCAGTGATCTCTGCTATAGGGATGTGGCTATTGCTGCTATACACCGGCTATTGGCGGCTGGCGTTGTGGGGCAATTCCCTGGATGCCAAGCCCGCTCGTATTACTGTGGGCTTGGTGGCCAATGGGCTTTATGGCCTGTTCTGGCTGCTTCGCAAGCTAGTGCTGTGGCTGTCGAGGCTGCGGTGTGCCTGGGG
>Ga0224723_1000657_pt1 | contig 23176 bp, 16 predicted proteins | sample Balambano_FR2_Me_FD_161647 | JGI IMG/M metagenome (GOLD analysis project Ga0224723, IMG submission 161647) | Freshwater sediment microbial communities from Lake Towuti, South Sulawesi, Indonesia - Balambano_FR2_MetaG | ecosystem: Environmental > Aquatic > Freshwater > Lake > Sediment | place... | reverse complement strand
CCCAGAGGTGAACTCAGCAATTAAGCTTAGCTGTTCGACTGCTGCACCATGCTGAGGAAATCAGATTCACCGAGGCGATCGGCGTCTACATTTTCCAGAACGGCGAGCGAAGTGCGACCCAGGCTGATTAGCGTGTCGTCGCCTTTTTGAGTGAGCTTCAGCCGATCGAACTGGATTTCCTTGGGCAAGCCGATCAGGTCAATGCCTCTCTTGAAGTCGCGAATGACATCGATGCTGTCTCTCATGCCGTACTTGTAATCCAGTACAAACAGGTCGCTACCCCGACCGCCGATCATGGTATCTGCACCCCCATTGCCCATCAGCACATCTCTGCCGCGACCGCCGATTAGCATGTCTTTGCCTTCCCCACCCACAAGAATGTCATCCCCATCGCCACCAATCAGGCGATCGTCTCCTTCGCCGCCGTTGAGAATATCGCGACCCCCTGCACCTGCAAGGCGATCGTTTCCGCTCAAGCCAATGAGCAGATCGTTATTGGCTCTGCCCACCAGCGCGTCGTTGATGACGTTGCCGCGCGTGACATCTTGCACGCCCGTGCCTTTGAGCATATCGGCTTCGCCCAATACATTCAAAAATGTACCCAATCCATCTAACAAATCGACCTGATCGAATTTGCTTGCAGGGCGACTGAGGATGTCATCTCCACTCAAATTGCGGAAGAGATTCGTAACAGGCATTGGCTCAAAGACGTAATAGTAATTATCATCTAATCCGCCAAATAAATCGCCTAGGTTGATGTTGCCAAATAAGCTGCCAAGGCTGTCAAACAAGTCACCCAAAGAAGAGTTGTTTGCTGCACCCGAAGAACCGGAACCTGTCAGTGTATCAAAAAGGCTTCCCAGATTGATCGAATCAAAGGAGCTATTATTGCCTAATCCTGCAAAAATATCGCCCAGATTAAAGCGATCGCTAGAGCCTCGACCTGATGAACCAGAGGAGCTGCTGCCGATCATTCCGGTGAAAATATCTCCCAGATCAATTCCACCTAAATAGCTGCTGCTGCTAAGGGTATTGAACAGATTTCCCAACAGGTTGCTGCCAAAATTCGGATCTTCAAGAACGTTCTTTTTCTCACTGCTATTGAAGCCAAAAACATCGCCAATGAACTTCACACCATTGACAACATCTCCAATTTTTATGCCGCCAATTGTGCCGCCGCTAAATAAGCTTAGTCCCAGCGCAATCCAGTTAATCATACCCGTCTCCCTTCACTGAAAACCTATAGCGAATCAATTACCCGGAAGGGTACTGTTTCGCATCACTCAATTGCTTTTTTCATCTACTCTCCCCAGGACTGCGATCGATTCCAATGCGTTCCCGAAATGCAAAAAAACTCCAGAGGGTCTGGAGGGGTGGGATGAGGGGATGAGGGGATGAGGGGATAAAAAGAACAAAGACATAGATCGATAAAACCGATCCACCCACTCCCTGCTCCCTTGCTCCTCCCTCCCCTCCTACGTTAAACGATTGCGATCGCCCACCGACTGCAGCACCTTAGCGGGGAGACGTTCGCCTGTTTGGGTGTTGAACCAGTGGATGTGCTCTGGGGGCAGGGTGAGGGTAATCTCTTCGCCGCGGAAGGGGTTGTCGCTTGAAATCAGGGCACGGAAGATCGAACTTTCTGCGCCTTTGACCCGGACGGTAATCAGTTCGCTCATGCCTAGATTTTCAGACAGCACGACTCTGCCCTGCACTGTGGAAGAAGTGTGCTGATTGGGGTCGGCAAGGTGGACGTGCTCTGGACGAATTCCCAGGGTAATTTCTGGCGGGGGCACAAAGCCATCGGGAAGCGGAATTCGGTAGTTGCCAAATACTGCCGATCGCCCGTCGCACTTGAGGTCGAGCAGGTTCATTTGCGGGCTGCCGATGAACCCTGCCACAAAGCGGCTTGCCGGATGGGTATAAATGCGGCGAGGCGGGTCAAGCTGCTGCAAAATGCCGTTGTTCAGGACTGCCACTCGTGTTGAGAGGGTCATTGCCTCGGTCTGGTCGTGGGTGACGTAAACGACGGGCGTGTTTTGCGATGCAAAGATTTCTTTGAGTTCGGCGCGCACCTGTTCTCGAAGGAGGGCATCCAGGTTACTGAGCGGCTCATCCAGCAGGAACACATCGGGCTGGCGCACCAGTGCCCGTCCCAAAGCCACCCGCTGCCGCTGTCCACCAGAGAGCTGCCCCGGTTTGCGCTCCATCAGTTCTTCCAGACCCAGGAAGCCGCTGACTTCGGAAATCCGGCGACGAATTTCATCTGACTTCATATGGCGTAACCGCAGCCCGGAAGCCATGTTGTCATACACGCTCATGTGAGGATACAGCGCATAGCTCTGGAACACCATTGCAATATTGCGATCGCCTGCTGCCTTGTTAGTGACATTGCGATCGGCAATTCGGATTTCGCCGCGAGTGGGCTGTTCCAGTCCGGCAATCATTCGCAGCGTGGTGGATTTGCCGCAGCCCGATGGACCCAGTAGCGTCAGGAATTCGCCGTTGTCCACGCCCAGGCTCAAGTCCCGCACGGGAACAACTTTGGGCGAGTAGGTTTTGTTCAGGTGAATTAGTTCGAGCTTAGCCATGATTTTGTTAAGGGAATATGAGGATAGAAGGGATAGAAGGGTTAGGGGGAAGTTCGAGGCAGAGGTAATTATTGTTCAAGCCTTCGCCTAGCCTTTGACTGCGCCTGCGGTTAAACCCTGCACGATTCGCCGCTGGAACAGCAGCACCAGAGCCACAAGCGGCAGCGTACCGACCACCGTTGCAGCAGCCAATGCACCATAGGGGATCTCGAAAACGGCGGTTCCGCTAATCTGGGCGACGGCAACCGGAATGGTTTTCATCGATTCACGAGTAATGAACGTGAGCGCGAAGATAAACTCGTTCCAGGCAGCGATAAAGGCGAGAATTCCGGTGGTGACAAGGGCAGGGGTCGTCAGCGGCAGCAAAATCTTCGTCAGCATTCCCCAGGTGTTATAGCCGTCTACTTTGGCAGAATCCTCCAGGTCGCGGGGCAACTGCTGGAAGAAACTGCGCATCACCAAAATTGTCAGCGGAATATTAATCGCCGTATACGGAATGATTAACGCTAAATAGTTATTCGCTAATCCAAGGGCGCGAACGATTTCTAACAAACCAATGAACAGCAGAATGTAAGGAAACAGGGTCACAATCAGCACGATCGCCAGAATCACCCGTTCCCCCTTCAGCTTCAGTCGTGCTAGCGCATAGGCAGCAGGTGTTCCCAGTGCCAGACAGAGCAGCGTTGAACTAATCGCCACAAATGCGCTGTTGAGCATGTAGTTCAAAAACGGGCGGCGATTAAAAATCTCAATATAGTGCTGCAGCGTGTAGCGACTGGGGAAATAGACGTTTGGAATTGCAGCAATGTCTTCATTCACCTTAAAGGAGGTGAGCAACTGCCAGAGAATCGGCGCGAGGCTAAACAAAATCACCAGCAGCACGGCGATCGGCAGCAGAATATTTCTAATTGAAAACGATCGCTTTTGAGGAGCCGCTTCCTGCGATCGAATGGGCGGCTGAATCGTCGTCATGGTTCAACTTCCTCTCAACGCAGTACGAGTTCTCGATAGCAGCCAGGCAGCCAGTCCGACTGCCGCAATCAGCACGATAAATGTCACCACAACCAGTGCCGAGCCGTAGCCAAAATCCAGATAGCGCATAATGGTTGCATAAATATAGATCGACACCGTTTCCGTCGCACCACCGGGACCGCCGCCCGTCATCACCGCAATCAAATCGAAAATGCCGAACGCCTGAGCGAAACGGAATAGTGCCGCAATCAGAATTTGAGGCATCAGCAGGGGCACGGTAATCTGGCGAAAGCTCTGCCAGGCTGAGGCACCGTCGATCGCATGAGCTTCATACAGATCGCCTGAAATTGACTGCAAGCCCGCCAGCAGCAAAATGCTAATAAACGGAGTCGTTTTCCAGACATCCGCCGCAATTACCGACATCATCGCCAGAGTGGGATTGCCCAGCCAGTTCACTCCTGTATCGATGATGCCGAGCCGCAGCAGAATATCGTTCCACACGCCAAACTCTGCGTTAAAAATCCACGCCCAGGTTGTGCCAATCAGCGCAGTTGGCAGTGCCCAGGGCAGAATGGCGATCGTCCTCACTGCACTCCGTCCTCGAAATGCCTGGTTGAGCACCAGCGCAATGCACATTCCTAGAATCAGCTCCAGGACAAGGGACGAGAGGGTAAACACGGTCGTATTCCAGATCGTCTGCCAGAAGCGACCGTCCTGTGCCATCCGTGCGTAGTTGCCCAGCCCCGTAAATACAGGCTGAAGCTGCGTTCCCAGGTTTTGCGTAAACAAACTCAGCCAGACCGATCGGACGATCGGATAGGCATAGACCAGCAGCAGCACCAGCATCGCCGGAAGCAGCAGCAGCCAGCCCGTGCGCTGTTCTCTTGTGCGAATTGTGTCAGTCATGAAGAACTCCTATCAGGATTGATGGCTCAGGACGCAGAATAGCGGTTTAGCAGCGTGCGAGTTTCGCTTGCCGCATTGCGCATTGCCTGTTCTAGATCAGTTCGACCCGTCAGGGCAGCACTCAGATATCGCTGAAGAATATCTGATGCTTGAGCATACTGGGCAATGGGTGGGCGGAGCGTCGCACTTTCAGCAACGGGCAGCATTCGCGAGAAATAGCTGTATTCCTGCAACACTTGCGGATCAGTGTATAGCGATCGACGGGTCGGGAGATAGTCATTTTTTAGCATCAGGTTGCGCGGCAACGGAATCAGTACGCATTAAGTTATAAAAGTTAAAATCATCGGTGGATGCTAAAGGGGCAGTGCTAAATCATCATGGGGATAAACAAAGGGGACAAACAAAATAGATTTGCCATTGGTCTTAGCATTGTTTGTTGCTCAAGTTTTTGCTCGCTTCAAGTCACATCCACTTAAGCTAAGAAAACCATTGACTAAGATATCTTGCAGAGCGAGGGGCAAGGTGGAGAAAGCAAAAAAATGGCTGCAATCTATCCCAGCCCTTTAGTCAGATACTAAACTTCTCGATCGTTAAACCGCAAACAAGATTTAGGCTGCTAAGCAACTGTTAGCTTACAAAGCCTGCTCTGTTGAAAAGCACCTGGAGAAAGCAATGCTGCTAACTACCCTGCAATGCAATCTTCTAATGAAGCGGTACTGATGAAGGAGCAAGATCTTTCTCTACCGTTTCTGCTTCCCCAAAGGATAATCAGGAATACAAACTGTTTCTGAAGTTATTTTTCAGGAACGCAGACCTCACCTGATTTTTAGATCTATCAATCTCTGGGGATCGCTCGCCTCTGCTATTGGATATACTGTCGGATTAAGAAATATAAACTCACAGTTTGTTAAGTACCTTAAAGTTCCAAATCTTTTCTATCTCAAGGTAGATATCAATCAATTGCTTTAATCAGAACTTTAATAAAAGAGCGTAACCTTGCAAGTTAGATTTATCGCTCTTTCTGGGCTTACTTTCTGGACTTAAAATTTAGACTCAACAAACGATACCAGTTCTGCAATTAAAGAGGGCACTCCTCTATTTTTAATTCTGGAACTGCTGAACAGATAGCTCAATCTAGAGCTTTGCAAAGCTCATCAATTTTTACTTTCTCTAAGAGGGTGTTTGACAAAGTAGCAAAGCGCTTGCATCGCCCCCTCAACCCCCCAACCTGTCGATCTGCTGCGCTCAAGCGCGAAGGGGGACTTTGAAAGCCGCAAATCAATGAAGTTTCCTCCAGCATTGGGGGATAAGGGGTGGTTTGGGTCATATCAGAGACCTTTAAAGCATCCTCTCAGAGTATCCCTTCAAGAAATTGGACTGAATTGCAGCCCTCCATCTTCATCCAATATTTCTAATTGTTTATCTCCAATTGTTTTATCGTTTGGCTGAACCAATATGAAACGGCTTTTTCAGCATTCGTCCCTGCTCAGTTTGGCGATCGGACTTCTTGCCTGTGTCCCTGCCCTGGCATCCGAAGTAGAATCCAGCAACGCGCTGAACCATTCCTCTGCTTCTGCATCTGCTTTTGAATCTGTATTTCAAGCTGTTGCTCAGCCTGTGTCTCAAGCTGCTTCTGAACCTGTTTCTGAAACTATTTCTGAGTCTGTTTCTGAGCCTGTTTTTCAACCGATCGCCCAAGATTTTCAATTTATCTCTCAAACTATTTCCGAACCTGTCTCCGAACCTGTCTCTGCGCCCGTTCCTCAATCATCTTCCAGTCCTGAGTCCACTTCCCTCTCAACGGTTGACGAATTAACCCGTCAGCTTTCTGATGCTGCGGTAGCCGAGCAGGAAATGGGGCAAGTTACCTCTGTGAGTCAGTTCTCTGATGTTCAGCCCACCGATTGGGCATATCAGGCGTTGCAGTCCCTGGTAGAGCGCTATGGCTGCATTGTGGGCTATCCTGACTCAACCTACCGGGGAACCCGTGCCCTGACCCGATTTGAGTTTGCGGCAGGACTGAACGCCTGTCTCGATCGCATTACAGAACTGATCGCTTCCACCACGGAAAACTTCGCTACCCGTGAAGACCTGGAAACCTTGCGGCGGCTCCAGGAGGAATTTTCAGCAGAACTCAGCACCCTGCGCGGTCGGGTGGATGGACTGGAAGCCCGCACTTCTGAACTGGAGGCAAACCAGTTTTCGACCACCACCAAGCTAAATGGGGAAGTGATTTTTGCAGTCTCCAGTATTGTGGATGGCGACACTGCCGACGGCGAAAGAGCACCCCGCAATCCGACCTTTGGCTATCGGGTTCGCCTCAATTTTGAAACTAGCTTCACCGGAGAAGACTTGCTGACGGCGCGGCTTCAGCCCAGCAATATTCAGCCCCTGTCCGAAATTTTGGAGACTAACGAAGGGCGACTGGAATTTGACGGCAGCAGTGACAATGATGTGGTTCTGGCGCTGCTGCGCTATGCGTTTCCAGTGGGTCCCGACACGACGCTCTATCTGGCAGGAACGGGCAATGGCTTTGTCGATCTCGATGCCTCCACCCAGCTCACGCCCTATCTAGACGGCACAGCCGTTTCCCTGTTTGCCCTGCGAAATCCGATCTACAACTATTCCTTCGGAACGGGTGCGGGGCTGCGGCAGTTCTTCTTTGACGATCGCCTTGAACTCAACCTGGGCTACCTCGCACCGGATGCATCGATCGCCGAAGCGGGCAACGGCTTGCTTAACGGCAGGTATGGCGCTCTAGCGCAGCTCATTGCCTACCCTACGGACTCAATCACCCTGGGTTTCACCTACATCAACGCCTACAGCCCTTCGGAAGCTGATTTTGGGTTGGCGACGGGCAGCAATGCGGCAAACGATAACTTTGGCAGACCCGTTTCGGTCAACGCCTACGGCATCTCTGGGACGATCGATATTACAGACTGGCTGGCGATCGGCGGCTGGGTTGGCTATTCCCATCACCGCTACATCGGCAGAGGCGACGGCGAGGTCTGGACTTGGGCAGGCAGCCTTTCATTCCCCGATCTGGGCGGTGAGGGCAATCTGGGCGGCATTTTTGTGGGCATGGAACCCCGGCTTGCCGATGTGGATGATTCGGTCGAAGGAGCTGAAGCCGACTCTGACACCTCGCTCCACTTGGAAGCGTTCTATCGCTATCGCATCTCCGATCGCATGGACATTACTCCGGGTGTGATCTGGCTGACTGCCCCCGATCATGATTCAGATAATCGAGACGTGATCGTTGGTGTGGTGCGAACTCGATTTTTCTTCTAAGATTGCACGCTGCAACCTGGAGGAGAAGTTTAGGTTTTCCCAGAAAACAAAAAATGGGAAAAACTGAATGACTTCAATCTCTCCCATTGATCAATCGATCGTTGAGTTTTTAGCAGAATGAAAGCTGTTTTCTATGGCATTGGGTGAAACAGCAGATCAGGAAAGTAGGCATTAAAGATAATAAAGGCGGAGAACGCCAGAGAGACGGAAACAATCGCTAAGACTGGAGCAAGTGATAGATATTCAAGGAAATAGTTGGGTTGATTCTCTGCTCTTTTACCGGATCGTTGCATGGTGATTATCTCGAACACAGCAATTGTGTTAAAAGACTACTCTCCTGGATACTCACATTCTTCTGCCTGAGGAATGACTGGTATCAGGCGGAAGATGGGTCGATCGACGGATTTACTATAGGGTCAGATTGATTGTCAGAATTGACTGTCAGCAAACTGAGCTGCCTTCTGTACAAATGCCTGAAAGATGCGCTGATGCGCAGGGTCTTCAGGAGACAGTTCAGGATGCCACTGGACACCGATCGCCCAGGGTCGGTCGATTCGTTCGATCGCTTCCACCAGCCCATCTGACGCGGACGCAGCCGATCGCCAGCCCTGAGGAACCTGCTGCACTGCCTGATGATGCCAGGACATGACTGTGACTTCACAACCGCCCATCGCTTGAGCAATTTGGCTGTCCGGCGCAAGCGTTACCGGATGATGAATCGGGCGACGGGGATGATCCAGCCGATGGGCGATCGACTCCCCGTAGACATCCGGCACATGGGGAATCAGAGCCGCGCCGCTTGCCACGCTTAAAATTTGCATTCCCCGACAAATGCCCAGCGTCGGCAAATCTCGCTTCAACACTTCACGCGCTAACGCCAACTCAAACTCATCTCGCTCCTGATCCATCAAATACAGCGTGGGGTGAAGTTCTCCGCCATACATCGCCGGATTGATATCGCCGCCGCCTGCAAAAATCAAGCCATCGATCGAATTCAAAATGCGATCGACCTGAGACTCTATAATCGGCTGAGGCGGCAGAATAATTGGCGTTCCGCCCGCAAGCAGCACGGCATCCAGATAAGCACCGGGCAGCGAGATTTCTCCGGCTTCGTTGCGGCTATAGGCAGTAATTCCAATCAAAGGGACAGACATAGGGCAAGTAGGGCAAATAAAACACACCTATTCTGGTGTAACGTAAGCCGAGGTGATGCCACCATCCACCAGAAACGTTGTACCGTTCACGTAAGCAGAATCATCGCTCGCCAGAAACAGAGCCGCCTGCGCAATATCGATCGCCTGCGCCAGTCTGCCCGGCGGAATGTGAACCATGCGCCGCTGCTTGCGTGCCGGGTCGGACATTAACTCTTCCAGCAACGGCGTTTGAACAGGACCGGGACAGAGGGCATTGGCGCGAATCTTTTGACGGGCAAACTCGATCGCAATTTCGCGGGTCATTGCCAGCACGCCGCCCTTACTTGCCGTATAAGCAATCTGCGGAGTTGCCGCCCCCATGACTGCCACAAAAGAAGCCATATTGATAATCGAGCCGCCCCCCGATCGCAGCAGTGCCGGAACACCATACTTACAGCCGAGAAACACCCCTTTCAAGTTAATGTTCATCGTCAGATCCCAGATATCCTCTTCTGTATCCAGAACTGAGTTATCCGCCGCGTGGAAAATTCCGGCATTGTTAAACAAAACATTGAGCTGACCGTAGATATTCTCTGCCGCTTCGATCATCGCTTTTGCGTCAGCCGATTGAGAGACATCCGCTTTCACAAAAATGGCTTCACCGTGATTCGATCGAATCTTCTCAACCGTCTCCTGCCCTGCAGCTTCATTCACATCCGAGACAACGACTTTTGCCCCTTCTTTTGCAAAAAGCAAAGCTGATTCTCGACCAATGCCGCTGGCTGCTCCAGTAATCAGAGCGACTTTATTTTCTAGACGCATTTTGGGTTCCTTTTTTGTAGCACTAACACATCCCACCATTGATACAGCTCCCCACTCCCCACTCCCCACTCCCCCAACAACTACGCTCACCCTAAAAACTACGCTCGCTCAAAATACCGCGATCGCTCCCAGCTCGTCACTACTTCATCAAACTTACGCTGCTCAGTGCGGAAGAAGTGCAGATAATGATCGACCACAGCACTGCCCAGAGCGTCCCTTACCCAGGTGCTTTTCTCTAATTCGTAAATCGACTCCAGCAGGCTCATCGGCACTCGCGGAAGTTCCTGGGCAGCGTAGACATCGCCTTCAAACATGGAGGGTGGTTCGATCTGGTTTTTGATGCCATCCAATCCGGCGGCGAGGGTGACGGCAAAGGCGAGGTAGGGGTTGGCATCGGCTCCGGGGGCGCGACATTCCAGCCGCAGCGAGGAACCGTGACCCAGAATGCGAAATCCTGCGGTGCGGTTGTCGTAGGACCAGGCGATGCCCGTGGGCGCAAAGGAACCTGCCACATATCGCTTATAGGAGGAAGGATAGGGCGCGTAGAAGGCGAAGATTTCGCGGATATGCTTCATCCAGCCGCCCAGAAACCAGCGAAACAGGGGCGAACTGTGAACGGGTCCAAAGGCTTCCTCACCGGGAAATAGGGCTTTGCCTGCTTCGTCCCAGAGGCTGGCGTGCAGGTGCATACTTGACCCGGCGTAGCGTTCGTCCCACTTTGCCATAAACGTGAGCGAGACGTTATTTTGCCACGCGATTTCTTTTGCCAAATGCTTGTACAGGATATGGCGATCGCACATTTCTAAAAAGTCGGTGTAGCGCAGGTTAATTTCCTGCTGCCCCGGTCCCCATTCGCCCTTTGAAAACTCTACAGGAATGCCCGATCGATCGAGGTGTTTCCGAATTGCGCCAATCACAAACTCTTCCTTTGTGCCCTGGAAGATGTGATAGTCCTCGATGTAGTGACCGATCGGCTGCAGGTCGTGATAGTGTTTGCGGCGGGCATCGTCATAGGAGTCAGAAAACAAATAAAGCTCCAGTTCAGACGCGCCCATTGCAGTGTAGCCCTGTGCCTTCGCGGCATCTACCTGTTGTTTGAGAATCGTGCGCGGGGCAACGTTGATGCCAATGTCTTCTTCTTCGTTGAGCAAATCACAGAGGACGATCGCGGTTTTTTCCAGCCAGGAAGCAATCCGTAGAGTACTCAGATCGGGAACCATGCGAAAATCGCCGTAGCCCGTTGCCCAGCTCGTGAACTGGTAGCCCGGAACCGGATCCATTTCCATGTCGCACGCCAGCAAATAGTCACAGGCATGAACCCCGTGCGCCAGCACATCGTTGACGAAATATTCGCCCATAATGCGTTTGCCGACGAGCCGCCCATACAGGTCAGGAAACACCGTGAGCACCGTTTCAATTTCTTCGGTTTCGACAAGCCGCTTCAGTTCTTCAATGCTCAACATCCCGCGCACATTCGATTTTGCCATGATTAGTTCTGCTATTCCGCAATAAATACGCTCTTGAATTCACTGTAGTGATCCAGCACGTTTAAGCCCAGTTCGCGACCCAAGCCGCTGCGCTTCACGCCGCCAAAGGGAGCTTCCAGGTGAACGCTGTGTCCGGTGTTGATCGACAGCACACCCGTTTCGATCGCCTTCGCCACCCGCAATGCCCGACTGATATCTTGCGTCCAGATCGATCCCGACAAGCCATAGAAGCTGTCATTGGCGATCGCGATCGCTTCTGCTTCCGTGTCAAAGGGAATCACGCAAACCACCGGACCAAAGATTTCCTCCTGCGCAATCCGCATTTTGGGATGAACATCGGCAAAAATCGCAGGCTCCAGGTATGCTCCGTTTACCAGGGAATTATTTACTGGGGCGTTGCCGCCGCACACCAGCGTTGCCCCTTCCGACTGACCAATCTGGATATATTCAGAGACGCGATCGCGATGTGCCGCAGAAACAAGACAGCTTAACTCGGTGGAATCCTCCAGCGGCAAACCAATCTTCAGCGATTTGAACTGCTGTGTTAATTGCTCCACGAATGGTTCGTAGATCGATCGATGAACGAGAATTCGCGATCGAGCGCAACAGTCCTGACCCGCATTGCCCAACACACTCCACATGGATTTGGGAACGGCTTTTTCCAGATCGGTATCTTCAAAGATCAAATTGGCAGACTTGCCGCCCAGCTCCAGCGTCACGCGCTTGATGTCGTCGGCTGCCAGCTTCATCACATGCATCCCGATCTCGGTTGATCCCGTAAAGGAGACCTTGCGAACCAGCGGATGCCGCACGATCGGATCACCCACGGTTGCCCCCGAACCTGGAACAACATTGAACACCCCGGCAGGAATACCCGCTTGCAGTGCCAGTTCGCCTAACTGTAAGGCAGTCATCGGCGTTTGGGAAGCAGGCTTCAGCACTAGCGTGTTGCCCATTGCCAGCGCAGGCGCGACCTTCCAGGCAGTAATGGCGATCGGAAAATTCCAGGGCGCGATCAGACCACAGACCCCGATCGGCTCCCGAAACGTGAGATGGGTTCCCGAAGCTGCCACCGGAATCGTTTGTCCGCCAATTTTATTAATTGCCCCGGCATAATACTCAAAACAGTCCGCCGCCAGGTTGACCTCATCTCGCGCATCCCGAATCGGTTTGCCCACATTGCGGCTCTCCAACCGCGCCAGCAATTCCCCATTCTCACGAATCAAGTTTGCCAGCCGCAGCAGCATTTGAGTGCGATCGCGGCTATTCACCCTGCGCCATTGCGATCGCACCTGATCCGCGACCTGCACCGCCGCATCCACATCTTCCACGTCCGCAGAGGCGATCGTTGCCCAGGCTTCTCCGGTTGCCGGATCAATGAGAGAATTCGTTTTTCCAGAAGTGGCTGGACGACGATCGCCATTGATCAATAATTCTGTTAACACCATTGCTTCCTCTATTTGCCCAACATATCCGGCTGCTCGATCTCCCTCAGCGCACGAGACAGGAGCGCATTTTCCTCTTCTGGGGCACGGGCAACCAGACGACGGCGCGAATACAGGAAGAAATAGCCCAGCATGGCTGCAAGAAACAGCACAATTCCCCACACGCCTGGACGGTAGCCCGGATCGGCAAAGCAGGCCAGCAGTGCAATCAGAGCCAGAATCGCACCCAGCACGGCTCCCGGCACACCCAGCGGACTCTGATAAGGGCGCGGCAGATCGGGACGGCTTATTTTGAGCTGAATGTAGCTGATCATATTCATAAAGTAGGAAATGACCGCCGCAAACACCGCCATGTTGAGCAACGCTGCACCCACCTGACCGCCACCAAACTGAATGAACGCAGCACAGGCTAAACCGATCGCCCCACCCACAATCAGCGCGATCGCAGGCGTATGATATTTGCTTGTCAAAGAGAGCCAGCGCGGAATGTAACCTGCCCGCGACAGCGAAAACAGCACGCGCCCATAGCCGTAAATGATGGTGTGGAAGCTGGCAATCAGTCCGCTAATTGCAATAATAATCAGCGTGTTTGTGAAAATGCCTTCGCCAAAAACAGTTTTCAAGCCATCTGCCAGGGGTGCGCCTGAAGCGCCAATTCCGGCTGCGCCTGGAGCTACACCAGAGTTAAGAAACAGCACCAGAAACGCTAGAATCAGCAGCGTAAAAATCCCCCAGACCAGCGCTTTAGGCACATCTCGACCGGAATCATGCGCTTCTTCTGCTGCCAGCGGCAACTGCTCGATCCCCAGAAAGAACCAGATCGCGTAGGGCATTGCAGCAAAAATGCCGATCGCTCCTTTGGGAAACAGCGGAGACTGTCCTGGTTCTGGCGGAATGTTGGTCAGCAGAACGGGATCAAACTTGCCCAATGCGCCCAAATAGAAAATCACCAGGATACTGGCTGCCATTAACGTAATAAACAGCCCGAATTTCAACGTGATTTCGACGCCAATAATGTTGATGCCCACAAAGACAACATAAAACAACACCCACCACACAGGAACAGGAACGCCCTGAAACAGCGGTAGTGAATTGAGATAAGCCCCAATAAAATACACAACGACCGCAGGCGCTAACACAAATTCGCAAGCGTCAGTGATGCCGTTGATAAAGCCACCGAGTGGACCAAACGCATTTCGCGTGAACGAATAGGAACCTCCTGCGTGGGGCAACGCCGCAGACATTTCGGCAATGCTAAAGACCATGCAAACATACATCGTTGCCATCAAAACTGTAGCAACCACCAGTCCCCAGAATCCCCCTGCGGTTAACCCCAGATTCCAGCCGGAGAACTCGCCAGAAATCACCGCTCCGACACCCAGCGCCCAGAGCAGAACCCAGCCTGCACTGCGTCGAAGCTGGCGACGCTCAAGGTAGCCATCGTCTACGTCCTCGTAGCGAACGCCACGTGGGTTACGTCCCTTTTCCATACCCTTGCTCCATCTTGTGCGAATGAACAGTTTCAGCTAGTACAGCCTTTTTCAGGCTAATGAAGTCCAGAGATTGGGGTGTGGGGGCTGTGCCCCTGCGTGGGAGGCACAGCCCCCATGCCCCCCGTACCTGACCAGAGCGAAAAAAGCCATAAACAATTTCAACTTAAATTGCCGATCGCGGTTTTCATTCAGATAAGGGCAAGGACAGGTGAGTACATTTAAGCAAAAGCTTTATCCCTGCACCCCGTTTTGAATAAACAGGCGATCGCAACACGGTTTGACCTGGTCTAAAGGAGACACTGTCAAAAGTGAACACCCTAGAAAGCTGTTCGTCAACCGCTTACGAACTCAGTGAATTTAATTTAGTAAAGTTAAAAAAACTTTGTGAGCCTCCGTGCAAACGTTAACGGCGGCAAGGATACTGTTACAAAACCTTGAGCTTTGCTAATTCAGTTTTGCTAATTATCTGCTTAAAGTTGAACTAGTTCGTAGATCAAGGCAATCATTCGACCTGGATCGATCGGTTTAGTTGCGTGTCGCTGAAATCCTGCGGCAATTGCCTGCTGCTGATCCATTTCGCTGGCATAGGCAGTCAGGGCAATTGCCGGAATCGATCGGGTTTTTGGGGAAGCACGCAGCGTTTGCATCAGCGTATAGCCATCCATTTCAGGCATCCCAATATCGCTGACGAGCACATCGGGGCTAAACTGCTCCACCGTTTTCAGCACCTCTGTTGCGCAGGTTGCCTCGGTCACGATCGCACCCCTCTCTTGCAGCAAAAACGCCAGGAACTCGCGTGTATCTGGCTCATCATCTACAACCAGCACTCGAACTCCGGTAAGCGGCTGGGGAGTTGAGCAGGTTGAGCTGTTGCGGTCTTCCCATCGCTCCATCGCTCCATCTTCGACCCTCTGCAGCAAAGGAAGCCGAACCGTAAACGTTGCCCCCTGCCCCTCGCCAGTACTGGCAGCCGCGATCGTTCCCCCATGCATTTCAACAATCTGGCGGGCGATCGACATTCCCAAGCCCAGTCCTCCAAATTTGCGGGTCGTGGAGGCATCTTCCTGGCGGAAATACTCAAAAACAAAAGGCAGGAAGTCTGGAGAGATCCCTTTTCCGGTGTCGGTGATGGTGATTTGAGCGTGGGTGGGTGAGTGGGTGGGTGGGTGAGACATCTCGGCAAGAGGTCTGTGCGGTGAGGAAAGGGAAGAGGGGTTCGCTGCGGTTTCACTGGCTTTCCATCTTCCTTGTTCCCCTGCTCCCTCTCCCACTTGCGATAGCCTGACTTCAACTCTGCCGCCTTCTGGGGTGAATTTGATTGCGTTTGAGAGCAGATTCCAGAAGACCTGCTGTAAACGGGTGGCATCGCCAGTCACATAACATTCAGCTATAGAGCATTCTGGCGACTTGGCAGCTCTGCCGTTTTCTGAAGGGTTGATTGAGACATCGAGCTGAATTGACTTTGCGATCGCAGCCAGTCGCACTGTTTCCAGAGCCGACGAAAGAACAAATGCCAGATTAACGGGAACTGCGTCGAGAGCTAGCTTGCCGCTCATGATGCGGGAGATGTCCAGCAGATCGTCGATAAGCTGTGCCTGAAGTTTAGCGTTGCGTTCGATCGTCTCTAGGGCAACCGTTGTTTTTTCCGGCGTGAGCTGACAGCTTTGCAGCAGCTTAACCCAGCCCAGAATGGGATTTAGAGGCGATCGCAACTCGTGAGATAACACGGCAAGAAATTCGTCTTTGACGCGATTTGCCCGTTCTGCTTCGGTGCGGGCGGCTTGTTCTTGCTGCAGCAGATATTCTCGCTCTGCTTCTGCCTGTTTGCGTTCGGTAATATCTCGAATCAGCCAGCGAAGTCCGGTGAGCTGTCCGGTGTTGCCATAAATTCCGGTGATGGTTAATTCGGAGGGAAAGATTTTGCCTTGCTGCGATCGAAGCTTTAGCTCTAGCGACTGAACCTGCCGAAATTGATGGGATTGATTGAGCTGGTTATAAAACGATTGCCTTTCTTTGGGACTGGCAACATAGCAAGCAAGCGGCTGGCTCAGCAAAAACTGAGGCTTAACTTCCAACAAGTCAGCGATCGCCTGGTTTGCCTCCTGAATTTGCCCACTTGAATCTGTCACCACATAGCCATCGGGCGCGAAGTTAAACAAATCCTGATAGCGCTGCTGCTCGTGTTCAAGCTGTTCGTGCTGCTGCCGCAGTTCTTCTTCGGCTACCTGCAGTTCTTCCAGCGTAATTTTTAACTCTGCGTTCAGCTCAGTCAGCTTGTTGTTTTGCTCCGCCAGTTCGGCATAAGCATTGGCTTGCTGAATCGCCGTCCCAACCTGAGTTGCAAGCTGTTTTAGCAGCTCGATGTTAGCAGGCTTCCACTCGTAAGGGGCAGCGCAGTGTTGGGCAATGAGTAGACCCCACAGCGTCTCTTTTTGCAGAATTGGTACAACGAGATTTGCTCGAACCTGCAGGCTTTCGAGAAACTTGAGATGGCAGGGTTCCAGTCCCGCAGTCTGAATATCAGCAATCGCCTTGATGCGCCCTTGACAATAGAGGTCGGCATACTTTCGGCTAAAGCAGGGGTCATGGAATGCGGATAACAGAACCGAATCCCAAGGTGGCACGACGGCTTCCGCCACAACCTTTCCCACTTCCAGGGTTGTCTCAAAGCTGAAAATCAAGACGCGATCGGCTCGTAAAAACTGCCTGACTTCTCGAACCGTTGTTTGCAAAATCTCGTTGAGGTCGAGCGATCGATGCACTTGTTGAGCAATCTGGTGAATGATTTGCTCTCGTTCAATGTTTTGCTGCCGCTCGGCTTCGATCTGTCGAATTCTGTGCTGAAGACGACCTTTTTCGATCGCACTCTCGACCGCAAGCTGAAACTCATCTGCTGAGAGTTTGCCCTTGACGAGATAATTTTCTGCCCCGGCTTTCATTAGCTGAACGGCGATCGACTCACTGCCCTGCCCCGTCACGACAATCACTGGAGGCGGAGCAGAGCTTTGAGATTGCAGCGCTTCAAGAAATTCCAGTCCTTCAAAATCGGGCAGGCAATAGTCAAGCAGCACAATGTCTGGCTGAAGCCGACACAGCTCAAGCGCTTCTTCCCCAGTCGTTGCTTCAAGAATTTGATAGGTATATTCTGAGTTACTCAGCAGATGACGCTGATAAAGTTCCCGATCGATCGGACTGTCTTCTGCAATCAAAATCGTTCGGATCGAAGAATCTGGAGATTGCTCTATGGATTGCTTTGAGGATTGACCGTCCTCAATCGAAATGAATGGTTCGAACACAGACTCGCTCCTATTTCCCCTGCCGCAGCGATCGCTTCTAGCTCCTGGCTAGTCTAAGTTCTAGAACAATCGACATTCAATAATCGATACTCAACAATCGATACTTTGTACACAGCCTTCTTCACCCTGGTGAAGAAGAATGAACTGCAAAAAATGGGGTTAGGGACGCAGCCCCTATGTGAAGATGAAGCCCTCACACCCCCGTCCCTGATATCAATAAAAATGCTGTAATAAAAAATTTTGTAATAAAGAGCCGCTTTAATCGTAGCCTTAGTCTACTGCATTTAACGAATGTAGTCATCAAAAGCTTTTGTCGCTAAACAAACATTCCCTGAGGGGTAGATAAACATCTGTCCATTGATAGATGAAGCGTACAAACAAACCCTAAAATTCCTTCCATGACTCTGACACAAGGTTTAGTTAATAAAAAAATTAGTCAATCAGTAGGGATGAAAAAAGTAGGGATAACTAACGATAGTTTGAGATTAATAGCCAAAGAATAAAAAATAACTGAGATTAGATAGAGCAAGCGAATTAAGACCTCTCTCTTGAGACTGACTTTCAGAGGGTGCCTTAAAGATGCGAACTGCCCCCTAAACTCTCCCCCTAATTCTCCCCCTAAATTCTCCAATCGTGAGAGGCTTTGAACGGAAAACTGGCTCGAAGTCGATTTCTCACGGGTCACTAATAAAGCCGCTAAAATTAGGAACAACGCAAAGATCAGGGACAACACCCCGACTCCCCCATCTCATCCCGATCGATTCCTACTCTGTACTCCCTGTCTCTACAGGCTATCTCTACAGGAGTTTTGCTCCTGGCATTTCTCTCTCCCTTCACTCAAATCGCGTTTCAGAATGACACACAATCTGGTAGTTGTGGATTACGAGACCAGCTTGCGATCGATCTTGTCCCGGTTAGTGAAAACGATCTCGCAGCATAGCGATCTGTTGAGCGGACTGACCCACTCTGAAGCAGATTTGCTGAATCTCACAGGTGCTCAGGGCGCAGCAATTCTTTGGGGCGATCGGTGGACGCAGGTTGGACAAACTCCTGACATTCCCGATTTATCTGCGATCGTGGAATGGCTCGAAGCAAGCGTAAAAGACGAGTTGTTTTCTACCGATGCACTGGCTCAAGTCTTTTCAGATGCAGCACGCTACCAGCAGGTGGCAAGCGGTTTGATCAGCTTAGCCCTTTCAAAAATTAACCGCAGCTATATTCTCTGGTTTCGCCCGGAGTTGGCGCAAATGGCGAACTGGAGCAGCAATGCCGATCAGCCTGAAGGGAATCAGCCAGAAGACGCTCAGCCTGGAGAAGTTGACCGGGAAAAGACAGGGCAACTGTCGGCTTGCCTTGCTTTTGCACAGCAGCAGGAAAAGATGATAGACAAGTCTCTGCCCTGGAAGCCCTGTGAAATTGAGGCAGTGAGGGAACTTCGCGACGCGATCGTCAGCATTGCTCTACGCCGTGTTGATGAACTGGCACAGACTAACCTGGAGCTGGAGCGCAGCAATCAGGAGCTGGATGCTTTTGCCTACATCGCCTCGCATGATCTCAAGGAACCACTGCGCGGCATTCACAACTATTCTAATTTTTTGCTTGAAGATTACAGCGAAGTGCTGGATGAGGAAGGGGTTGCAAAACTGGAAACGCTGGTGCGGCTTACTCAGCGAATGGAAGATTTAATCGACTCGCTGCTGCATTTCTCCCGACTGGGACGGGTTGAACTTGACCTGAAGAGAATTAATCTAAATAACCTTGTGAAAACGGTCATCGAAGTGCTGCATCTGTCGCGATCGGGCGTAAGTCTTCGAATGCCAAAACCGCTGCCAACGATCGAGTGTGATCCGGTGCAGGTGAGCGAGGTATTTAGCAATTTGATCAGCAATGCGATTAAATACAATAATGCTCAGGAAAAATGGGTTGAGATTAGCTGGATAGACAAATTTAATTCACCTTTTTCATCGATCGATCGCCGCCAGGAAAAAGCCTTTAAGCCTGTTTTTTATATCCGAGACAATGGAATTGGCATTCCAGAACATCATCTGGAAACTATCTTTCGTATCTTCAAGCGACTGCACAGCCCTAAACAATATGGAGGCGGCACGGGCGTAGGTTTAACGATCGCCAGAAAAATTGTTGAGCGTCACGGCGGACAGATCTGGGCTGAATCTGAGGTCGGCAAAGGCAGCACGTTTTACTTCACCCTACAGCCCTGAATCGATAGTCCTGCATCTATCCTAAATCTGCCAGTGCAGCATTTCAGCAACCTGGTCGGCAAGCCTAAACGGATCAAAAGGTTTATAGATCACTCCTGCAATCTCAAACTCCTGAATTTGGGCAGGTGTGACAACATCAAGCTTTGCCGTTAGTAAAATGACCGGGATCGATCGCGTTGCAGGGTTTGCTTTGAGCTGCTGAAGTAAATGGAGTCCGTCAATATCTGGCATCATTACATCCAGCAAAATTGCGTCGGGCTGCTCTGCCTCTGCCTGCAAAAATCCTTCGCTTCCTGATGCGGCGATCGAAACACTCCAGCCGCCGAGTCGTCTGAGACAGACATCCACAATCCTCGCAAGGCGTTTTTCATCGTCAATTAAGAGAATTCGCTTTGCCGTCATTCAAGCAAGCCCTGCCTGGCAACAAGGCGCTTATGCCAAAAGTCTCACATAAGCTACCAGCGATCGAGCGACGGAACATCATCCGCCTGGAGGATTAGATTTCTGTCTCTGGTTGTATCAATTTGCTGTTTGCCTGATCTTAGGGTGGCTTTGACCGCAAAGGCAGTGTGAAATAGAAGGTGCTGCCCTGACCCAAAGTGCTTTCAACCCAGATTTGCCCCCCGTGAAGCTGCACCAGATTCCGACAAATCGCCAGCCCCAGTCCTGTGCCATCTTGCTGCCGAACATCAGTGGAATTAACCTGCTGAAATCGCTCAAAAATCAGCGTCAGCTTGTCAGCAGGAATGCCGCGTCCGTGATCTTTCACCTGAAAGCGAATCATCGGCTCGCCAGCGATCGTCACTAAAGATGCACTGAGATGAACCGCTTGCTGGGGCGACGAAAACTTCATGGCATTGCCCAGCAGATTCACCAGGATCTGGATCAGGCGATCGGGATCAACGTAGATTTGCTGCGACAGCGGCGTAAACATCAGAAAAATTTGCTCCTCTTCGGCAAGGGGCTGCAGGCTATCGATCGATCGCTGCATTAGAGTCGCCGCATCGCACCACTGCTGAGTAAGCGTAATCTGACGCGATTCAAGTCGTTCCAGGTCGAGTAAATCGTTGACCAGACGCACCAGGCGTTCGGTGTCGCTTGTGGCAATTTCCAGCACTTCTTGAGCGGTTTCCGGTTCGTCATCAAACAGCCCGGTCGAAAGCAGTGCCAGCGCACCCCGAATCGAGGCAAGCGGCGTTTTTAGCTCATGGCTAACGATCGACAAAAACTCGCGCTTGATTTGCTCCATCTCCTGCACTTCGGTGATGTCTTCGATCGTGCCCACCTGCCCAATAATCTCACCCGAAGAAACGATCGGAGCCGTTCTCACCCGTGCAAACCGAACCGTGCCATCTTGATGCACATAGCGAATTTCGTCTGCATATTCCCGGTGCGCAAGCATTGCCGTCCGCCACTTCGTCCACTGTTGTTTGCGATCGTCGGGATGAATCGATCGCTGCCATCCCAGGCCCAGGGCTTCTTCTAGCGTGTAGCCGCAGATGGTCTGAGCGCGCGGGTTGACATAGGTGCAGTTTCCCGTGATGTCGATCCGAAAAATGCCGATCGGCGCGGCTTCACTTAAGACGCGAAACTCGGCTTCACTGCGGTTGAGCAATGCCTCGATGTGCTGGCGATCGGCTGACTCTTGCTGAAGCTGCTGCTTGAGCTGCATCAGTTCGGCAGCTTGTTCTGCAACCCGGTCTTGGAGTGCCTGGTTTGCCTGCTGGAATTGTGGCAAAGTGTGCTGATGATTCGTTTTAATTTGCCTGTTTTGCGATCGCTGAATCACTTCATGCACCGCAGCTCGCAGTTGCTTTCCGGTCATCTCGCGCTTGATCAAACAATCTGCAGCACTCTGTTTGACAGCTGCGATCGAAGTTCGAAGCAGTTCGCCAACTGGGGGCACCTGATCTTCAAGCAGCAAGATAATCGGCAAACCCGGACTTAAAGATAGATTGGGATACGAATCTGCGTTGAATTCTGAATACTGCTGCGAATACTGCTGCCAAAACAAATGCAGGAACTTCAGTTCCGCTATATCGGGTAGCGCACAGTTCAGCAGTATTACATCGGGCAATTGCTGTGAACAGTGCTTCAATCCTTCACTGTCAGACGCTGCCTGCCGTACCTCGTAGCAGTACTGGTCATCTTCAGCCAGATATTGCTGATATTGCTTGCCGTCCTCTGGACTGCAACTAATGATTAAAACTGAAATGAGCACCGATTAAATATTCCGCATCACTATCGAATATTCCGCGTCACCATCGCTCAAGGCTATACGATCGCAATCAGCATCTGAATATTTGAGTACAGAATTTAAGTACAGAATTTAAGTACGGGAAGGGCGGCTCTAATCTGTAATTCCGACTTTAGGAAGCGGGTAACGCGATTCGAACGCGCGACATCAACCTTGGCAAGGTTGCGCTCTACCACTGAGCTATACCCGCATCAAGCACATATAACAATGTCTCAAAAAATTCAGATTTTGTCAAGGTTCACTGAGCGTTTTTTGAGACAGCAGCCAGCAAAGCAGCTCTACTCGGCAGAAGCCGTAATGTTTTTCAGCGTTGCAGGAAGGGCTTGAGCATTACCACCGGGGAGGCTGCCGTTTGGGTCAGCGTTGAGGCTGCGCACCTGCCGCATCAGGGTTGCCATCTCGATCGCACCCATCGCATAATCCCAGCCTTTGTTGCTCTTGATGCCTGCTCGCTCAAGTGCCTGCTGCATGGTGTCGGTTGTCAGCACGCCAAAAATCACCGGAACTCCGGTTTGAAATCCGGCAGCAGCAATGCCTTTTGACACTTCGGCAGCCACATAGTCAAAGTGGGGCGTGGAGCCGCGAATCACTGCGCCAATGCAAATAATTGCATCATAGCGGTGGGAAATTGCAAGCTGGCGTGCCATTAGCGGAATCTCAAAGCAGCCCGGAACCCAGAAATAATCAACCTGAGTCCCCTGAGGATCGGCATCGATCCCGTGGCGCTTCAGACAATCCTGGCAGCCTTCTAGCAATTTCCCGGTCACGAGGTCATTAAATCGACCAATGACAATCGCAAAACGCAGGGCGGCAGTATCAGTAAACGTGCCCTCAAAAACAGCCATAACAACTTCCGTGAGCTTTGCCCAAATGGGGTGAACAGGTCGTTTGCATCAGAACGGTTCTCACCGAATCGCCCTGCACAAAACGCCTTCTTCTAGCCTAAACGACTAAACCACAAAGTAGTTTAAGCCGCCCACTAAAAGCACCAGCACCACCCACAGCCCAGAACCCAGCAGGATAAGTCGTTTCGACTGCTCCCAGTTTCGGGGAGAAGCATAGGCGACCGGAACGCCGACCACCATCACAAACGACATAATTACCAGAGCGGCAAGGGCAAGTTGAAACAGAATAGCCATATTTTCCTCCCAGTACAGCGACAGGTCAGCAGCGAGAACTGCATCTGAGTAACCCATGCTATAAGCTACCAGAAATTGAGTACTGCTAGGAAGGTGGGTGGGTGAGTGGGTGAGGGGATGAGGGG
>Ga0224723_1000656_pt1 | contig 23190 bp, 19 predicted proteins | sample Balambano_FR2_Me_FD_161647 | JGI IMG/M metagenome (GOLD analysis project Ga0224723, IMG submission 161647) | Freshwater sediment microbial communities from Lake Towuti, South Sulawesi, Indonesia - Balambano_FR2_MetaG | ecosystem: Environmental > Aquatic > Freshwater > Lake > Sediment | place... | reverse complement strand
GGATGGAAGTGTTCCATGATCCAGTCCGTGCTGGCTTTGTCGCTCATCAGGTCGGTGATTGGGAAGTCCATACCTCCCATTCTATCTCATTGCCCTTTTCTTTTCACCCGTTCTGGACTTGAGCCAAAAACATTCGAAAACTTCCATAATCTGTTACTATTGACGACATTATTCGATGGAAGTTCAAATGCTCCTGCTTCCGCTAATCAGGCAAGTGGAAACAACCAGAACAAGCCCTCGAAAGGGATCAAAAAGGTGGAGAGCCCAATATTGATGCAATTTGAGGGGATTGTGAATGCGCTCAAGTCCTCAGACTCTCTAGATTTCATTGGAGAGATTCTTGCAAATTCAAACATACAAGCTGTAGTTACGGTGCGAACGGATTTCTTCTCACAGAGTGGGATGCCCGAAACAATTGATGGTGAATTCCGTGTTCTTGGGAAAGTCACTCGTGTATTACGAACATCAGATGATGAGCCAATCGATTTGCTTAGAAAAACCGTATTTGGGACGGTTTCCACTCACTTACTGACGCAACCGATACTTGATAACTTGTCCAACTTACAATCTGTAGGATTTAAGCCTACAGACTTGGTTACGAGTATAAGTTATCCAAGTCTAATGATTATCCCCATTGCTATCTTTGCATAGCAGTTCAACAAGTTCCTACCTGAATTCGGGCTACTTGCCCTTCAACTTCCTGTCGATGATGTCTTTGAACGGATCGCGACCGGGGCGAATGAGGACTTCACGATTGCGCCCGCCACCTTTAACTTCGCCGACGACACCTAACTCCTCCAGCAGGTCCATAATACGCGCGGCACGCGGGTAGCCAACGCCAAGCTGCCGCTGGATGTGCGATGCGGAGGCTTCGCCCGCTTCAATGACCAGCGCAATCGCCTGTTCCAGCATCGGGTCGGTCTCTGAGAGGAACTCGCGCCGCGTCAAGCCGCGCTCCCACGGACCAATCGTGATAGCATCCATGCGCCCGGCGGCGACTTCTTTTTCCTGCCATACGCGCCAGTGTTCGACAATCCCGCGCACCTCATCATCCGAGACATAGCAGCCTTGCAGACGACGCGGGAACGGTGAATCGGCGGGCTGGTAGAGCATGTCGCCGCGCCCCATCAGGGCTTCCGCGCCGACGGTATCGAGGATGACGCGCGAGTCCACGCCCGACGCGACAGCGAACGAAATGCGCGAGGGGAAGTTCGCCTTGATCAAGCCGGTGATCACGTCCACGCTGGGGCGCTGCGTTGCTACGACCAGGTGCATACCGACAGCGCGCGCCATTTGCGCCAGACGAGTGATCGTCTTTTCCGTTTCTTCCGGCTTGCTCATCATCAAGTCGCCGATTTCGTCAATCAGGATGACGATGTAAGGGAGGTATTCATCCTTGCGGCGGCGACCGAGCCGCGAATTGAAGATGTCAATGTTACGGGCGGCGTTCTCTTCCAGCAGCTTGTAACGGCGGTCCATCTCGCGCGTACACCAGCGCAGCACGCCGATAATGCGTTCCTGATCAGTTTCGACAGGACCCAGCAGATGCGGCAGTCCGTTGTAGCGACTGAGTTCGACCATCTTCGGGTCGAGCATAATCAGCTTAACGGTATCCGGCATATTGTCCAGCACAAGTGACGCTGCCATCGCTGCGATACACACCGACTTGCCAGAGCCAGTCGTACCCGCGATCAGCAGGTGGGGCATTTGCGATAAGTCAACGCCGACAGGCGCGCCAGAGACATCGCGCCCTAACGGGATGAACAGCGGCGACTTCTTCTTTGCTGCCTGGTCCTGGTACGTCTTGCTTTCATAGACCGACCGCAACGCCACGATGCTAGGCTTCTTGTTCGGCACTTCGATGCCGATATAGCTGTGACCGGGGACGGGCGTCTCCATACGCAGTCGGCGCGCGGACAGCGAAAGCGCCAGGTCGCTTTGCAGCGAGGCGATCTTGCTGATGCGCGTGCGCCCCTGCGCGCTTTCGCCTTCCTTGCCCTCGCGGAATGGCTGCACGGCGTACTGCGTGACAGTTGGTCCCACCTTCACGTCCACAACGTCAATATCGATGTCGAATTCGAGCAGCGTGTTTTCGATCAGCACGACGTTGTTGTTGATCTCGCTCTCTTCCGGCAGCAGCAGTTCGACATCGCGCAGCAGCGACAGCGGTGGCAGCGCGGGGTCACGTTTGGCGACGAGCTTGTTTTCCTTCATACCCTCGACAGTGTAATAGCGTTTGATGCGTCCATCAGGGCGCTGCGCCATGACGGGCTGCCCTTTGACACGCTTGCCCTGAAGCACGCCGATCTGTTCCGCCAGTGCCGGATTGACTTCGTGTTTCATGAAAAGTGGGTGCTGTGAATAATCTTCCTTTTTCTCGACTACTTCCGATTGTGGTTCGAGTGGCTGCGCACCCGGACGCAGTGACGGCGGCAGGCTGTCGGGGTCAGGGCGGATGCGCAGGATGGTCTGCGCGCTTGGGCGCGGGGCGGCGATGGTTTCAGCGGGCGGCATCGGTTTGGCGGCTTCGGCTCTGGCGGCGATGGCGATTGCCTCGCGTTCCTGCCGTGCGGCGCGCAATTCAGCAATACGCTTGCGTGTGCGCGCCGCAAAATCGGTCAGTACCTCGCTGGCATTGGCCAGCCAGCCCGCCAGTTGATCACGCTTGACGCCGCTGACGACCACCATCGACAACACGAAAATCAGCCCATAAAAGGCAAGCGCGACATTCAACCCGAACAGGTTGGCGATGACGGAACTTAATGCCCAGCCGACCGCGCCCCCGCCTTCGCCGGAACGGACGAGCGTCCGCAGTTCGCCATTGCCGCCGACGATCACATGTACGAGCGCCAAGAGCGCCAGAAATGCGATCTCCAGCGCCAGCACGCGGCTGGTAGCAAAGCCGATTTTGACACCAAATTCGCGCAGCAGGATGTAGACCCCGAGCAGGAAGATGCCGATGCTGATGACAAGCGCGCCGTAGCCAAAGGCGGTCGTGAGCGCGTTTGACCAGGCGATCGAGACGGTGGCGTCACTGGTGACGTTCAGCACTGATAGCAGCGAGAGGATACCGAAGACGACGAGCGTAAAGCCGACTACCTCACCGAACCAGGGCGGGATCACATCCAGGAACGAATCCCAGAATTCGCTCTTGAGCGTGTATTTCTCGACATGATCCTGGCGAATGCTTGACGACGGAGCGGTCGATTTGTTCGGTTGCTTGTGCGCCTTGCTCCCCGCCGCAGCGGGTGTCGCTTTATCCGCTGATTTCTGGCTTGCCACTCGTCACGATACCTCACAGGCAAACAGTACAGATGTTTCGTAGACTATAGCATATTTTGTGCCATCAGTGGGGAATTCCTGGATGGACTGAGCAATGAATTCGAACAAGGGGCTGAAGCCCCTTGTTCGTGGTTATCCCTGCTCTGTGGCGTAATGCCCGTTGCTATTGGCATTGCCTTTGTGCGGGTTCATCGCGCGCAGGCTCAATCCCAGACGACGGCTGCGTCCGTCGATGCTCAGGATGCGCGCACGCACAAATTGTCCTTCGGCGACAACATTACGCGGATGCAGGAAATGACCTTCCGCCAGTTCGGAGACGTGGATCAGCCCTTCCAACCCCTCTTCAATGCGGGCGAACGCGCCAAAATCGACCACATTGGTGATCGTGCCTTCCACGACTTCGTCAAGGCGGTAGCGCAGATGCACGGTTTCCCAGGGGTCGGGGTTAAGGCGCTTCAGGCTCAACGCGACACGCCCCTGGTCAGGATGCACGTCCAGTACGAAGACCGCAATCTCCTGCCCCCGTTTGAGGAGATCAGCCGGATGCCCGACGCGCCCCCAGCTCAATTCGCTGATGTGGATCAAGCCTTCCAGCCCGCCGAGATCGACAAACGCGCCGAAATCGCACAGATTGGTGACGACGCCTTGCACCATCTCGCCATGTTTCAGGCGGTGCAGCAGGTCGGCACGTTCGCCCGGCATTGCCTTGGCAGCGCGCTCAGAGAGAATCAGGCGGTTCTGCACAATGTCGAGTTCGATGACGCGCAAGACCAGCTTTGTGCCGATGCGGTCATTCAGGTCTGGTCGGCGTGCGATGGGTATTGATCCATTGCTGTACTCTACAAGTTGACTTGCCGGGACAAATCCCCGCAAGCTGCGCCATTCCACCAGTAAGCCGCCGCGATTCAGCCCGATGACGGGCAGTTCTAGCACCAGATCGGCGTCCATAATGCGGCGCATCTCTTCCCAGTCGTTGATCAGTCCGGCAGACTCGGCAAGCGAACCCATGACGGGTGCTGAAGCGCCTGCTTCATATAACGAATAGTGACCATTGCTCTGAAACGTAGCGGTGTTGACGGCATCTGCAAATTCTCCCTCATGCAGAAGTGCCGCCCAATAGCTCTCCTCTAGCGGTTCTGGTTGTATCTCCGGCTCGCGCCGATGCGTATGCCCCGACATATATCCCTTCCCTCTTACAACACAAACGACTTGCAATGGCTGCACAAACGGTCTAAGTATGAGAATTACATGAGCCTATGCTGAGAATATAGCAAAATTGCCGGATTCGCAATAGTCGTAAGTCATGTCTTTTGACGGGAAAACCGGTTTGCGATGCAGCAGTACTATTGCTCAGCTTCCATCTTCCAGAGTTCGTCCGCCAGGCTGTCAATCGCTTCGCGCTGCTTGCGGTAGAAGTCCGGCTCGCTGATGGAGAGGCGGTTTGCGACCTCGCGCACCTTTAAACCTTTGAGGAAGCGCAAGTCGATGATGGTGTAAAACGTCCATTCGCGGTTGAGCGGCTTCGGCTCGCCCTGGGGACGTAGGCGTTGTATCGCTTTGTTGAGGACGGTGCGAAGTGCCTTGGCGCTGTTGTTGTCGTTGTCTGGCAGTGCGGAACGCACCAGCTTCGTATCGAGCAACCGGCTGTTGCTCAAACCGGGTCCGCCGTAGTAATGGCGCAGTGCGGCACGTACCTGCTCGTTAAACTGCTCGCGGTCAATCGGCGGGGCGGAGGGTGATGTCAGCCCCGCGCGTCCGGGGCGATATTGAATGTCTTCCGTCGTGCGGCGCGTCAGGTTGATCTGGGGGAGCAAGCCTTCCAGCGCAGCAAAGATTTCTCCCTGTAGCAGCGTATCTTCCAACGCTTGTCCGGCGCGCACGGCGATAGAGTCGAGCATCGTGCGCTCGTCTTCCGTCAGGTCGATGTGCGGTCCCCGCGCCTGAATGCCCAGTACGCCGATCATACTTGGGCGCGCGCCGTTGAGATTGCCGTTGCGTGTGTGACCGTGCAGGGGTATCAGCCAGTAAGCTTCCCACGTCAGGATCGGGAAAGCAGCTTCAGCCTCATCATCCAGCGTGAGCAGGTTCGCACGGAGAGCGCTGCTGCGTTCCCCCAGCGGTACATGGGCGGGGGCGCTTGCACCGACGGCGCGCACCAGTTCCAAGCCATTTTCAGTCAGTGCTGCGATAAACGCAGTATTGACGCGCAGATAGTTGCAGGTTGCCGCAAGCAGGGTTTCGATCAATTGCACAAGGTCGGTGCGGGTCAACACCCGCTCGCTCAAATGCTGCAACTTGTCGAGCTGGTCAAAATCTTCCTCGCCATATACCAGCCGTCGTTCCAGCCAGGGCAGCGCCAGCGCGATGCCCCATTGCCAGAGCAGGATGACCGCGACAATCGCAAACGGCGTAAATTGTTCACCCTGCAAGCCGAGGATACGACTGGTGGCATTGGTGAAGATATACGTCAGCAGCGCCAGCAAGCCGGTCATTGGACCGCGCAGGACAAAGCGCAGCAGTTCGGTTTTGACGACACGATCCGGAATATTCGAGCCGAAGAATGACAGCGGGTATGCCAGAAACAGCAGCATCAGCACCATGAAGAGATTCGCCGCATTGACGAGGATCAAGCCGATCAGCGAGAACTCGGTGCCGGTTCCCAGCACAACGGAGAAGGGAAAGATGCCGATGGCGGGCGTGAGCATGGCGTATTGTAGATAGCCCATACGGCGGCGGGTGGCGCGCGTCAGGCAGCGCAGCCGCGCGCGGTTGGCGTTGATGAAAGCAGCGACGACAGCGATGACGAAGTAGAGCATGTAGACGGGAAAGAGAATGCCCGCTTGCAAACCGACGGCGATAGTACGTTCTGAAATGGTGGGGGCGATGAGAGTCGGTACAATCAGCGCGTTGCTAAACATCGCCGTCAGCAGGAAACCCGCGCTGATGATGTACATCAGTCGCACGACAAGCCGCCGCCGCCCGCGTGAGGGCAGCCCGGTTGTCGCCAGCAGCGCATCAGACAGATGAAAGATGGTGGCGGGCATAAAGGCGATGCCGAGCCATTGCAGACGCAGCGCTGCTTCATACGCCACAAGTTCAGGACCAAGCGATACGAACACATCTGCCAGATAGGTAATGGTGACGCAGCCGAGCAGGAAGGCGGACGTGCGCGCGATACGATTGTCGAAATTACGGGTGAAGTTGTAGAGCAGAATCGACGCCGCCAGCACGACAATCGTCGCTGCCAGCGTTTCGTTTAAGAGATCAAGTATGAATAAAGACAAGTCCACAGGTGTGTCTCACACTTAGCGTAGTGATTGCCCAAAGAAGACGGCAATGTCCTGATTGTCGAAGTAGCGTTCATTGTAGCCACAAAAGACAAGACCACCAGTCTGACAAAATTGTATGGCGGGGTAATTGCGCGTCTGGACTTCGGCAATCAGGCGTTCAAGGTGCTGTTCGCGCGCCCAGCGCCGCGCAATGGTGAGCAGTTTGCCGCCAATATTACGTCGGCGCACGCTGCGGTCTACCACCAAATCCTGTATTAGAGCCACCTTGCGCGCGGGAATGCTGCTCATGACCAGGTAGCCCAACACGCTGTCGGCATCGCGGTCAACCGCTGCAAGAAAGCAGTGCTGCGTCGCGAGCGCCAGCCGCAGCCGTCGTTCATCGGCGGGATAAGTGGCTTCGAGCGTGCGTGGCAGGCGTTCAGTCTTGAACATTGCCTGATGATATTGCGGGTCGCTGTGTTCAAACTGAACCTGCCACACATACTCGGTTGTGTAGGTGTGATCAAGCGCGAGACATGGCGCGATGTCAGCTTCGAGTCCATCGCGAATGACGAGCGCAATCGGGTTGGTCATAGAGTAGAGCTTTCACATGCTCAGGCGAGATACACGTCGCCAAATGTGCCGCGCACGCTGATTTCGACGGGCTGAAGCAGGCTATCGGCAGCGCGGGCGATGTAGATGCCGTCTTCGCCCTGTTCATAACGGTTTTCATCGACATGAATCGTGAGCAGCGGCGAACCGTCTATGCGTACAAGCGCGCGCGCGCCGGGCGGCGTGTAAATATGAATATCACCGACCGCCGAGCGCAGTTGCAGCGGTTCAAACGCCTCGCGCGGGCAGGTCAGGCGAATATCGCCCATGCCGGTTGCAACGATGGCGCTGTGCATGATCACATCACTCAGGTCGAGATCGACTGCGCCGAGGCTGGTGCTGATGAACAACTGCCAGGGTAAATCGCGCGAGAGCGCCAGTTCCCAATCCGCGAATGATAACCAGGGGGTAGCAGCGCGATCCATGCGCAGGACGGCGTGATTATCACGCACATCGAGCGACGGGCGCGAATTGACCGCGTATTGCCCGGAGACGAGCCGTCCTTCGCGCGTAAGACCATGCACACGCACATCGATTTCGCCCGGCGTGATTTCGGCGGAGGCGCTTTCGACTGTGCCGCGCGTGATGCCGAAGGTGCGCGCATCGGTATTGTTGGTCAGATCGCCTTGCAGCAGAATGACGACGCCTGCGACCACCAGAAGCAGCGGCCACAACGCCGTGATGTTGAAGCCGCTGATGATGAGAAAGTTACTGAGCAGGAGCACGACGCCCAGCACCAGCAAACCGAGTGCCAGCAATCCTGCTCCGCGTGTCGTGCCTTTCTGCACGGTTTAGTCCTCGTACAGGTAATCGCGCAGGATGATGTGTGCCGATGATTGACGCAGCCGATTAAGCGCCTGCGCTTCCAGTTGGCGAACGCGCTCCCGGGTAACGCCAATCGCCTGCCCGACTTCTTCCAGCGTGTAGATTTTGCCATCTTCCAGCCCGTAGCGCAGCCGAAGGATTTGCGCCTCGCGCGGCGGCAGGCGGTCGAGCGCCTTCTTCAGATGTTCATGGAGCATATTCGTCGCGACTTCTTCAGCAGGAGCAGGGCTGTTGACATCTTCGACGAAATCGCCGAACGTCGAATCGCCATCCTCGTCAATCGGCGTCTCCAGGCTGACCGGACGGCGCGCGATTTCGAGCAAGTTCTCGACCTTATCTGGCGTCGTTTCCATGCCGACCGCCAGCTCATCAAGCGTCGGTTCGCGCCCCAGTTCCTGCGTCAGTTGAAGCTGAACGCGGCGCATCCGGTTCAATTGATCGCCCATGTGAACAGGCACACGAATCGTGCGCCCCTGATCGGCAACGGCACGGCTGACCGCCTGGCGAATCCACCACGTCGCATAGGTGCTGAACTTATGCCCGCGCTGGTACTCGAACTTGTTGGTGGCGCGGATCAAGCCGATGTTGCCTTCCTGGATCAAATCTAGGAATGGCACACCGCGCCCAATATAACGCTTGGCGACGCTGATGACGAGGCGCGCGTTGGCACGGACGAGGTGTTCCTGCGCTAGTTCGCCGTCGGAAATGATGTCCTTAAGCGTGTAGACATCATCCAGCGGCATCGAATCGCCACGATCTTCGAGGATCGCCTGTGCCTTCGCCGCTTTCTCCATCCGCTTCGCCAGCGCCACTTCTTCCTCTGCCGTCAACAGCGGGACGCGCCCGGCTTCCTTGAGGTACAAGCCGACCACATCATCGCTATCCAGCGCGTGCTGATATCCTGCATCGTTGATGAGCTGGCTTTCGAGCATACCAAATTCCAGATCATCCTCTTCTTCGCCCAGATCGAAATCGAGCGCAGTCACCGGACGGGCAGCGGTCTTGGCGGGAGGCGCGAGGAAATCTTCCTCCGGCGTATGACTGGGAGTGACCTCAATGCCCGCGTCCATCAGTTCATCCATCAAGTCATCAAGCAGACTGATGTCGCGTTCGGCATCCGGGAACACGGCGAGAATCTCGTCATAGGTGATTGCACCTTTACGGCGAGACTTCTCGATCAATTGGGTACGGAGGTCGTCTTTGCTGACCATTTCTCTGATCATTACGTTACACCATCTATAGAACATGGTACGACTGGAGCGTTTTTTACGCTACAGTTCATCTACTAACATACGTCTCAACTGGATGACGTAGGGTGAGCGATACTGGTGATGAGGCGATAGATACCGACTGCAATATACTGTTATATATTGCAATTAGGTACAGTACTGCGATTTTAAAAAACTGTCAAGCACTTGAGTCGCGCAATACTACATACAGGTAGTCGATTGCCCGTCGTTCGACGACGTACACGTCCGGTTGCTGGTCTACCAGTGCGTAATAGGTGTCGCCCGCAGGGGTCAATCCGCCGATTAGAACTGCGTGCTGTGCGCCGTCATTCAGCAGTACTGTAATGAGCAATGTGCCGGGATTGAAACCATACAGGGGCGCAAGGTCGCTTTCCGGAATGTTTGGCAGGGTGCGGTAATAAGGTAGCAGCACTATCGAACTCGCAATGGCGGTAGCGGATGCCTGGTTCACCGGTTGGATTTGCCCCGGCGCAGTCCAATTGCGTTCGGGATCGCGCGCAATTGTAAAGCTGGTCCGTGATCCCGGCACTTGCAGATACACAGCGTCAATCTGTGTTTCTTCCGTGATAAACGGGAAGACCGTCGGTACACGGTTTTCGGCAACCAGCGCGACCGCCTGTTGCAGCCGCGCGCCGCTTTGGATGAAGACGCCGACGCCAAGCGCGACGAAGATGATCACGAGGATCAGCAGAGTGCGGCGACCGTGTTTCATTGGCGTGACCGCCGCAGCCAGATGCCGACGCCGGCTGCCAGTACGATACTGGGCAGCAGGATGATGGCGATGAAGGCAACCATGTCGCGTGTATCGTTGGCGAGCGTGAGCAGCGGCAAGCCGATGCCGACGCTGGACGGCGCAAACTCAACCGACTGGCTGGTGTTCGTCAGCCAGGTAATTGAGTCTGTGAACAAAATGCCGTTGCCGAAGCGGGTGACAATTTCGCCGGTCGGGTTGGGATTCAATTGCCCGTTGGTGATGAAATCGCTATCGCCGATCAGGACGATACGCCCGCGCGTGTTCTGGTCTTCCGCCCACGCTGCGATGACGATGGGACCGGGGATGTCCTGCCCGTCGTTGAAGACGAACGTGTTGGTTGACCCCAGTTCCGCCAGATTGGTTTCGGCGTAGCCTTCGGACGATGTGCTGATGAACTGTCCGTTGACGACGTTCGCAATCGCAGGCGGTGTGACTTCGATGGCGCGGCTGAGGCGGAACAACGCCGGGTTCTCCGCCGGGTCAAGATTGGGCGTGACCGTATTGGCGACGACGGCGGCACTGATAATATCCAGCGCTGTGCCGCTGTTTGCCGCCGGATCGACAATCACAGCATCCAGCGCGCGAATGCCATAGTTTGCCGCCAGGTAGTTGTTAAAGATACCGCTTTGCTGGAGGAAGAAATCGGGCGTGAACTGGACATCCGGCAGCAGCAGTATCGACCCGCCCCGATCCAGATAGCGGTCAATCAAGCCGACTTCCTGCGCGTTAAAATCTACTAGCGGGCGGGCGATGATAACGGTGCGTGCGTCAGCGGGAATGTCGCCACCGCTTTGCGCCAGTGTCGTCAGGTCTACAGGCGCGGTGACATAGCCAATCGTCTTGAGCAGTTCGTTGATCGTGCCGAGACCTTCGGCTGTCGTCAAATCCTGTGCATCGCGTGTCCCGTGACTGGTGGCAAAGTAGATGGTGGTACTGCCCGCGAACAACATGCGCATAACCGCGCCGGTCATGTCGCGTTCCTGGTTGCCAGAGCGCGGCACGGGCTGGCGCGTCGTCAGGTCCGCCGTGCCATCAGGATTAAGGAAGACGAGAAAGACATCGCCATCCTCTTGCACGTTGTACGCCTGCGCGACGGCTGGTGCCTCATCCGGGTCGACATATACAACGCGCATCATGCCATTGGTGGCAGTAACGTAGCGCTGGTAGAACTGGTTATCGACTTCGCGGGCGGGCAGGGCGCGCGATGTGTAGAAGCCCGTCACCTGCATCGGGCGGATGACGCCGCGCAGGACTTGCAGCGTCTCCGGGCTGAGCGTGTAGCTCTCGCTCTGCGTCAGGTCGAACGAAACGCCCGCATTGCGCACGATCAGGAAGCTCATGGCGACAATGCCCGCCAGGAACAGCGCCGAGAAGAAGGCAACCGTGCCGTACCGCGCCTGTCGCCCGGTGATGAAATCGCGAAAGTCGCCGGGCGCAAACCCCGCCCATGTGGCGATGCCGACCGCCGCAACGATGAGCGCCGCGACGGTGAACGGCGACAGCCCCGTCCAGATCAGCCCAAGCAAGCCCATGAGCAGGGCGACACCGCCAACCGCGCTGCCGACCTGGGCGACGCGCTGGCGTGTGATAATGACGTTCTGTTGTCGTGTCGATTGCATTTAGCGCCACCGATTCCATTCTACCAGCCGGATGGTGATGAAGAGCATGAGCGTGATGATTCCGGCGAAAAAGACGACATCTTCCGGGCGCATCAGCCCGACCGCAAAAGAACTGACGAAATGTCCCTGGAGTGTGAGTTCACGAAGAAAGCGGGCGATGTCGATGTTACTGATGACCGTACCGACGCGGTCGCCAATCCAGAGCAGGAACAGCGCCGCCGACGCCAGAAACGCCGCCACGATTTGATTTTCTGTGATGGCAGAAAAGACCATCCCGACCGCCAGACACGCGCCGCCATAAAGCCAGATGCCGATGTATGCTGCGATGGCGATGCCCAAATCTGCCTGCCCGCGCGTAACCCACAGCAGAATGAACTGATGCGTAAACGTGAGCAGCAGGATGACCGTGAAGTATGCCCACGCGCCCAGGAACTTGCCGACGACAATGGCGGTGTCGGTTGCCGGGGCGGTCAGCAGCAGTTCGAGCGTGCCTTCGCGCTTTTCTTCCGCCAGCAGCCGCATCGTCAGCAGCGGGGCGAAAAAGATGAGCGCGAACGCGAAGAAGTTCGGAACGAGCGCTGCATCGGGCGGGCGCAGGTCCGCCGCAATCGTGAGATCGTTGACGAAGAGGATGCCCATGACCAGCAGCAGCGCGAACGCAATCAGATAGGCGAACAGCGACGAAAAATAGCTTGTCAGTTCGCGTTGGAAGATGATGCTGACGCCCTTCACACATCCTCCTTGCCGACAATGTCAAGGAAGACGTTTTCGAGCGTCGCAATGACGGGACGCATCTCCTGAATCGAACCGCCTGCGCGCAGCGCCCGGTCGATCAACTCCGTGCGAATATCGGCGTTCTTCTTCACGCGCACATTATAGCCATCGCCCGCCTTCTGCACGTTTTCGACCTGCGGGATGGACTTCAGCAGCTTTTCGATTTCTTTGGATGTGAGCTTGTCAATCTGTACATATAGATGCAGATCGGGTTGCAGTTTCTTACGTAATTCGGCAGGTTTTCCCTGCGCGACAATTTTGCCGTGATTGATGATGACTACACGGTCGCAGACCTGCTCGGCTTCCGACAGGATGTGCGTGCTGAAGAGGACAGTATGCCCCTGTGCCAGCGAGCGCACCGTGTCGCGGACTTCGATCACCTGCTGTGGGTCAATGCCAATCGTTGGCTCATCGAGGATCATGACGGGTGGGTTATGTACGAGCGCCTGTGCCAGACCGAGCCGCTGGCGCATCCCTTTCGACAGATTGCGCACCAGCGTTTTGCTGCGGTCGGCAAGGTTGACGCGCTCCAATACGGCTGCGGTCTGCTTTCGCGGGGCTTTTGCGCCGCGCAACTTTGCCCAGAAGAGGACGTAACCTTCGACTGTCATGTCGGGGTAGACTGGCACGCGCTCCGGCAGATAGCCGACTTTGGCGCGGGCGGCGAGTGAGTCTTCGAGAATGTCGATTCCGGCGATGCTGGCGCTGCCGCTGGTGGGGGGCATGAAGCCCGTCAACATTCGCATGGTGGTCGTCTTGCCCGCGCCGTTTGGTCCTAACAGCCCGACGACTTCGCCTTCGGGTGCTTTGAACGTAATGTGATCGACGGCGAGGCGGGTGCTGTAGCGTTTCGTCAGGTCTTTGACTTCAATCATGCCTGTTTACAATTCAAACAATCCGCACATGCTCATCCTAATGCGGACAGCCGTATCGCGTCAAGCGGGGTATTTGTGGCGCGGTTGTCAGAAAATCTTGACGAGCGCGCGCAGCAGCTTACCCGTCATGCTGCTGCCAAGCCATGACTTGACCTGTTCTGTCGCCAGAATGACGTTCGCGGTGCCAAGCGATGGATAAACACGCATGGCGGTCGCGGCGCTGGAGACGCTGCCGTTGCGTTCCAGCACGGCGATCCAGTCGTTGATCATCTCGCTGGCGTTGCTACCGACGAGCGTCGCACCGAGCAGCATTCCGCCTGGCAGATGGATGAGCTTCATAAAGCCGTCGCCGCGCAGGTCCGTCATGGCGCGGTCGGCGCGCGTCATGGGCAGGCGGGTGATATGAACGCGGTCGCCATGTTGGTGACGGGCTGCTGCTTCGGTCAAGCCTGCCTGCGCGATTTCAGGGTCGGTGAAGAGGGCATAAGGTGTCGTTTCGCGCGTGCCTTTGCCGCCGAGCGGCGCGGGCAGTAGGGCGTTGCGCACGGCGATAAATGCTTGCCAGCCTGCGTAGTGCGTGTACTGCGGTCCCCCGGTCACGTCTCCAGCCGCGTAGATATGGCGCTGTGTCGTGCGCAGGCGTTCGTCCAGCACCAGCTTGCCAGAGCGCGTTTCGATGTTTGCTGCCGCAAGATTGAGCTTGTCAAACTGCGGACGCTTCCCCACAGCAATAAGCAGCGCGTCGCCGTGTGTTTCGTTGCCATTGCTCAGGCGGATGTAGGTGCGCGCGTCCGGCTGCCATGCGCGTTCGACCGCGCACCCTTCGGCAATTGTCACGCCTTCGCTCAGCAGCACGTCGCGGACATGGCGCGCTGCCTCTTCATCGACATGCGGCAGTACACGCGATGCCTGCTCCACCAGCGTGACGCGCGAGCCGAGCCGCCTGAACGCCTGCGCCATCTCGACGCCCTGTGCGCCGACGCCGATGACGATGAGATGCTCTGGCAGCGTCCGCAAATCGAACAGCGTTTCGTTGGTCAGGTAGGGGACATCATGAAATACGGGCGGGATGAACGGCTTTGCACCGACGCCGATCAAAATGCGTTTGGCACGCAGGCTGCCTCCATCGTTGAATGCCAGCGTGTGCGCATCACGGAACTGGGCGTATGCTTCGTAGACATCGAGTCCCTGTTTGCGCAATGCATCCGGCGATTCTTCGTGATAGATGTCGTGAATGATCTGCTCAATGTATTCCATCGCGGCGGCAAAGTCGATCTGTGGCTGCGTGTAATGCACCCCGTAGCGCTCTGCATGGCGCGCGGCTGCAACCTGTCTGGCAATCGCCACCAGCGCCTTGCTGGGGATGCAGCCCGTCCAGGTGCATTCGCCGCCCGTGCGCCCGCCTTCGATGAGCGCAGTCTTTGCACCGAGCGCCATCGCTGCCTGTGCTGCCGTTAGCCCGGTCGTGCCGCCGCCGATAATCGCAAGGTCGTATGTAGGAATACTGGCGCTCATGGATCCTGACCGATCTGCTCAATCAATGTGTTGACAAGTAAAGATTGACAACATAAACTTCCGATTACAAAGTGTTTCGAGTTGCCTGAGCAAGTGGTGTGAACATGCTGCCTACTGCCAAATCACAACTGCCTATCCGTCGCAGCCGTCGCCCGCAGACTCATGAGGTCATGCCGGGAATTTTGTGCTGGCGGTAGACGACACGAACCGTAATTAAGCGCGAAAACACCCCCTGACCTCTCGGTAATGAGGCAGGGGGTTTTTATTTGGGTGGTGACATCCAGAAAGGTGGCACAGGCGTGACAGAACAGCAGGGGCAATCCGGTGGAGCGCCCGTCCGTGTGGGGGTGTATGGCGCGTCGGGGTACGCGGGATTGGACCTGATCGAAATTTTGGTGAGGCATCCGCATGTCGAAATCGCGTTTGCTGTCTCGAACAGCTACGCGGGGCAGGCAGTGCCTGGGACGGGGCTGCGCTATATCAAGATGGACGACGTAGCGCTGACGGGGATAGACGCGGTGTTTCTGGCACTGCCGCACGGCTTATCGGCGAAGGTGGCGGCGGAAGCAGCAGCGGCGGGCTGCGCGGTCATCGACTTATCGGCGGATTTGCGGCTGGATACGGCGGTGTCGTACCAGCAGTGGTACGGGCATGAGCATCCGCATCCGGAAATGCTGACCGCACCGTATGGTTTGCCGGAATACAATCGTGCGCGCATCGTTTGTGCGCGCGTGGTGGCGGCTCCCGGCTGCTACCCGACGACGACGCTGCTCGGCTTGTATCCGCTGCTCAAGCATGGCTGGCTGCTGCCCGGTCGCCCGATCATCGTCGATGCCAAGTCGGGGGTCAGCGGGGCGGGGCGCGAGCCAAAGGCGACGACACATTTTGTCGAAGTCTTTGGCAATCTGTCGCCCTATAGTCCTGGACGCGCACATCGGCATGTCGGCGAGATCGAGCAGGAGATCGCCAAACTGGACGACACGACCGGTCCGCTGATCTTCACGCCACATCTGCTGCCTGTGGATCGCGGATTGATGGCAAGCATTTATGTCGAACTCAAGGCGGAACATGCGACCGACGAGGTGCAGGCGTTGTACGAGGAGACGTACAGCCACGAACCGCTGGTCAATGTACTTCCACGCGGCGAGCAGGCGACGCTGAAACATGTCGTGCGCACGAACGGCGCGGCGATCAGCCTGACGCCCGTCACGCCGCAATACCTGCACATCACAAGCGTAACCGATAACCTGCGCAAGGGCGCAAGTGGTCAGGCAGTGCAGTGCTTCAACCTGATGATGGGCTTCCCGGAAACGACAGCATTGCTGTAAAGGGTATGAATTGTTCACAGGCGGAGAGCTAAGCGGGGTTCTATATGGTCTGGTGTCCGCCGCAGCATGGGGCGGTGGCGATTACACGGGAGGCGCGGCGACCCGGCGCATGAACGCGCTGGCAGTTGTGGCAGTGTCGCACCTGATCGGGCTGATGCTGCTGCTCACGCTGGCAGTGCTGAGTGGCGAACGTCTGCCTTCGACCCCTGATCTGTTGTGGGGCACCGGTGCGGGGCTGGCGGGGGCAGTCGGATTGGGTGCGTTGTATCAGGCGTTGGCAGTTGGCAAGGCGGGCGTGGCTGCGCCGATTACGTCGGTTGTTTCGGCGTCGCTGCCAATTGGCTGGAGCTTCCTCACGCTGGGGCTGCCGTCTGGTCAGATCATCGTTGGGCTGGTGCTGGGGCTGATCGGCGTGCTGCTGGTCAGTCAATCCGGCGACGTCGCCGCTGACCGCGCCAGCATTGTCCTTGCCGTGATCAGCGGGCTGGGCTTCGGCGTGTTCTACATCCTGATCGGGCAGTTCTCCGAAGGTGCTGTGTTCTACCCGCTGGTGGCAGCACGCTGCGCGTCAGCCTTTGCGACGCTGGCGATAGCGCTTGTGCTGCGCAAATCGCTTGTGCCACCCACGCGCGGCGCGTTCGGCTTGCTGGCGCTGGCGGGCGCGCTGGATGTAGGCGGTAACTTGTTCTATACGCTGGCGGCGCAAGCCGGGCGGATTGACGTGGCAGCGGTCGTTGCATCGCTCTATCCGGCGATGACGATTTTGCTGAGCTGGCTGCTGCGCGGCGAACGTATCGCGCGCTGGCAGGGGGTAGGGATTGGTCTGGGTCTGCTGGCGGTTGCGCTGATCAGCGCGGGATAGGAGCATGAGTTTGGCAGAGACAATCGTCGTCAAGGTCAGCGGGCATGAGATCGATGACCCGGCATTTTTGACCGGATTTGCCACCGTCATTCACGATCTGGCACAGCCGATCATCGTTGTGCATGGCGGCGGGCGCGAGATTACCGAGATGCAGCAGAAGATGGGCATCGAGGCGCGCTATGTCGATGGGCTGCGCATTACAGACGCGGCGTCGCTGGCACTGGTCGAGATGGTGCTGTGCGGCGCGGTCAACACACGGCTGGTGCGGATGCTGGTGAACGCAGGTGTGGATGCGCTCGGCATGAGCGGAGTCGATCGTGGCTTGGTGCGCGCGACGAAGATGCAGCACGTAGCGGCAGACATGGGCTACACGGGCGAGATTACCAGCGTGCGCGGCGACATACTGCGCGAATTGCTGGCAGCGGGTATCACGCCCGTCATTGCGCCGATCTGTCTGGGACAGGACAGCAGCTACAACGTCAACGCCGATCATGTTGCGGGGGCGGTGGCGGCTGCGGTGGCAGCAGAGCGCGTGGTCTTCCTGACGAATGTCCCCGGCGTCATGGTCGATAATCTGGTGGTCGAAACACTGTCGCCGAAAGCGACGGAAAAGCTGATCAACGATGGTATCATCTTCGGCGGCATGATTCCGAAAGTGCGGACAGCACTGGCAGCGCTGACGGGTGGGGCAGCAAGCGCGGTCATCACGAATCTGGATGGGCTGCGCATGGGGGGAGGGACGACGTTCAGACGCTAGGCAAGGGGTCTCGACGAGAGGCATGGCGATGGCTGCGGTAACGGAACAGGCACTTTACGATGAATTGCTGGGGTTGATAAGCGCGCTCTACCGCGCGGGTGAAGCGGATGAGATCATCGAGGCATTTCAGAGCAGCCTGGAGGCGCACAAGAGCGTTGATGAACGGATGGGCATTCTGGCGCACTGGGTCGATTTTTATCGCGTGCGCAAATACCGCCGTGACCGCCAGCGCCGTCGCCCGACGTACCGCGAGCGCATTACGGCGTGCGCTGCCTGTGGCTACCCGGCGTCACACCGCCATCATATTTACGATGTGGCGACGCATGGCGAACACGCACAGACCGTACAGCTATGCGCTAATTGCCACGAATTGCAACACCTGATCTATAACGCGCTGGTGAACGAAAGCGATTACAGTCGCAAGCTGGTGAACCATATCATGTATGCGGACCACTTGCCGCCGGGCGCGTTGGATAAACTATTGCAACTGTGCCGCGCCACCATTCGCTACGAGGCGAAACAGGGTTGGGTGAGCGCGGACAAGGCGAGCGATGAATGGGTGGAACTGACACTGCGTTGGTCTGAATATCAGCGGCATGTTTCCGCAAAGGATTGAGGGCATGGGGAGTCTGACAGAGACGATTATCGGGCTTGAGAATGCGCATATTGTGCAGACCTACAAGCGCCCGCCGTTTGTCATCACGCGCGGCGAAGGCGTTACGCTGTACGATGCTGAGGGCAAGGCGTATCTGGATATGGTGGCGGGTATCGCCGTCAACGCGCTCGGTTACAGCGAGCCAGGCATGGTGCGCGCCATACAAGAAGCGGCTACCGGATTACTGCACAGCAGCAGCCTGTATTACACAGAGCCGCAGGCGCGGCTGGCGGCTGCCATCTGTGCCAGGTCGTTTGCCGACCGTGTGTTCTTCACCAACAGTGGTACGGAGGCGAACGAGGGCGCGCTCAAGTTCATCCGCAAATTTCATTACGATCATGACGATAGCGAACGCAAAGAGATCGTCTGCTTTACGGGCGCGTTTCACGGGCGCACGCTCGGTTCACTGTCGTTGACGCCGAAGGAAAAGTATCAGAAGCCGTTTGCGCCACTGATGCCCGGCGTCGTCGTTGCCGAATACAACGACATTGCCAGCGCAGACGCGGCGATCAGCCACAAGACGGCGGCGGTCATCGTCGAACCTGTGCAGGGCGAAGGCGGCATTAACCCGGCAACGAACGAATTCTTGCAGGCGCTGCGTCGTTTGTGCGACGAGCGCGGCGCGCTGCTGTGGTTTGACCAGGTGCAGTGCGGTATGGGGCGCACGGGGACGCTGTGGTCGAGCGAGCCGAGCGGCGTGACGCCAGATGTGCAGACATTGGCGAAGGCGCTCGGCGGTGGGTTGCCTATTGGCGCGATCCTGACGACGAACAAGATCGCGGATCACATTCACCCCGGCGATCACGGCTCGACATTCGCGGGCAGCCCGTTCATCACCAATGTCGCGGGGTACGTCTTTGACCGCATCAGCCATGCCGATTTCCTGGCGCATGTTCGCGAAGTCGGCGGCTATCTGAAGGAACGGTTGCAAGAGATCAACAGTCCGCTGATCAAAGAGGTACGCGGGCGTGGACTGATGGTCGGTGTCGAGATGCACGCCGATGTTGCGCCGCTGATCGAAGCGGGCTATGAACACGGGCTGCTGCTGGTGAATGCCGGACCCAACGTGATCCGCTTTGTGCCGCCGCTGGTGCTGGATAAGCCGGATGTGGATGTCGCCATTGAACGGCTGACCGATATTCTCGCTACCACAGGGGCGACGCTGCAATGACCGATGTGATTGCGACTATTGATGGAGTGGCAGGATTCAGAGCGGCAGGCGTCCATGCGGGTTTGAAGGCGGACAGCAGGCTGGACTTTGCGCTGATCGTCAGTGAACAGCCGTGCATTGCGGCGGGCGTGTTCACGACCAATCTTGTCAAGGCGGCGCCCGTGATTGTCGATCAGGAACGGCTGGCGCAGAAGCAGACGGGCTACCGCGCGGTAGCCATCAACACCAAATGCGCCAATGCCTGCACCGGGCAGCAGGGCATCGACAATGCCTTGCAGACGGCGCGCTGGGTAGCAGAGCGCATCGGCTGCGCGGAAGACGAAGTGCTGATCATGTCTACGGGCGTGATTGGCACGCATCTGGCGATGGACAAGATCAAGCACGGGATTACGCTGGCGGCAGACGCGCTTGGTGACGGGCGCGCGGCGTGGCAGAACGCGGCGGAAGCGATCATGACGACCGACAGCGTGCCGAAATCTGCGTCGGCGAAAGCGGGGGATTTCAGCATTGCGGGCATTACAAAGGGCGCGGGCATGATCGCTCCGAATATGGCGACGATGCTCGGCTTGATTGTGACCGATGCCGTTATGAGCGCTGAAGCATTGCAGGCGGCGGCAATCATGACTGCGCAGACGGGCTTTAACCGCATCGTCGTTGATGGCGACATGAGTACCAACGATACGGTGCTGCTGCTGGCGAACGGCGCGTCAGGCAAATCCCCATCTAATCCGACTGCGTTGGATGCCGCCATTGAAGCCGTTGGTATCAAGCTCGCCAAGGACATTGTGCGCGATGGCGAGGGTGCAAGCAAGTTTATCACGATCCAGGTCTTCGGTGCAGACAGCGACGACGCGGCGCGGCTGATTGCCAACGCGATTGCGACTTCGCCACTGGTCAAGACCGCCTTCTACGGCGGTGATGCCAACTGGGGGCGCATCATCGCGGCAGCAGGGCGTTCGGGTGTGGCGGTCGATCCAGCAAAGATGAAGCTGTGGATCGCGGGTGGCGAAGAGCAGCGTACGGACTTGCTGCTGTTCCAGGACGGAATGCCGACGGCATACGACGAAGCGCGAGCGACTGCGATTATGCAGGAGCAGTCGGTCTATGTCACGCTTGACTGCGGGCAGGGCAAGGGCAGCGCTATCGTCTGGACCTGCGACCTGACGCACAGCTATGTGGACATCAACGGGCATTACCGGACGTAACGCGCAGTAACGAGAGACGAGTACAAGCTGTTCAACCAATTATCACTCATTTGAGTAAGGCTTGCAGACAATGGGGGGAGCAGGGCGATTGTGAAACCGGGTTTACTGGCATTGGAAGATGGACGGACGTTCGCCGGGGTGGGGTTTGGTGCGGAAGGTATTCAGACGGGCGAACTCGTTTTTAATACCTCGATGACGGGCTATCAGGAAATCCTGACCGACCCGTCCTATCACAAGCAGATCGTGACAATGACCGTGCCGCATGTTGGCAATACGGGCATCAATCGTGAAGATGTTGAGTCGGGCAAGGTGTGGGTGGCGGGCTTCATTGTCCGTGCGCTTAGTCCGAACATCAGCAATTGGCGCAGCCAGCAAAGCCTGGACGACTACCTGCGTGAGCAGAACGTGATCGGCTTAAGTGGCATCCCGACGCGGGCGCTGGTGCGCCACCTGCGCACGCGCGGCGTGATGCGGGCGGCAGTGGCGCACGGAGATGCGGCGGTTGACGCAGCCGCGCTGGTGGAAGTGGCGCGCCATGCCGAAGACATGAGTGGCGCTAACCTGGTCGATGACGTGACCTGCGATGAGCCGTATCACTGGACCGCGCAGAGCGACCCCGCGTGGTACAAAAATCATGCTTATGAGGGGCAGGGTCCGCTGATCGTCGCGTATGATACTGGGATCAAGCATAACATCCTGCGCATGATGACGGATCGCGGGTTGCGGGTGACGGTCGTCCCAGCGCGCACGCCCGCTGCCGACGTGCTGGCAATGCAGCCGTCTGGCGTCTTCCTCAGCAATGGTCCCGGCGACCCGGCGGCGGTGACGTACATGATCGACAATGTGAAGGGGCTGCTCGGTCAAACGCCAATCTTCGGGATTTGCCTGGGGCATCAGATTTTGGCGTTGGCGCTGGGGGGCAAGACGGAAAAGATGCGCTTTGGGCATCGCGGCGGCAATCAACCCGTCAAGAACTTGTTGACGGGCGTAGTCGAAATCAGCGCCCACAATCACGGTTTTGCGGTGACAGCGGACAGCGAATTACAGGGCGCGGAGGTAACGCACATCAATCTGAACGACAATACGATTGAGGGTTTGCGGCATCAGGGGTTGGGCGCGTTCAGTGTGCAGTATCATCCTGAAGCATCGCCGGGTCCGCACGATTCGCTGTATCTGTTTGACGAATTCGTCACACGGGTTAAACGTAAAGATGATCCAACGGAGTATTAACAATGTTCTACGCATTCATCATGAAAGTTGGCGGCGACATTGACTGGATTCAAGGTTACAAGACCGAAGAGGAAGTCGATGCGTTTGCAAAAGAGGAAAGCGCATACGGTGAGTTAACAGAAGACGATGATCCCGAACATTGGGAAAAATATGATCCACCGATCATCATTGTTGTAGAGTGTGATCAGTCCAATCAGATGGAAAGTGGAAAGTACAAACGTGTTGTCTCAGTATTTCAGCGTGGCGAGAAGTTTGTCTGTGTGAAGGGTTCTTAACGGTCCTTGCTAGGTTCGGCACACGGGCGGTCGCAGCCCGTTAGCATCTGGCTGGAAGCCGGGCGGCAGCACGACATCAACATCTGTCGGGCGGTCGAAGAACGTGTAGAACAAATACTGCTCTAACACCTGCTGACCGCGCACGCTGCGGACATAGCTCAGGAACTCACGCCCTTCCGCGACAATATCATCGCTGATAGCGGCGCTGTCCAGCACGTACATGTAGAGCGGGCGAATGAGCGCGTTGGGATACTCTTCGAGGTCAACTTCCTGCTCAATCGGGTTGACCGGGCGTTCGTCACCGCGCAGGATGGGGATGACGCGCAGAAATTCACTCGGCTGTGTCTTCATCCAGGCGGTGCTGACCCAGTAAAGCGAACCGGGTGTGGCAAGCACCTGATCGAGACAGCCTTCGTTGCTATCGCACGGCAGGTAGTTGACATCAGGCGGAAAGTAGTTCTGATCGGTCAAATCGGGGTCGCGGTAGCCAGCGGCATTGATCAGCACATAATCGGTCGTGCCGCTGCCAGGGCGCGCCAGGATGGTGATGGGCTGGTCTGCGCCGCCAATCTCGCGCCAGTTGGTGATGACACCTGTGAGTAACGACGGCAGTACGCGGCTTTGGATGGTGGCGACGCGGTTGTTGATGTCGGTGACGAAGGCGATCACGTCGTAGCCGATTTCGGCAGCGCAGGCGAGTTGGATGCCTGCGTTCGTCAATGCGTTGTATTGCGCATCGGTCATCGGTTCGGACATGGCGAGGACGTGGACGCACTCCCCAGCGACGGCGGCTTCGACACCGCGAACTGAGCCGATACCACGAATCGCGATATTGTAGTTCGCGTCCTGCTCAAAGGCAGTGCGCCAGTCCTGCGCCATATTGATACCGTCGCCCAGAATAGTGCCGCTGCCGACGATGCAGAGGGTGGGAT
>Ga0224723_1000655_pt1 | contig 23218 bp, 22 predicted proteins | sample Balambano_FR2_Me_FD_161647 | JGI IMG/M metagenome (GOLD analysis project Ga0224723, IMG submission 161647) | Freshwater sediment microbial communities from Lake Towuti, South Sulawesi, Indonesia - Balambano_FR2_MetaG | ecosystem: Environmental > Aquatic > Freshwater > Lake > Sediment | place... | reverse complement strand
GCATCGGGGTCTCGATCTAATCCGTCGTGATTGTGAGTAGGCTTTGGCTTATCATGCCGTATGTGGCGGGGGATTGCCAGAAACACGCGCTATAATGCAGCCATGCAAGCGAGCTTGAGGAGCGTGAGCGATGGTACTGCCGGAAATCGCGATAGATGTAGGTGACGATGAGGTGATTGTCGCTGAGAGTGTCTCCGAAGCTGACTATATGGCGACCTACGCCGCCCACCACTGCGAATGGATTGCTGGAAAGGTAATTCGTGTGACGCCCGCGACATTATTCCATAACAGCCTGAACAAGTTCACAGAAGACCTTTTAAGCACCTACTTTGAGCTCCGCCCGATTGGGCGTGTTATCCGCGCGCCGTTTGTATACAGACTGCCGCAGCTTCAGCGCAATCGTGAGCCAGACCTGATGGTGCTGCTGAACAGCAACACGGGCGAACTGACCGATACTTATTACAGCGGCGCGGCGGACATCATTGTCGAAATCATCTCCAAAGAGAGCAGCAAGCGCGACCGGGGTGCCAAATTTGACGAATACGAGCAGGCGGGCGTTCGTGAATACTGGATGTTCGACTCCGTGCGCAAAACGACGGCGTTCTATCGCCTGAATGCCGCTGCGCAGTTTGAACCCGTCGAATTGAACGCGCAGGGCGAATACGAGACGCCGCTGCTGCCCGGACTGCGCATCCCCGTGCGCCTGTTGTGGGACAAGCTACTGCCCGGTCCCCGCGCTATCGTTCGACTGGTAGAGGCGATGGTGGGGGAAGTGTAGCGTACCATCGCCAGTTGCTCACACCCGCGCCTGTACCGCATACAACTCGGCATAGACTCCGCCCTGCGCCAGCAGCGCATCGTGCGTACCTTGCTCCTCAATCCCCGCGTCCGTCAGCACCAGTATGCGCTGGGCATTGCGGATCGTCGTCAGCCGATGCGCGATCACCAGCGTCGTCCGGTTGTGCGCCAGCGCGTCCAGTGCCTCCCGCACCGCGCGTTCCGTCTCGTTGTCGAGCGCACTGGTCGCCTCGTCAAAGATCAGGATCGGCGGGTCTTTCAGGAATACGCGCGCGATGCTCAGGCGCTGCTTCTGCCCGCCGGACAGCTTGACACCGCGCTGCCCAATGTCCGTATCGTAGCCCTGTGGCAGCGCCATGATGAAGCTATGCGCATTCGCCCGCTGCGCCGCCGCGATGATCTCGTCGCGGCTCGCACCCGGTTTGCCATAGGCGATATTCTCCGCCACCGTCCCCGCGAACAGATAGACATCCTGCTGCACCACGCCGATCTGCCGCCGCAGCGATCGCAGTGTCACATTGCGGACGTCCACGCCGTCGAGCAGAATCGCGCCGTCCGTCACCTCGTAGAAGCGCGGGATCAGCGAACACAGCGTCGTCTTGCCCACGCCCGACGACCCGACCAGCGCGACATACTCGCCCGCGCGGATGTCCAGCGAGATGCCGCGCAGCACGTCGTCATGTTCGTCACGGTAGCGAAAGCTGACATTCTCAAACGCAATATTGCCCCGCACTGTCTTCAGTTCAATCGCGTCCGGCGCATCGACAATCTGCGGTGCAATCGCCATCATCTCGCGGAAGCGACTGAAGCCGGTGATGCCGTCCTGAAACAGCCGCGCCAGGTTGACCAGCTTCTGAATCGGGTCGATCAGAATAGCGACGAACAGTAGATATGTCACCAGTTCCGCCAGCGTTAACGTCCCACCGACGATGGCGACGCTGCCAAAGACGATCAGCGCAATTGTCAGCAGCTGCGCAAAGATGCCGATGCCCGCCGAAAAGTACGCCTCGCTCCTGTGACTTGCGCTATAACTGGCAACGAAACGCTCGTTTTCGCGCGTGAACTTGCGCCGCTCGATGTCCTCATTGGCGAACGACTGCACCACGCGGATGCCGGACAGTGTGTCTTCCACTTGCGCGTTCACGCTCGCCAGTTCCGCCCGGCTGCGCTGGAGCGCCGCACGCATCCTCCCACTGAAATAGAGCGCCCACGTCGCCATGATGGGCATCAGCACAAAGATTGCCAGCGTCACCTCGACGTTAATCGTCAGCATAATCACGAACGCGCCGACGAACTTTAGCAGCGCAACCATGATCTCTTCCGGTCCATGATGTGCCAGCTCGCCAATCGCGTACAGGTCGTTGACCAGCCGCGACATCAACTGCCCGGTGCGCTGCTCGTCGTAGAAGCCGAACGACAGGCGTTGATAATGGTCGAACAGTTCGGCGCGCATATCGCGCTCCATCCACGTCCCCATCATATGCCCCTGATAATCAACGAAGAAGTTGCACGCCGTCTGCACGATCACCAGCACCAGCATCAGCGCGCCCAATGCGTAAATCTGATCTAACCTGTCGGGCGACTCCAATTGCAGGAGCGTCCCCGTGATGTGTCTGGCGATCAGTGGCATGGCGAGCGCAATCGCAGCGACGATTACTGCGCAGATGACATCGGCAATGAGCCAACGACGGTAGGGCTTGTAATACGAAATGAACTTGCGAACGTCAGCATTCAACATGCGTTTCCTCAACGTGACACGACGCCGCGCTGATTCTGATGTCGGTATCAGGTCGCGACGTTTGGAATTGCCGGATATGGGTGACGGGGCTAGTAGCCCAGGCAGCACGAAACGATGACCTCACGGAGAGGTCGTCAGGCACGGCATGTCATATTGAGCGAGGGGGGAATTACCTCACCCCCGCTCGCTTTGCTCGCTCCCCCTCTCCGTAATACGGAGAGGGGGTTGGGGGGTGAGGTGAATGTCTTTACATCACATCGTTCCCGCGCGCAAACGACAGGCATACCTGTGTCGGCAAGAATGTCAGGCTGTGAGATGGCATGATGTCGCCTCCTTTGCGCTATGGGTCGAAACGGTGATGACAGGATAGCAGATCGACACTATGCTGACAATAGCAATGTCGAAAATACTGCCGTGAACAAGGGGCTTCAGCCCCTTGCCCTTTGCAACAAGGGGCTGAAGCCCTTTGCCCCTTCCCCTTTGCCCTTTGCAACAAGGGCTGAAGCCCCTTGTTCATGAATTACGTACAAATGCAGGGCGTCCGGCTGGCACTTCCTTCGTCAGGCAATGCACCGCGCCGCCGCCGTTCGCCGTCAGGCGGCAGTCAATCGGGATGATCGTGTGCTGTGGCATGGCACGGCGGTAAATGTCGAGCGCCTCTGCATCCTCAGCGACGCCGAAGATCGGCACCAGCACGCGCCCGTTGACCGTCAGGCTGTTGGTATAGCTGCGCCAGACCGGGTAGATACCCCAGTTGTAATACAGGCGCGGGAACGGCAGCGGGAGCACGGTGTACGGCTGTCCCTGTGCGTTGCGTTCGCGGCGCAGCGTGTCGGCGGCGGCACGCAGTCGCTCGTCGTTGAGCGCGCCGTTCGGCTGGTTGACGAATATGGTTTGCGCGTCGCACAGTTTGCACAGCAGGTCGATATGCCCCGTTTCTTCGCGCAGCAGGCGCGGCAGCACAATCAACTTCTCAAACGCGAACGCCTCACGCAGTTTGCGCGCGATGTCCGCCTGCGTCATATCGGAGTGGCGCGCCAGCATCTCATCGCTGACGATCAGCGTCCCCGCGCCGTCCGACCAGTAGTTGCCGCCTTCGGTCAAAAAGTCGAACGTCAGCGTCGGCAGTTCGGCGTGAGCAGCCCAGCGCGCGGCGGCGGCGTCATCCTGTGCCTGTGGATATGCCGCCAGCGGCTCAAAGCGCGCGTTGACCACCGCCTGATTGCCGTCGTCATCCTGCCCGACGAACGGACCGTAATCGCGCACCCAGATGTCATCGGTCGGCAGTTCCAGGAATTCGACACGGCTCAGGTCGTGGACGCCGTGCGTGTGCAGATAGAAGCGAATGGCGCTCGCCCACGCCTGCGCTGGAACGAAGACCGTCACATCCGCGACGGGCGTGATCGCGGCGATCATCCGCGCGTGCGCCGCCCACAGCGGTGGATACAGCACCGGAAACGTCAGCAGGATGCGTTCCATCGGCTCCCACTGCGCCGACAGGCGGATCGGGACGCTGTGCGGCGGCGGGGGATAGTCCGGCGCGCGGGCAATCGCTGCGCCGTCTGCCGCCATGCCGCATCGGGCATCATCGCGCGTCATACCCTGTGGCAGCAGCCGCCAGCGCGCCAGATAGTCCGCCAGCGCGTCGGGCGTGGTCGGCGGCTGTGTCTCGGCATCGAGCGGGTAGAACGGTCGCAGCAGCGTGCGGGCAAGCGGACGCAGCGGCGCGGGCATGTCTCGCCGCCACAGGGGATAGGGGATGTAGTCGAAGCGAATCATCAGTAGTGTTTGACTTTCGCGCTATGAGTCAAAAACCTCACCCCGCATAAACTCCACTAACCAGCGAGTCGCACCCCTCTCCGCGCGCGGAGAGGGGTAGGGGTGAGGTACAGATTAGCCGTTATTTGAACCCAAATTGGCAATTTCCGGCAGCATCTCGCCCGCGCGAACGGCGAAGCTCAGGCGATTCTCGAACGGCGTCAGCGGGCAGTTCCAGCCATCATTATAGGCGCAGTAGGGGTTGTACGCCTGATTGAAATCGACATGGAACTTGCCAGCGGCTACTTCTTCCGGCTCCAGGTAGCGCCCCGCGCCGTAGGTTTCGCGGTTGGCGCTGGCGTCCACGAACGGCAGGAAGTAGCCGTGCGGCGCTTCGTAAATCGTCAGCCGCGCTTCCTGCCCGTCCACGATAAAGCGGAACTCGCCATAACGCACATAGCGGCGCTGGTCGCCCGTCGTCGTCTCGACCACGATCTCATCCTGCTCCGCGAAGACAGCGACCGTCACCGTCAAATCGAGTTCAGCGTTGGGGGCGTAGTAGCGCAGCCCCGTGAACGTTGCCTGCTGCTCCGGCGTCAGCGGCGACTGCGGGTGCTGCTTGAAGAACGTATCCTTCTGCTGACGCTGCGCCAGCAGTGCGTTTGTGTCCATATCGATTCCTATACGATAACCCATGTAGGGATTTTAACGCAGAGACGCGAAGACGCAGAGAGCGCAGAGTATCATCTCTCTGCGTCTCTCCATCTCTGCGCCCCTGCGTTAAAGATTCCCCGTCACAATCACCAGGTTTCCGCGCTTGCGCCCGGTCTCGACATAGCGGTGTGCCTCAGCGACCTGCTCCAGCGAGTAGCAGCGGTCGATCACCGCTCGCAGCACGCCTGCCTCCACCATCCCGCGCAGGAAGTCGAGATTTGCCTTGTTCTGCATCAACCCCGCCGTGACAAACTTCGCTTTCTTGCGGCCCAGGATCGCCGTGCGCAGCACATCAAAGACAATGCCCATCGTCGGTACAGTCGTCAGATAGACGCCGCTGGCTGTGAGCGCGCGGTGGCAGCGCCCGAACGAGCTTTTGCCGACCGCATCGAAGATGACGTCATATGCCCCGCGCTGCTGCGTAAAGTTCTCGCGCGTATAATCGATAACAGCATCCGCGCCGAGCGCTCTGACCACCTCGACATTCGTACCGCTGCACACCGCCGTCACATGCGCGCCGTAGTGTTTGGCAAGCTGTACCGCCGCGCTGCCCACCGCACCGGATGCACCATTGATGAGGATGCGCTGCCCGCGTTGCAGCTTTGCGGCATCACGCAGGAATGTCAGGGCAGTGGGTGCGCCGTCCATCAGCGCAGCGCAGACTTCGTAAGGTGTCTGGTCCGGCTTGGCAACCAGCGGCTTGTCTTCCGGCACGCACAGGTATTCCGCGTGCGCGCCAAATGTATCCGGACTCACGCCCATCACGGCGTCGCCCGGCTTGAAGAGAGTCACATCCTTGCCTACTGCTTCGACCACGCCCGCAAATTCGACGCCCGGCACAGCCAGTCGCGGCTTGTTCCAGCCGTACATCAGCCGGATGATGAACGGATCGCCCTTGCGGAAGGCGCAGTCGGACGGCGTGACGACGCCCGCGTGAACCTTGATCAGGACTTCGTTGTCCTTTGGCATTGGCTTGGGGATGTCGCGCAGTTGCAGGACATCCGGTGTGCCATAGCGCGTACTGATAATTGCTTTCATGAGCTTGCTCCTTATGCGTCTGGCTCACACCAGAAAACGTCGCCAATCGGCACGTTGAAAACCAGCGCGATACGAAATGCCAGTTCCAGCGATGGTGAATAGTTGCCTTTCTCGATGGCGACGATTGTTTGCCGCGTCACCCCGACCTGCTCCGCCAGCGCTTGCTGCGTCATCTCGTTATGATCGAAACGCAGCTTGCGGACGTTGTTCCTGATGATAATCTTCTTCATCTCAGGAACTCCGGCGATAAATGGAGAACTGTGAGACTTCGCCCGCGATATCTGAGACCGCACCCGCGCCGACGAGCAGCACGAACATGACGGCGGGGGGCTGTCCGATGACCAGCGCACCCATCGCCAGCATCACACCGACGCCGAAGATATACAGCGTGTTGCGCTTCGCCTGGAGTTCGATCAGCTTGTCGCGTTCGTCCATGATGTCCGGCTCGCCTTCGCGCGTGGCGATGGTGTTGAAGATGCTGAAGACAATCGCGATGACGATGCGCGCGATGATCGACACCACGACCAACAGTAGGAAGAACGATCCCCAGTAGTGGAAGATTTCCGGCGCATACGGGTCGGCATTGGGGTAGCGTTGCAGCATGACCACTGTGTAGACTACCGGAATTACGATGCTGCTGGTGAGGGAGACGAGCGCGCGTCTTTCCTGATACGACATGAGGTTACCTGTCTGATTCACCTTACTATATGCAAAATATACTATACACATAGTAAGCTAGAATAGGCTTTATGTCAAATATATTTTACATTACAGAAAGCAAACAATATCTGTTTATCCCGCATGTGCAACCACGCGCTTGACCAGACTGCCGAACAAGGGGCTGAAGCCCCTTGCTCGAAAGATTCATTTACTGACGTTACGCACCAATACCCTCACCCTAAATCCCTCTCCCTCAGGGCGAGGGACTTCAAACAACTCCCTTGCCTTGCTCCCCTTCTCCCTCAGGGAGAAGGGGTTGGGGGATGAGGGTTTTGCGTCACATCAGTCATTTAGTATTCCACGAGCCGTGGCAGCAGCTTCGCCTGCTCGACCCAACTGCTGACCTGCTTTTCCGTCGGCAGCTGGCGCACCAGCTTCTTTTCCGTGTTCACTTCCAGCATCTTCTTATGCAGATTGGCGGGGACGCGCTTGCTCAATTCAATGACCGTATCCACGCCCGCCAGTTCCAACAGCTCGGAATACTGTGCGCCAATGCCGCGCACGCGGAACAGGTCAGCGCGGTTCACCCACGCCAGAATATTCTTCTCAGCCAGACCAGTCTTGTCCGCCAGTTCCTTGCGTCCTTTCCTGGTCTTGCCGATTTCGCGCAGTGTTTCGACCGTTTTGATGCCAACCCCGATCAGCTTTTCAGCATACACGGGACCGATACCTTCGATTTCGGCGATTTTTGCCATGCCGTTGCTCCAACTTGAGAGATAGATAAAACAAAATTGTTATACGTGATTTTATCGCTCCATATAATAAATGCAATAGTATGTTCACGTTTTTAATGCTTCATTGCTCTGTTCAATCCTGGCGACCCACTGTACAATCAACTTTAGAGCTTACCGTCACACAAGACCTATCACCATCTCCATGACTGATGACATCCGCTGGTCAACCTACGACCTGATCTTCTTCGACTGCGACAGCACCCTGTCCGCTATTGAAGGCATTGACGAGCTGGCGCGCTTCAAAGGCAAAGAGCAGCGCGTCGCCGTGCTGACGCAAAAAGCGATGGACGGCGATCTTGACCTGAGCGAAGTCTATGGCAAGCGCTTGCAGGCAATCCGCCCGACGCGCGGGCAGTTGAAAGCAATCGAAGAACGCTACTGGGAAACGCTCGTGCCAGATGCGATTGAGGTCATCGCGGCGCTCAAGTACCTCGGCAAGCAGGTCTTCATCATCAGCGGCGGGCTGGCGGAACCGGTGCGCGGTTTTGGCGCGCGGCTGGGCGTGCAGCCGGAGCATATCCGCGCGGTTGAACTCGAATATAATGAGCTGTCCGGCGATTGGTGGCGTTATTACGAGCCGGGCGAACAGACCAATCAGACCTATCTCGATTACAATGAAGGACCGCTGACGATCTCCAGCGGCAAGCCGACGATTGTGCGCCAGCTGGCGGGCAGCCGCCCTGGACGCAGGATGATGATCGGCGATGGCGCGAGCGACCTGGCGACGCGCTCGGTGGTCGATCTGTTCGTCGGTTTCGGCGGCGTGGTCGGGCGGCAAAAAGTGCGCGATGAAGCAGAAGTCTTCGTCAGCGTCAATTCGCTCGCGCCGATTCTGCCGCTGGCGGCGGGGCTGCATGGCTACCTGCGCGTCCTCGGCACGCCACATCAGGCGGTGTTTGAGCGCGGCTTGCAGCATCTACGCACAGACGGTGTACACATCAGGCATGAGCAGCAGCGTATCGCACTCGAAAGGGCATTTGAACCGGATGAAGAATAGCTTCAAAGCGATCATCTTTGATCTCGATGGCACGCTCGTGGACTCGGAAGGCGTCTGGCATCAGGCGGAGGAAGACCTGGTGGCGGCGCGCGGACATGAATACACGCTCGACGCGCGCTCACACCTGATCGGGCTGCGGCTGGATGAGGCGTTGGGCAAGCTGAAGGCGTACTACAACTTCAGCGATGATGTGCCGACGCTGGTACGCGAACTTGACGAGCGAATGCTCAAGCTGATCGCCAAAGGTGTGCAGCCCAAGCCGGGCGCGCATGAAATGGTGCAGTGGGTGATCGAGCAGAACATCCCGCACGCGATTGCGTCGGCATCGCCGCAGTCGATTATCGATGCGCTGGTCGATAGCCAGGGCTGGCTGCCGCATTTCCCCATCCGTCGCAGCTGTGATGACGAGGCGGCGGGCAAACCTGCGCCGGATGTGTACCTGACGACCGCGCGCATCCTCGGCTTTGACCCGGCGGAATGTCTGGCGATTGAAGATACGCACACGGGCGCACGCGCCGCCGCCGCCGCTGGCATGATCACGGTTGCTGTGCCGGATCGCTATGCCAACCGCGCGCTGTTCCCCAGTATCACGCTGCATGTCTACGAGTCGCTGGATGAGGTCTTAAAAGTTCTGAGGTAATCGCATGGAACGAAGAATTCTCATGTATCCCGGTGAAGATGGTTACTGGGTTGCAGAATGTCCCAGTCTGCCAGGCTGCATCAGCCAGGGCGAAACGCACGATGAAGCAATTGCCAACATCAAAGAAGCGATAGCACTCTACATCGAATCGCTCGAAGCGCACGGCGAAACCGTCCCTGACGAGACTTACGAGTCGTATTTGGTAACTTTGTGAGCGATAAACTGCCAGTTATCTCCGGTCAGGAAACCGTCGGGCTTACGCCCCCTGCGCGCAGCGCTCGCACAAGCCGTAGAATTCCAGCAGATGTCCCGTGAGCTTGACGTGCAGCCGCCGCTCAAGCTCGCGCGTCAAATCGCCCAGCCTGCACTCCTCAAACTCGATGATCGCCGCGCACTGCGTACAGATGATGTGATGGTGATGTCCGTCCGGCATCATCACATACGTCGGCGTCACGCTGCTGTCAATGTACGTCGGACGGATCAGCGACAGGCGCGTGAACAGGTCGAGGCAGCGGAAGACGCTGGCACGCCCGATACTCGCATCCACTGTGTTGACGCGATCCAGCAGTTCGGTCGAGGTGATATGCCCGCCGCTTTTTTCCAGCACATCGAGAACCGTCAGACGAGCGTGTGTGAGTTTATGCCCGGCGTCACGCAGCTTCTGTGCGCGTGGGCTGAGGTCGTCCAGCATAGCCAACCATTCAAAATTGATAACGACTAACAGCATTATATCGTATGGTTTGCCCGAATATACCCCTTGCTGCAAAAATTACAATTTGGGTACGCTCTATAATGTGCAGGTATCGGCAGATTGTGTTGTAGCAATGGGAGTATCTCAATGAGTCGTCAGTTGCTTCCTTTCCGAATGGTACTGGTTGTAGCAGTGTTGATCTTCTCGGTCTCGCTCGTCTCGGCGCAGGAACCGCAAACGGGCGGTTCGATAATTTGGGCAGCGGATTCGATGGGCGACACGCTCGAAAATGGCATTTGGACGGGCTTCGGCTCGATCAACGTGCTGGACAATATCGGTGAAGGGCTGGTGCGCGTCGATTTCAGCACCGGGCAGCCGGTGGGCGCGCTGGCAGAGTCGTGGACGGTTTCCGATGACGGGCTGGTCTACACCTTCAATCTGCGCGATGGTGCGGTCTTCAGCGATGGCACACCCGTCACCGCCGAAGCCGTCGTGCGCAGCCTGACGCGCGACACCGCCACTGAAGACCCGGCGTATGTCGAAGGCATGTACATGTTCCCGGCACACGGCACAAGCAACTGGGAATCCGTGACTGCGCCCGACGCCGATACAGTCGTCATGACGCTGATCGCCCCCGACGCCACCCAGCCCGCCAAACTGTCGCGCCCGTCGGCATACATCTACGCGCCCGCGACGCTGGACGCGGGTCCTGAAGCCGTCGGTACTGCCCCCGTCTTCGCAGGTGCGTTCAAGATCGACCGTTTCGTACCGGGTCAGGAAGTCGTGTTGAGCGCCAACGAAAGCTACTGGGCGGGGCGTCCGTACCTCGATCAGTTGATCATCCGCGCCTATCCTGACGAAGCCTCGATCCTGACGGCGCTGGAAGCAGGCGAAGTGGACATCACCACCTCCGCGCCGTTCCTCGCAGCGCCGCGCCTGTCACAAACAGAAGGTTATCGTGTGGAAGTCGGCGGTCCGCTGGTGTCGCTGTTCATCGGCATCAACGTCGCCAACCCGCCGTTTGACCGTTTGGAAATCCGCCAGGCAGTTAACGCCGCCATCAACCGCGACACGTTGATTGCGGGCGCGCTCAGCGGCTACGGGTTGTCCCCGGCAGGACTGCTTGGTCCGCTGGATGTCGGTTATGACGAATCGCTGATGAGCGCCAGTACCTATGACCCCGATCTGGCAACCAGCCTGATCGCGGAAAGCGGGCTGACGACGCCGATCCCGGTCAACCTGTCGTTCGAGAACAATCGCTTCTGGCCCGCCATGGCGGAACTGATCGCGCTTGATCTGGAAGCGGTCGGCTTTGACGTGACGCTTGACCCGCTCGACTCTGGCTCGTTCTGGGGCAAAGTGGGAGACAGCGCAGCGGATGAAATCCTGACCGAAAGCGATCCCAGCCGGATGCAGTTGAGCATCAACCAGCGTTCGACGTTCATCGCTGACCCCGACGACCGCCTGCAAGTGCTGGATGCGGTGCGCGCTCGTTATGGTCAGGCGAACTACCAGTTGCTCTCCAGCGCGGAAGCGTTCACGCAACTGCTGGCGGATGGTCTGGCAGCGACGGATGTCGAAGTACGCACGGCGATTTACGCTGAGGCGAACAACATCCTGCTCAACGACCTGCCATATGTCTACCTGGCGTACCTGACGCCGCCCGTGTTTGTGACCGAGCGCGTGCAGAACGTGCCGGTGAATGCGGCGGCTGCCGGGCGCGTCTCGCTGCGCGAGGTGTGGGTGAGCGGGTAACAGAGAATTTGAACCGCCAAGACGCAAAGGACGCCATAAATTAGGGTACGGGCGACCCGCCGGGTCGCCCGTACAATCTCTCTACGTTCTCTGTGTCTCCGCGCCTCTGCGTTAAAATCTCTTATGGATTGACCATTGGCACGCTCATGCAGTCGCCTGTGGAACGCACGACATCGGAACGCACCCAGCCATCGCTGACCTGGAACCAGGTGAAGCCATCAATATCGACCGTCTGTCCCATGACATCGCGCGTATCGGTGGGGCTGAGCGTGCCGACGACCGGGAAGGTGGTGCGTGGACCGCTGCGAATGTTGACATTGATGCGACCGGAGACGGTGCATGTGCCTGTGCCTGCGGCAGCCGCAGCGCCGCCAAACTGCGAGGTGTCGGTGAACGGCGCAACAGGCAGCACACCATCATCGCGCACCAGGTCACGCACGGCGTCTGCGCCGGGGAACGGACGGCTGCTGCTGTCAAAACCGCTGCCGCCTTCAAGGAAGCCTTGCAGCACGGGACCCGCGTCCGAGATGTTGAAGTACAACGCTTGCCCCAGCGAGACATGATTGGGGACACGCCCGCCGATCTGACGGATCAGCGCCAGGTGGACTTGTTCCGTAACAGCAACCTGTGCCGCCGTCGCTGCCAGCAGCGGGTTGCCCAGTTCGGCGATCCGGCGCACAGAGGACAGATACGCCGCAACGAAGGCAGTTTCAGCCGTCTCGGTGATAGCCGCAAACTGGTCGCGGTCGGTGTAGACATTCAGCGGGAAAAAGAAGTCGCTCGTCAGCGCAGTACCGCCGTTGGCGTTCAGGTATTCAAGATGCTGGAGCTCGGTATCGAGCGCGCTTTTGAGGATGGCGATTTCCGACGGCGTGAGCGCAATATTGCTATTGGTAAGGACGTTGTAGTAATGCGTGACCGCCAGTGTTTCGGCAGTCGCCGCCAGGTTCAGGATCGTCTGGGCATCGTCGCCATCTCCCTGAGCGAACAGGCGCTGGTAGCCAAACATGCTGCCAAAGCCCATCAGCGAGACACCCGTTGCCATCACTGCGCCGCCCTTGAGCAGGTCGCGACGAGATATGCTGGTCATGCTCATCTCCTATCGGTTTTGCGTATCGGTTAGAAGCTGTAAGCGCGCGTTACAATCAGGGTTCGCACGAGAATGTTTTGCAGATGTAAAGTGAGCAAAGATTGAGCAGCTTTTGGTTAATTCAATCACGCAGGTTGTGGCGAAAGTCCCCATCAGGCGTTATTGGTACGTTGATTTTTGTCATCATTGTGCTGGCGACCCTGTTTGCACATCTCGTCACGCCGCTGGACCCGCTGGCGACATCCGTCGCGACGCGCTTTCAGCCGCCCTCCGCCGCTGCCCTGTTCGGCACAGATAATCTGGGGCGCGACCTGTTCACGCGCGTACTGTATGGCGGGCGCTCGATACTCGGCGTCGGCTTCGCGGCGGTGGCGTTTGCGCTCGTCGCCGGGCTGCTGATCGGCACGATCAGCGGCTATCGCGGCGGTTGGCTTGATAACCTGCTTATGCGACTGATGGATGTCATGCTCAGCTTCCCATCGGTGCTGCTGGCAATCCTGATCGTCGCGACGATTGGGCGCGGGCTGGGCAACCTGATCTTTGCGATTGGCTTCGCGTTGATTCCGGTTTTTGCGCGGCTCATCCGTTCCATTGTGTTGAGTCTCAAGAACGAGGAATACGTCACGGCGGCGCGTTCGCTTGGCGCAACCGACGCGCATATCATCGTGCGCCATGTGCTGCCGAATATCGTCGCGCCTGTAATCGTACAGGCGAGCGCGCTGCTGGCAGTGGCGATCAGCACGGCGGCGGCGTTGAACTTCATCGGCTTGGGTGTGCAGCCGCCCGACCCGGACTGGGGATTAATGGTAGCGGACGGGCAGAAGATGCTTTACGACGCGCCGCATGTGCCGATCTTTCCAGGCGTGTTCATCACGCTGGTGGTGTTGAGCATCAACTTTATGGGCGATATGCTGCGCGACACGCTTGACCCGAAGCTGAGACGCACTGTATGAGGCGTAAACCTCACCCCGCATAAGTTCGTCTCAACAGCGAATCACTCCCCTCTCCGCGCGCGGAGAGGGGACGGGGGTGACGTCAATCTGGGTTCACAAATGTTTCTAAATCGCGAAAATCTCGCTGACCTTATGCTGAAATCCTGCGATGACACTGCCGCCATCCAGCATATCATCGCCCGTCAAGCGCTGGATGACGCTGCTGTCCTGCGTAAACACATGAATGGTGCGGCTGCGTGGATACAGCACCCAGACGAGCAGGACGCCATCCAGCAGATAGCGCGTGATTTTTTCATCAATTTCGGTCGAAGTGTCATTGGGGGAGATGACTTCGATGCAGGCATCCGGCACCAAAACGAACGGCTTGGAACGCCAGTCTTTGTCCGCCTCTTTGTAGGCATTCATGCGCGCGGCACTGTAAATGGCAATGTCCGGGATGCGCGAGCCTGTGACCCAGCGCGAGGAATAGCTTAGAACATAGACTGTTTCAGGACGCACCACAATGCCAGCTTTGTCCTTAATGCGAAATAGCAATTCGATTAACCAACCAATCAGGTCACTATGTTCAGCGATGGTCGGCATTTTGGGTATCCTTTCGCCGTCGATCAGTTCAAAGGGACCTTCTTCGTTAAAGAGACGAAGGAAGTCATCAATGGTCATGCCGATTTCTTCGGCTGGCAGTTCGCGCAGCATCATGGCATTGCTCCTTCACAAATCGTTCCTATCATTGCATTGATTGTGCTTTTCGGCAAAATCTCTCGTCTGTTCCGCAGTTTGTAAGGATCAATGGATGCGCTACCTGCTCAACCGCCTGCTCTGGCTGCCCGTCGTCATGTGGGCAGTCGCCACGCTCACATTTCTGGCGCTACGCATCGTCCCCGGTAACCCGATCGAGTCGGTCGCGAGCCAGATTCTTGATCCCGAACAACTGGCGCGCACTCAGGCGTTGTGGGGGCTGGACCGCCCGATCTGGGAACAGTACGGGCTGTTCATGGGCGATTTGGTGCGTGGCGATCTCGGCGTGTCAATGAGTTCCGGCATTCCGCTGACGCGCCTGATGTTCGAGCGAATGCCGCCAACGATTGAGCTGGCGTTTCTGGCGCTGTTTGGCAGTTCGCTCATCGGCATCACGGTTGGCGTGCTGTCGGTCGTCAGCCGCAACCGCATCCTCGAATACATCGTCCGCTTCCTGACCACGTTCAGCCTGTCTGTGCCGATCTTCTGGGTCGGGACGCTGCTGATTCTGGTGTTCGCCGTCAATCTGGACTGGTTTCCGCCCGGCAATCGGATCAACTCGCGCATCCCCTACGAAACGATCACCAACTTCATGATCATCGATACGGTCATCACGGGCAACTGGGAGGCGCTGTGCAGCTACCTGCTGCACATTACACTGCCCGCGCTCTCAATTAGCCTGACGTCAGCAGGGTTCGTGGCACGGTTGACGCGCTCATCGATGCTGGAGATCATGGGTGCAAGCTACATTCAGACGGCGCGATCCAAGGGGTTGAGCGAGGGGCGCGTGACATGGTGGCACGCTTTCCGCAATGCGCTGCTGCCGATCATCACGCTGCAAGGGCTGCTCTTCGGCACGCTGCTGGGTGGCGCGGTCATTACGGAAGTCGTATTCACGCTGCCGGGCATGGGGCGCACGCTGCTCGATGGCATCCTCAAGCGTGATTACCCGGTTGTACAGGGTGCAGCGATTTACGTCGCGCTGGCGTACGTGCTGGTAAATCTGGTGGTTGATCTGCTGTATTATGTCGCAGACCCGCGCCTGCGACAGGAACGCTAGTTCAAACTATCGTAGGCGCGGTTGCTGTTGACTGGCAGTGTGATATGACGATCGCGCGCGACGGACAGCGATGTTTGTGGCGCTGGAGCATCGCGTCGTGCCAGAACAGCGCCAATAATCAGACTTGCCGGAATTGAGATCAAGAACCATACTGCCAGAAAACTCATAAGGGTCATCAACATGGTATCTACTTTCGTAGTCACTGTTTGCCATAGACTTAATGATGGCTTCATAACACAACCACAACAATTTACTCACGTTTTATCACAATAACGGAAAATTGCAGACAACGCAATATGTACAAAAGTCATCGTTGGGAAGATTTAACAAACAGCCATGCTCTCAAATGTCACGTTTAACGAATGGATACTGATTGCGGTCATCATTGGCGCGCTGTTGTTGATTCTCTCCAACCGTCTGCGCGCCGATCTGGTGGCGCTGCTGGTGCTGATCGTGCTGGGCTTCAGTGGCGTCGTCACACCGCAGGAGGCGATCTCCGGCTTCAGCCGCCCGGCGATCATCACCATCATCAGCCTGTTCATCATCAGCGCCGGGTTGGAAAACACGGGCGTCATCCAGTGGGTTGCCAACCGCTTTCGCGAAATCGGCAGGGGCAGCGAGACGCGGCTGATCGCCCTGTTCATGGGCGCAGGGGCGCTGCTGTCGCTGGTGATGAACAACATCGCTGCGGGGGCGATGCTGCTGCCCGCTGCGATCCAAGTCGCGCGCGACTCAAACGTGCGCGCGTCCAAGCTGCTGATGCCGCTGTCGTTCGGTACGCTCGTCGGCGGCATGGCGACGTACTTCACCACCGCCAATATCGTCATGAGCGGGCTGCTGCAAGATCAGGGCTTGCCGGGGCTGACGATGCTGGACTTCATCCCGACCGGGGGACTGGTCGTGATCGTCACGCTGGTTTTCATGGTCACATTCGGTCGGCGACTGCTGCCCGCGCGCGAATCCGTCGGGCAGGTTGCCAGTCCGTATGCGTTGTCGCGGAGTCTGGAAGACACGTACCGCCTGAAGGAGCGTATGTGGGAGGTGCGCGTGCCGAAGCGCTCGCGGCTGGCGGGCTGCGTTCTCAGCCAAAGCCGCATCGGGGAACAGCTTGGCATCACGGTGCTGGCGATCTGGCGCGGGCAGCAGGCGATTCTGACACCCGAACCCAACGAGACCATCCAGCCGGATGACATGCTGCTGCTGCTGGGGCGCGAGGATCGCGTCAAGCAGTTGGAGGATTGGGGCGCGCAGGTCGGGCGCGAAACCGGGGCAACCCGTAGCACCGATTACGCAGTTGACCTGACGGAGGTCATCATTCCGCCGCGATCGAGCGTGATTGGTAAGAGTCTGCGCGACTTGCGCTTCCGTAACAAGTACCACCTGACGAGTGTGGCGCTGTGGCGCGAAGGGCGCAGCTTCCGCACGGATGTCAGCACGTTTCCGCTGCAAGAAGGCGACGCACTGCTGATGGTCGGTCCGGTCAAGTCGATCCATACACTGGCGCAGGATCGCGATTTTCTCGTTTTGCAGAGCAGTCATATCGCCCAGCCACCGCAACCACAGAAAGCAGTGCGCGCGGTGTTGATCACGCTGGTGGTACTGCTGGTGTCGATACTGGAAATCCTGCCGATCCCGGAAGTGATGCTGGCAGGCGCGGTCATGATGATTCTGACGGGCTGCCTGACGATGGACGAGGCGTATGATGCGATAGAGTGGAAAGTCATTTTCCTGATCGCGGGCATGACGCCGATCAGTATTGCGCTGGTCAACACCGGGTACGGCGCGGAGGTGGGGCAATCGCTCGTCAATGTGCTGCAACCGTTCGGCGCGCTGGCGCTGCTTGCCGGGCTGTTCGCGCTTACTGTGCTGATCGCGCAGGTGATGGGTGGGCAGGTGGCAGCGCTGGTTGCCGGTCCGATTGTCATCAGCGCGGCGCTGGCGATGGGGATAGACCCGCAGGCAGCGGCGGTGGCGGCTGCCATCGCCTGCTCGACCGCCTTCCTGCTGCCGACGGCACATCCGGTCAATGTGTTGATGATGGGTCCCGGCGGTTACAAGCCAAGCGATTTCACGCGCGTCGGCATTGGCATGACGATCCTGACGTTCGTGATGGTGCTGCTGGGGATGCGCATTTTCTGGGGGATATGAGCGAGTGGATACGACACCGACCCATGCACCCGTGACATGGATTATTTCGCGGCAGTGCATCGCTGGCAAGGAAGCGGGCTATGAGCGCTGGATCGCGGGGATCAGCGCCGAAATGCAGCACTCCCCCGGTTTTGAAAGCATCAACGTTATTCGCCCTAACGGACCAAACGGTGAGTACGTGCTGATCGTGCATTTCGATAGCTACGATCATCTGCGCCTGTGGGAGCAATCGGACGTGCGCAAGACGTGGCTGGCGAAGCTGGAGCCGCTGACGCGCGGCGAGACGAAAACGCAGGTTTTAACCGGAATGGAGTACTGGTTCACGCTGCCCAATCAGGGTCAGCCAATGCCGCCGCGTTACAAGATGGTGCTGCTGTCGTGGTTGGGCTTGTTCCCACTCAGTCTGTTTGTAGCGCTGTTTTTGCAAGACATTCTCGGCATCATGCCGCTGGTTATCCGCATTGGCATTGCTGCGCTGGTACAACTGGCGTTGATGACGTATGTCGTCATGCCGCGTCTGACCCGCCTCTTCAAGCGTTGGCTGTATGACTGACAACCGCCTGCGCTGGCTGACCTTACTCACGCTGTTTGCGCTGTATATGCTGGTCTATGTGCCTGTGCCAGACAGCGCAGATGGTACAGCAATCCTCGCACTGACGACCGCACTAGTGCGACACGGCAACGCCGACATCAGCATTATCGGCGCGGATGACGCGCTGTTTGAGTTTGATCGTTCGCGCATGGGCGCGTGGGGGGTGGGTGGCGCGCTCTACTCGAAGAAGGGCATCGCGCCGTCGCTGGCACTGATCCCGCTGGTGGCGCTGACAGAAGTCTTTCCGGCGCTGCCGCTGCGCGCGACCGCCATGCTCTTCAACCCACTCATCACCGCTGCGACCGCCGCCTTGCTCTACAGCCTCGCCCGCGCGTTCGGCTTTCGCCCGCGCACAGCGCTCGTCACCGCGCTGGTGTACGGCGTGGCGACGACGGCGCTGGTGTACACGAAGACGCTCTACGGTGAGCCGCTGGCAGCGCTGCTGATGGTGGTGGCGGTGCTGAACCTCGCCCCCCAAACCCCTCTCCGTTTACGGAGAGGGGGAGTCGAGCGTAGCGAGGCGGGGGTGAGGTCTCTCATTGCAGGGGCGGCGCTAGGGTTCGCGACGGGTATCAACCTGTCGTATCTCGTGCTGGCAGCGATTGCAGGACTATATGTTTTGATCGAAACGCCAAGAAGCCAGGTACGCCAAGTAGATCAGAATATTCAAGAGAACCGCCAAGACGCGAACGAAGCAAAGATCAATCATCATTTCTTGGCGTCCTTTGCGTCTTGGCGGTTTAATTTTCTTCCCGCTGTTCTCTACACAATCCCTATCCTCATCATGCTCGCCCTCATCGCCGCCTATAATGTCGCGCGCTTTGGCAGTCCGTTCACCAGCGGCTACTACTTTGACGCGGGCGAGGGCTTCAACAAGCCGTTTCTGGCGGGCGCGTTCGGGTTGACGTTCAGCCCGTATCGCGGCGTGTTCTGGTACGCGCCCGTGCTGCTGCTCGCCATTCCCGGTTGGCTGTGGCTGCGGCGGCTGCGCCCCGGCACGGCGTGGCTGCTGCTGGCGCTGGTGGCGGTGCAGATCGCGACCTATGCAGCGTGGTGGAGTTGGGACGGCGGCATCGTCTGGGGGCCGCGCTTCCTGCTGCCCGTACTGCCACTGATAGCGCTGTGCCTCGCGCCCGTCGTCGAGCGGGTGATACCCTCATTCCCCCTCAGGGAGAAGGGGAGTCCGATTTTCACGGAAGTCTCTCACGGAGAGGGAAAGACAGGTGGTCACAACCCTCTGGAAGCCCCTCACCCTGAGGGAGAGAGGTGTAAGAGCCTTCTGGAAGCCCCTCACCCTGAGGGAGAGAGGTGTAAGAGTCTTCTGGAAGCCCCTCACCCTGAGGGAGAGAGGTGTAAGAGTCTTCTGGAAGCCCCTCGCCCTGAGGGAGAGGGGTTTGGGGTGAGGGTTTTAAGGGTAAGCTTGATCACACTGACCATCCTCTCCATCGGTGTCCAAATCCTCGGTGCGCTGTACAGCTACTTCCCGTACACGGGTGTGCTGTTTTCGCAGCACGCAGCGGGCGAAGGCGATAGCTATATTAATCAGCTTGCGGATGAAGTGCTGTTCGATCCGTCAATCAGCGCGATTGTCGGTCACGCACAAATGCTGATGCAGGGCGCGCCGATGGAACCCGCGTGGCTGGCGGGCGGCGACCCAACACAGGCACGCGCCGTGCAGCTACAGGCAGCGCTGCAACCGCCCGCCCCGGCGCTGGTCGCCAGCGCGCATTACGGCACGGCGCTGCTGGATGTGCGCGGGATGCCGATCCTGTCGATGAACGCGCCGACCACGCCGGACGATCCCCTGGCGAGCCGGATGTGGGCGCACGCGCGCAACCGTGACCTGCTGTGGTATGTGACGTGGTTCACGCCCGCCGACCCGCTGAACTGGCAGGAGCGCGAACTCTGGCACAGCGCGGCGTTTGCCGTACAGCGCGAGGTCGATGGGCATCGTGCGCTGCTGTTCCAGCTTGCACCGCCGCCGCCGGACACGACGGGCGGCTGGACGTTCGGGACGATCCGGCTGGATGCGTATGCGGTGCAGCGGCGCACGGATGGACTGCTCGTGAGTCTGGCGTGGGCGGCGGCGGCAGCGCCGGACGGCGATTACGGTTGGTTCGTACATGTGCTGGACGCGAACGGGGCAATCATCGCGCAGCAAGACCGCGCACCACAGGGCGGTTACGCACCTACGTCCGGCTGGGTGACGGAGCAGGGGGTGACGGACTACCTCTACTTCCCGCTGGCGGATGCGACGGAGGCAGACGCGCTGCGCATCGGCTGGGTCGATCCGGCGACGGGCGCACGACTGCCCGTGCGCGATGCAGATGGCGGTGCTGTAGAAGATGGGTTTGTGGTCGTGGGAGCTACGCCCGCCGCTTGACCTTTATCTCAATGCTCTCTACACTGAAATGCAGAAGTGTCCTGGACAAGGAGATCTCACCATGCGATTACTTCGCAACGGCTTTCTTCTGCTGATCCTCGTCGTCTTTTCGACCGCTACCGCTCAGAGCGAAACCTGCACTGCCATCATTCAAGAGGCGCTCGTCGTCGTTGGTGAAGCGTGCGCTGGCATCGGGCGCAACCAGGCGTGTTACGGCAATATCCAGCTTGCCGCCACACCGCGCGCTGGCGCACCCGCGTTCACGTTCGAGCAGCCGGGCGATCTGGTCAACATTGCCGACGTGGAAACGTTGCGTCTGAGCGCGCTCGACACCGATGAGAGCAGTTGGGGCGTTGCGCTGATGCAGCTTCAGGCAAATCTGCCGGATACGCTGCCTGGTCAGAACGTGACCTTCCTGCTGTTCGGTGATGTAGAAATCGAAAACGCGGTCGAGCCGAGCGCGCCGCTGCCGACGCTTGAAGCCACCTCTACCGGGTCGATCAATGTGCGCTCCGCTCCATCGACCGAGGCAGGCATTGCCGGGTCGCTGGCAAGTGGCGAGACGGTCATCGTCAACGGGCGCAACGCCAATTCTTCGTGGCTGCGCATCCTCATCCCGGACAGCGACTCGCTCGGCTGGGTACGTGCCGATCTCGTCACTGCGCAGGGTGACGTGAGTACACTGGCAGTCGTAGAGGCGGATGATCTGGAGATTCCGTTCACGCCGATGCAGGCGTTCTACTTCCGCACGGGCATCACCGGAACGACGTGCGCGGAAGCACCGCAAGACGGTATCCTGATCCAGACGCCAGAGGGCGCGGGCGAAATTACATTGCGTGCCAACGATGTGGATATTCGGTTGGGATCGACCGCCTACCTGCGTGCGCAGCCGGGCGCGAATATGGCGGTGAGCGTGCTGGAGGGACAGGGCGAGGTCACTGCCGACGGCACTACTGTCATCGTACCCGAAGGCGCATGGACTGAAATCCCCCTTATGGACGATCTGACTCCGGCGGGTGCGCCTGGCGAACCAGAGCCATATAACGACGACATTTTGGAAACGCTGCCGATTGAGGTGCTGCCACGCGAGATTGTCATCGCGCCGCCGGCGGATGAAGCGGCTTTGGCAAACGGCGGCACATCCGCCGGCGGCGATGCGGGAGGCGGAAGCGGCTTGACAGGCGTTGTCCCCGGTTTCGATCCCTCGATGCTCGGCGGTATGGATTTAGCAACGTTTTGCGCCATCATGGATCAGTCTTTAGCCGAGGCGGGAATGAGCCGCGCCGAATATCTGGCGCTGCTCCAGCAGATACGCGGGATGGTTCCCCCCGCCGATGCCGCCGACTTCGATCAGTTCATCGCGCTGTTGAGCGCGTGTCCGTAAACCCACATCAACCTCACTCCCGTCCCCTCCGTAAACGGAGAGGGGACGGGGGTGAGGTATATCATCGTCTAGCGGCTGCGTGGCAGCTTGCCGGTGTCAGCAGCGTTGATGGCACGCATCGTGCCAGTACCCATCGCGGTCGAGGCACGCGGGCGGCGCAGGAAGATGCCAGACAGCAGCGCCCCTAGCCCCGCCATGCCAAGCATCGCGATCAGCGCGCCAACCACAGACACCGCCAGCCGCAGCGTTTGCTCGTCCAGCCCGAACATGCCCGTCGCCATCGCTGCGCTGGCGGGCGCGGCGCTGATACGCTGTGCGCCATAGTCAAAGACCTGCGGCGGTTGGTTGTCGTTGACCGCCGCGATGAACGACTCCTGCCCTGTCGCCTCGAAGTCGGCGCTGGTGACGACAGCCGTGTACTGCCCCGCCGCCAACCGCGTGAAGCACAAAATGCCTTCCGCAGCGCGTGGCTCGTTCTCCATAAAGCTGCCGCCCACCGTCACGCCATCGGCATTCACCAGTGTCACGACGATGCCGCGCGTCAAGGCAGGTTCGTTGGTCTCGCGCGTGCCGTTGCTGTTGCGGTCTTCAAACGCGCGCACGCAGAACTGACCGCCGGTTTGCGCCGCAGTCGGCAGCGCCCACACACAGATACACAACAGCAGAAGTAGACTGGTCGTCAAGCTCCGAACAAGGGGCTTCAGCCCCTTGCCTGTTTGCGTGGTGCAAGGGGCTGAAGCCCCTTGTTCGCTATGACTGGGAACAGGCTCAAGACGCGCACGCAGCATAACTCACCGCCGTCTCAGTAAGAACGCAATCCCCAAGCCGATGACCAGCAGCGACCCCGCCGTCGCCAGCGCGATCAAACCGAGGTTGTCCAGGATCGGGTTGCTGGCGGTCTGCGTGACGGTTGTCTGCGCGGCATCCGGCGCTGCCGAGTCCGCAGGCGGCAGCACAACCACTGCCAGCCCTTCGCCCACGCCGAATGGCAGCGTCACCTGTGAACCCGCCGTCACGCGCAGCGCGAAGGTATCGGATGTGGTGAAGCCGTAGCCCTGCGGCGCGCTGGCGCTGGCGACATATTCACCCGCCGCCAGGTCTGTGAAGCAGAACGGCTCGCTGCCATCCGTTTCGTAGGTGGCGACGATAGTGTCGTCCTGCGCCAGCTGCATGATGCCGCCCGCCAGCGTCGCTTCGCCGTCTTCCTGAATGCGATTGCGATTGAGGTCATCGAAGATCAACGTGCAGACCTGCCCGGTCAGTGTCGCTGCATCCGCCGCCACCGCCACA
>Ga0224723_1000654_pt1 | contig 23243 bp, 23 predicted proteins | sample Balambano_FR2_Me_FD_161647 | JGI IMG/M metagenome (GOLD analysis project Ga0224723, IMG submission 161647) | Freshwater sediment microbial communities from Lake Towuti, South Sulawesi, Indonesia - Balambano_FR2_MetaG | ecosystem: Environmental > Aquatic > Freshwater > Lake > Sediment | place... | reverse complement strand
TTCAACGATGGCAAGCCGGATCGACAGGGCCGGTTCTGGTCCGCCACGGTGTTCGAGCATCCGACGCGGCCGACGGACTTCGTGGGCGCGCTCTACCGGCTGGACCCTGACCTGACGTGCCACCGAATGGTCGATGGCGTCGGCTCGTCCAACGGGCTCGCCTTCAGCCCGGACGGCGCGACCATGTATTTCGCCGACAGTCAGGGCGGTTTCGTCTGGGCCTGGGATTTCGATGCCGCGACCGGCGCGATCGACCGGCGCCGCCCCTTCATCGACTTCCGCGACAGCGGCGGCTGTGCCGACGGGGCGACGGTGGATGCCGAAGGCTGCGACGGGACGACCCTGCCCGAGACCGGCAAGCTTTGTCGCTAGGATCTGGACGGACGGCTGATGCGCACGATCCTGCTGCCGACCGCGATTCCGACCTGTTGCGAGTTTGTCGGGCGCGACCTCGACATCCTCTATGCGACGACCGCGAAGCTGCGAAAGCTGACGGATCCGCTGGCCGGGGCGCTGTTCGCGCGCGACGTCGGGGTCAGGGGTCTGGCGCTGCCGCCGTTCCGAGGACGAGCGGCGCGCCGCCCCGGGGCGCAGCCGTGGAGCCCCGCATCACCAGGCGCGGCGCGTCAGGCAGCACGATCCCCGACAGGGCCTCGCCCTTCACGGCACCGAGCAGCATGCGGGTGGCGACTTCGCCCATGCGGCTGAGGGGCATGGCGATCGTGGTCAGCGGCGGTGCCGTGTGCGCCGCGAGCGACAGCTCGTCGCTGACGATGACCGAGATATCGCCGGGAACGGCAAACCCCGCCTGGTGGAACGCCTGGATCGCGCCAAGGCCCGACAGGAAGGTGGCGACATAGACCGCGGTCGGCGGTTCGCCCCGCGACCGGTCGAGGATGGCGCGCGCCGCCTGCATGCCGCCGGTTTCGGTATAGTCGGTGAAGGCGATCCATTCCGGCCGGGCGGGCAGGTCGCGCGCCCGCAGTGCCGCGCGAAAGCCCGCCAACCGCCGGCGGCCGGTGTCCAGGTTGTCGGGTCCGGCGACGTGCCCGATATGCCGGTGACCCAGCGCCGCAAAATGCGCGACGGCGACCTCGGCGCCGCAGGCGTCATCCATGACGACCGAGCCCGCAACGCCCGCCGACCGGCGGTTGACCAGCACGATGGGAAAGCCGCTGTCGGCGACGCGCCGGACGACCGGGTCGCGGATCGTGGCGGTCAGGACGAGGACGCCGTCCACCCGCCCCTCCAGCACGATCCGGTCCCAACGCAGTTCCGGGCGGACCGGGGGCCGGTCCTCGACCAGCACGACGTGCCAGCCTGCCTCCATGGTCACCGCCTGCACGCCCCGAAAAATCGCGGCAAAGCCCGGGTTGGCGGCATCCGGGATGACGAGGCCGATGGCCTCGCGCTGGCGTGTGCGCAGGCCGCGGGCTGCACTGTTGGCCCGGTAGTCGAGCTCGCGCGCGGCCGCGAGGATGCGCTCGCGGGTCTCGGCCTTGGCGGGCTTCCGCTCGTCGCCGCGCAGCACGCGCGATGCCGTCGAGACGTCGACGCCGGCTCGCAGCGCGACATCCTTCAGTACCGCTGCTTTCGGCGGGTTCGGGGACGGGCGGTTCGGGGGCACGGGCGTCGGGACCTTGCCTTTCTGGAACCGCGTCGGGGAAGGATCGCCCCCCCGCGGTGCGCCCGACGCTGTTACCCCTCACCATCGCCGCCTGCAACTGCGCGCAGCCCGCTCAGGCCGTTGACAGGGACGGAGAAAGCGGCCTATAGCTTGGCCCCAATCGATTGGAAATCCGAACGGAGCCGGCCGCGCATGGGGTTTACCGCGATCGAGGCTACTGCCGGCACGGCCAGCGCGCAGGTCCCGTCTCACGCAAGGCTGCTCGCCATGCACCGGACGATGGTGGGCATACGCCAGTTCGAGAAGCGGGTGCGCACCGACTACCTGGCCCGTCGCATGCCCGGCTTCACCCACTCCTATAGCGGGCAGGAGGCGGTCGCCACAGGCGGTTGCGCCGCACTGCAACCCGGCGACCTGATCACCTCGACCCATCGCGGCCACGGCCATGCCATCGCCAAGGGCGTCGGATTCCGCACGATGATGGCGGAACTCTACGGCAAGGCCGCCGGCGGCTGTGCAGGGTGGGGCGGGTCGATGCACATCGCCGATTTCTCGCTTGGCATGCTCGGGGCCAACGGCATCGTCGGCGGGGGGTTCGGCCTGGCCGCGGGTGCGGCGCTGGCGGCCCGCTTCCTGGGCACGGATGACGTCACATTGTGCTTCTTTGGCGACGGCGCGATGAACAAGGGCACATTCCACGAGGCGATGAACTTCACCGCGCTGCGCCAGTTGCCGGTGATCTTCCTGTGCGAGAACAACCAGTTCGCCCAGTACACAGCGCTCGAACGCACGACCGCAGGCGCGCTCGCCGGCCGCGGCACGGGCTACGGCGTGCCCGGCGTCGAGGTCGACGGCAATGACGTGCTGCCCGTGGAGGCTGCCACGCGCGCCGCGGCGGCGCGGGCGCGGCAGGGCGGGGGGCCGACCCTGATCATCGCCGACACCTACCGGTTCTACGGCCACAACGTCGGCGAGGCGGTCAGCTACCGCAGCGACGCCGAGGTCGCGTTGCGCCGCCGTCAGGATCCGATCCCGCGCTTCGAAGCCTGGTTGCAAGCCGGCGGCATCCTCGACGCCGCCGGCTGCGCGCGCGTGTCGGCCGAGGTCGCGGCCGAGGTGGACGAGTCCGTAGCCTTTGCGCTCGCGGCGGCGGACCCAGACCCCGACACTGCCCTCGATCATCTTTTTGCACCGACCCGGGCCGTCTGGAGCCTGATCTGATGCCGCTGCTCAGCATGGGACAGGCGACCAACGACGCCATGCGCGTGGTGATGCGGATCGATCCCACGGTGGTGGTGACGGGCCTCGACATTCGCTGGGGCGGCTCCTTCGGGCAGTTCCGCGGGCTCTACGACGAGTTCGGCGAGCGCGTGCTCGACATGCCGATATCCGAGGCGCTGATTGTCGGCGCGGCGGTCGGTGCCGCAAGCCGCGGCCTCAGGCCGGTGGTCTCCATGAGCTTCGTCGAGTTCGCGCTCGGTGCGATCGACGAGATCGTGAACCAGGCGGCTAAGCTGCGCGCCATATTCGGCGGGCAGGCCCGGGTGCCGATGGTGCTCCGCTGTGCGGACGGCGTGATCCGTTCGGCGGCCGCCCAGCATTCGGAAAGTCTCGAGGCGCTGTTCGCCCACGTGCCGGGCCTGAAGGTCGTGGCGCCGTCGACCGCATATGACGCCAAGGGCCTGCTGATCAGCGCCATCGCCGACGACAACCCTGTCATCTTTCTCGAGAACAAGCGGATCCAGCCGACCAAGGCCGAGGTGCCCGAAGGCCTCTACCAGGTGCCCCTCGGCGAGGCGGTCGTCCGGCGCCAGGGCAGCGACCTGACGATCATCGCCTACTCGATCCAGGCGGTGAACGCCCTGCAGGCCGCCGAGGCGCTGGCATGGGACGGCATCGATGCCGATGTCATCGACCTGCGCAGCATCGTCCCTCTCGACGTGGAAACCGTGATGCGATCGGTCCGCAAGACGAGGCATGCCGTGGTTGCGCACGAGGCCTGGACCTTCGGCGGTTTCGGGGCCGAAGTCGCGGCGCAGATCCAGGAGGCGCTCTTTGAAGAACTCGACGCGCCGGTGATCCGCGTCGGCGCGCGGCACACCCACAACCCCTTCGCGCCGGGGCTGGAACGCGCGGTCGTCCTCGCCGCCGAGGAGATCGCCGCCGCAGCACGGCGTGTTGCAGGACGTGTTCGCCGCAGCGACAGGAGGGCCCCGTGAAACACCCCGTCGTCGCGCCGGGCCTTGGCCTCGTCGAATCCTTCACCGTCACCCGTTCGGCTCGCGCTGCGGGTGACCGGGTCGGCAAGGGCGAAACGGTGGCAATGATCGAAACCGAGAAGGCCGATGTCGAGATCGAGGCTCCGGCAGATGGCGCTCTCGGAGTCGTCGTGCCCGCGGGTCCGGACTTGGTTCCGTCGGATACGATTCTCGGCTACGTTGTCGGGCCGGCGTGAACCCGCTTTCCCAGTCCGACCCGTTCCGCGTGCGGCTTGCTGGCTGGCTGGCGACTCCCGAGCCGATCGTCGTCGAGGTCGTTGCGAAGACCGGCTTCGACTGGATCGGCCTTGACCTTCAGCACGTCGCCTGGGACCTTGGCAGTGCGTTCCGCGGCATCCAGATGGCCGACGCCTTCGGCGTGCCCGTTCTTGTCCGGCTGCCCGACGACCAGCTTCCGTCCATCCCGCGCGTGCTCGACCACGGCGCATCCGGCGTGGTGCTGGCGATGGCCTCCGAACCCGAGGTGGTACGCGCGGCCATCGACCGCGCCCGCTACCAGCCGGCCGGGCGGCGAAGCTACGGCGGGCAGCGGTTCGGACTGCGGCGCGAACCGGCCGACCCGGCCGACGTCAGGCCGGAGGTCTTCGCGATGGTCGAAACGGCGCGCGGGCTGGACGCAGTGGCCGAGATTGCCTCGATCGAGGGGCTTGCCGGACTGCATGTCGGGCCCGCCGACCTTGGCCTCGCGCTCGGCGTCGGCCCCGACCTGTCTTCGCCCGCCTTCAGGCGCGCCGTTGAACGGATCGTGGCGGCGGCGCACGACCGCGGCCTGCCGGCCACCATGCACGCGGTGCAGGCCGATCAGGTCGCGACCTGGGCGGCAACGGGGTTCGACGAATTGGTTCTGACCACTGATGTCGAGCTGCTGCGCAGCGCCTTCGCCGGGCTCAAGGCCGCGGCCGAGCAGGAGCTGGGACGTCCCGCTGCCGGTCATCTAGCTCTCGGCCAGCCCTCCAAATGACGCGCGCCTCGGAACAAGTGATCGCCCGGTGGCGACCTTGAGGCCTGGGGCGGTCCTGTCCCGCTTCGCTCTGCAGGACCGGGTCGCCGTCATCACCGGCTGCGCGAGCGGCATCGGACGGGCGGCGACGCTGCACCTCGCCTCTGCCGGCGCTGCCGCCTGCATCGTCGACCGCGATGCCGACAGGGGGCAGACGCTCGCAGCCGAGGTCAGAGAGGCCGGCGGGCGGGCGTTGTTCGTCGCTGCCGACGTGACAGACGAAATGGCCATGGCGCAGGCGTTCGAGACGGCGGCCGCCGGGCTCGGCGGTGTGGACATTCTGGTCAACAACGCCGGCATCGCGATCCGCGCGCCGGCGCTTGAGTTGGCGGTCGAGGACTGGAACAAGGTCGTGGCGGTCAACCTGACGGCGATGTTCGTGGCGGCACGCCTTGCCGCGCGCCACATGACGGCGGCCGGCCGGGGCGGCGCGATCGTGAACACGGCGTCGGTCATGGGCCTGTCCGGCGGGCTATACCCCAACGTCGCCTACCAGTCGACCAAAGGCGGTGTCGTCAACATGACCCGCGCGCTGGCCATCGAATGGGCCCCGCTCGGCATCAGGGTCAACGCAGTGGCCCCCACCTTCGTGCGCACCGGCTTGATCCAGCCGCTGCTCGACGACCCGGCGCGGATGGCGACGATCGCCGCCGCAACGCCTCTCGGTCGCATCGCGGAACCGGAGGAGGTCGCCGACGCCATCCTGTTTCTCGCCTCGCCGGCCGCGTCGATGATTTCCGGAGTCATTCTTCCCGTCGATGGGGGTTTTCTCGCGCGTTAGGTCGCAGGGCTGAACAAGGATCATGCGGCAGCGATTGAGCTGTTGCCGGTTCCTTGGACAGCGGATCAGGCCAGCATAGCGCGAGCATTGAACCCGATCCGGTGCAGGCGGCCGAGGGTCGAATGCCGTCGCTGCGGATTGCAGAGGCGATCGCCAAGGTCGAACCCGCGCGGCCGGGCGGTGCCGTCGCTGTCGCGCTGCGCGTCGGTGAGGTCGACCCGCGCGGCACGCCCGCGACGGGGTCGCTAGGGGGGCAGGTGCGCCCGAAATGGGTCCGCGGCGCCAGGACTCGCACACTTTCCGCGGTCAGGGGCGCTGGCTGACCCGGGTGCGCAGGCCGGCACGCCAGGTTCCCCGGGGCGGCGATCAGGTGCCAGAGCGCGCCCGCCAACGTGCTGATCAGCCTGTCGCGCCCGCCGGCGGCGGCACCATGGGCGGTCCCCGGCATCACGTCGCGGCCGAGCGGCTGCCCACGGCCGCATCCGCCGGCCGGGCGATCTCTGCGGCCAGGTCTCAGCCTTCCAGCGGCCGGCGGATCGGTCTCGATCGGCAATCGGCGCAGGCTGCGGAGGTCGGCCTTGGCAGGCACCAGCACCCGGCCTGGCGCGCTGTGGGAAAACCGCTGCAAGCCGCGCGCCGCAGCGCGGGCCTGATGCCCGCCGGTCAGGACCGGCACCGTTCCGGCATCGAACAAACCGCGTGAGCCGCCGGCCGCGAGGGTTCCGGCGAAGGTGTCGGCCGCATCCGGGACCGGATCGTCGCGGCTGGTCATCGCTGCCGCATGAAGCCGCCGTCGACGAACAGTTCCGTCCCGGTGACGAAGCGCGCGTCGTCCGACAACAGGAACAGGATCGCCTCGGCGACTTCGGCCGCCTGCGCCATCCGACCGAGGATATGCGCGGCGCCGGCGCGAGCGCGCACCGCCGCGCCGTCGGGCAGTGCCGCCAGCGCGCGGGTGGTAAAACCGGTGTCGACCCAGCCCGGGCTGACAGCATTCACGCGGATGCCGCGGGCCGCGAATTCGCCGCTCGCCGCCCGCATCAGGCCCAGCACGGCGCCCTTCGAGGTGTGATAGGCGACCGATCCGTCGGTGCCGATATGGGCCGAGACCGAGCCCATCAGCACGATTGCCCCGCCGTCGCGCAGTACGGGCGCGGCGTGCTTCATCGCCAGCATGCTGCCGCCCGCGTTCACTTGCAGGACCCGGCGCCAGTTCTCCCAGGCCATCGCGGTCACGCGGCCCATCGCATGGGTGCCGGCGATGCAGACAAGCCCGTCGAGGGACCCGGCTTCCGCCAGCGCGGCAGCCAGAGCGGGCTCGTCCATCAGGTCCAGCGTCGCCGTGCGCCAGGCCTCGGGGTTGGCGTCAAGGTCGAGCGAGACGGCGCGGTGCCCGCGCGCCTGCAAGAGCCGCACGGTGGCGCCGCCGATACCTCCCGCTCCGCCGGTCACGGCGTAAGTGCCCATCTCAGTGCCCCCGCGTCAGCCCGCCATCCACCACCAGCGTCGTGCCGGTAATGAAGGAGGCGCGGCGCGAGGCAAGCCAGAGGATCGCGCGCGCCACCTCATCGGGTCCCGCCATCCGGCCGAGAAGCGGCGCTGTGCCGCCACCGGGTGTCGCCGGACCGGCCACAACGGCATTGACGCGGATGCCCTGCGGTCCGACCTCGCCCGCCAGCGCCCAGGTGAAGCTTTCGACCGCCGCCGTGCTCGCGGCCAGGGCCGCGCCGCCGGCGCTGGCGAGATGGCCCGCGACCGACGCCAGATTGACGATCGCCGGATCGTCCGTCCCCGCCATCAGCGGGATCGCGTGTTTCGCGGTCAGGAACATGGCGCCGACGGTTTCGTCCATCACCCGGTCCCAGTCGGCGATCCGCATCGCCGTCACCGGCGCGCGGTGGTCGGCATCGGCCGCATTGACCAGCACTGCGGCCACGCCGAACCGCGCCGCGATGGCGGCGAAGGCAGCCGCGACCGCCTCGGGGTCGGCCGGGTCGCAGGCGAGCGCCAGCCCCTCGGCGCCCGTCGGCAGGGCGGCCGCGGTCCGGTCGAGCAGCGCCAGCCGATGGCCCGCGCCTGCGAAGGCGTCGGCGGTGGCGGCGCCGATGTCACCCACGGCCCCGGTGATGATGGCCGTCCTCATCGCACCCGCGCGCCGCCGAAGCGATGCGCGACCATGGTCAGGATGATAACGAGACCGAAGATGAAGTCGGTCCAGAAGCCCGCGAATCCGGCGCCGACCGCGCCCGAGGGGATCAGCGTCACCGTCAGCGCGCCGAAGAAGGCGCCCCAGATCGTGCCGACGCCGCCCCAGGTCGGCGTGCCGCCGACGAACAGCGCGGCGAGCGCGATCAGCAGGTAGGCCTTCCCGCTGGTCGGGAACCAGACCATGTTCGCGGTCTGCACCAGGATCACGCCGCAGAGCGCCGCCGCCAGCCCCGACCAGACGAAGACGCCGACGCGCACCCGGTCGATGTCGATCCCCATCTGCCGCGCGCTGTCGGGGTTGTCGCCGACCATCTGCACCCGGATGCCGAAGCGGTGATAGCGGAACAGCACGTAGCACAGCACGGTCCAGGCGACCGCGATCAGGAAATGGTTCGGCACCTGCAGCCCGAACAGGTCCCACTTGCCGGTGAAGAATCGGTAGCCGAACGTGCCGATGCTGTCGCGGCTTTCGATGTTGCGGCCCTGCGCCAGCAGGTTGACGATGCCGACGATGAAGAAGTTGAGCCCGAGCGTCGCCACCAGCGAGCTGATCCGGCCATAGACCACGATGGCGCCGATCCCCGCGCCCAGCACCGCGCCGCCCAGCATCGTCAGACCCGCCGCCGGCAGCACCGGCACGCCCGAGATTACCAGCGTCATGAACAGCCCGCCGGCGGCCCCCATGACCGAGGGGAAGGCGAGGTCGATCTCGCCTGCCACGACGACGAAGACCAGCGCGGTGGTGATGATGATCGTCGCCGGCACCGAGAACAGGAAGGCGTTGTAGTAGCCCGGGATCAGGAACAGCGTCGGATTGTTCGCCGCGAAGAAGCCCCAGACCAGCAGGAAGGTCAGGCAGGCGTTCAGCGCCCGGCCGTTGCGGCGGTAGAACAGCCGCAGCCACCCGGGCGATCCGCGGCTGTCGATGCCGGGTGCAGTGGGCGTGGCGGTCATGGCCCCGTTCCTTTCACGCGCTCGGCGCCAGTTTTTCCGGATCGAGGCTACCCAGATCGGCGCGGCCGGTCTCGGCCAGTTGGTGCATCATCTCGATCAGGTGGTCGGCGCCGCGGAAGGCGGCCTTGGCGCCCTGAAACGCGGTGCGGCCGCGGTCGATCACGAAGAAGCGGTCGGCGATGTCCCAGACATGATAGATGTTGTGGCCGATGAACACGACGGTGCGGCCGCTGTCGCGGACCGCCTGCACGAAGCGGAACACCTTCTGCGTTTCGGTCAGGCTGAGCGCGGTCGTCGGCTCGTCGAGCACGATCACGTCGGCCCGGTTGTAGAGCGCGCGGGCGATCGCGACGCCCTGCCGCTCGCCCCCCGACAGATGGCCGACGATCGACTCGGGGTTGAACACCTTCGAGGTGAAGCCGATCTCGCGCATCAGCCGGTTCGCCTCCGCGACCTGGCGGCTTACCCGGATCAGGCCCCACCGGTTGGTGATCTCGCGCCCCATGAAGATGTTGGTCACGATCGAATGCTGTGGCGCCAGCGCGCGGTCCTGGAACACCGTCTCGATGCCGGCCTCGCGCGCCGCCAGCGGGTTCCAGGGGCTGACCTTGCGGCCGCGCACCCTTATCTCGCCCGCGTCGGGGTCGTGCACCCCGGCCAGCGTCTTGACCAGCGTGGACTTGCCGGCGCCGTTGTCGCCCAGAAGCCCCAGCACCTCGCCCTGGCGCACCTCCATCGTCACGCCCGACAGCGCCTCGACCGAGCCGAAGCGCTTGACGATGTCGCGCAGCTCCACGATCGGCGCGGCCAAAGGGGAGGCCGCTCCACTCATCGCGGCGTCCGCGGACAGGCGGGCCGGGGCGCGCGCGGGATCAGCGGATGCCCTGCTCGGCCAGCGACACCACATCCTTGTAGCTGTCGGCGGTGACGAAGCCCGCGCCGGTGTCGACGTTCAGCGGCGCAAGGTTGTAGACCAGCTGCTGGCACAGCGACAGCACCGGCATGTAGCCCTGCAGATAGGGCTGCTGGTCGGCGGTCAGCATCACGTAGCCCTGCTCGAAGGCGGTCATCACGCCCTGGCCCAGGTCGAAGCCGACCGCGATGATGTCCTCGGGCGCCTTGCCGATCGCCTGCATGAAGGCGGGCGCGGCGGCGAGCCAGGGCCCGCCCGGATAGCCGATCAGCTTGACTTCGGGGTTGGACAGGAGCGTCGCGGTCAGCGTCGGCAGCTGCAGCATCTGGTCGGCCGAGGCGCCCTCGGCCTCCTGCAGCTTGATGACCTCGATCCCGGCCTCGGTCAGGACGTCCACGAGGCCAAGCTCGCGCTGCGCCCGGTTCTCGGATTCCCACCGGCTCATCACGATCGCCTTGTCGCCGGCCTTGAGGCGGTCGCCCGCCAGCCGCAGCGTCTCGGCGCCGAGCGCGCGGCCCTGCTCGTAGAGCCTGGCGCCGACATAGCCCGCGCCGGTCCGCGCCCGCACCTCGGGCACGTCGACGTTCATGTACATCATGCGGATGCCGGCGGCCGCGGCCTGTTCGGCCAGCGGCAGGATCGCCGCGTCGCCGGGATGGCCCATCATCGCGATGCCGTCCGGCGCCTGCCCGATGATGTCGCGCAGCTGGGTGATCATCCGGTCGAAGTCCCAGTCGGAATAAATGATGCTGACATTCGCGCCGGTATCCTCGGCCGCCTGGGTCGCGCCGCGGTCGATGATCGCGTTGAAGGCGCCGCCGGCCGGCCCGCCCGAGAACAGCGTGATGTCCACGCCGGAACACCACTTCCCGCCCTCCTGCGCCATGGCGCCGCCGGCCGCGGCGGCCATCACGCTGCCGGCCCCCAGAAGGGCCATCGTCAGTCTGCGCATGTCTTCCTCCCTCGGGTCAGTCCCCGGACCTGCGGTGCAAGCCGCAAAATCGTTTTTGGTCCACTGAACCTTGATGCCTCAGTTTCCGCACGAGTCAACGGATTCGTTCGCGCGCCGGGCGCCCGGAAGGCGCCGCACAACCCCAAACCGGCCTTGGCCCGTCGTCGCCGGCGGGAGGCAGGGCGACAGGGCCGGGTTGCCTTGACGGGCGGGACAAAAACGTTTTTGGTCGTGCCAGTTCAGGCAGTGCGGGGTCCGGCGGCATGGCGGGGCGGGGCGGCAGCGGCGGCAAGGGACGGTGCACGGCGCCCGGCCCGGCCCGCGCTGCCGCCGCCCGATGAGCCCGGCATGACCCCGGCCGACACTTCGGGCGGAACCGCGGGCCGTCCCGGCATCCGCCGGGTGGCCGAAGCGGCGGGCGTATCGGTCTCGACCGTCAGCCGGGCGCTGAACGGCTACAGCGACGTCAAGCCGGACACCCGGGCGCGGATCGCGGCTGCGGCCGAGGCGCTCGGCTACCGCCCGTCCTATGCGGCGGCGATGCTGCGCCGCAACCTCACCCAGACCGTCACGTTCATGGTGTCGAAACCCTGGACCAAGTTCGTCGATCCCTATTTCCTCGGCATCCTCGACGGACTGGAACTGGCGCTGTCGGCGCAGGGCTACGACCTGCAGGTGGTCTTGGCGCGGGATTACGAGGCGGAACTGGGCGTGATCCGCCGCGTGGTGGAGCGCAACCGGTCCGACGCGCTGATCTTTGCCCGGACCCGGCCCGAGGACGAGCGCATCGACTGGCTGGAGGCACGGCGGTTCCCCTTCCTGACGGTCGGCCAGACGCTGCGCAACAGCCACGGCTTCATCGACCGCGACCAGCGCCGGATCGGCCGCGAGGCGGTCGCGCGGCTGGCGGCACTCGGCCACCGGCGCATCGCCTTCCTGTCGACGCCGCTGCGCTACACCTACACCCACCACACCCGCGAGGGCTACCTGCTTGGGCTCGAGGAAAGCGGCCTGCCGCCGGACCCGGCGCTGGAGGTCGAATGCTTCCTGTCGCGCCGCACCGGCGACGAGGCGGTGACGCAGCTTTTCACCAATGGCGCCGGTCCGACCGCGCTGTTCTGCGGCAACGACATGATCGCCCTGTCAGCGATGGAGGGGCTGAAACGGCTCGGCCTGACCCCGGGGCAGGACGTGGCGCTGATCGGCTGCGACGACATGCCGCTCGCCGCGCATCTGCGGCCGGCGCTGACGAGCTTCAGCCAGGATCTCGACGCCATGGGCATCCGGCTCGGCCGGATGCTTTTGGCGCGGCTCGGCGGCGACGCGTCGGTGCCGCAGGAGTTCGTCGAGGGCCGCCTCGTGATCCGCGAGAGCGACTGCCCGCTGCGGCCGACCCGGCAGCCGTGACGCTCAAGGGCCCGCGTGCCGGAAAGCCCCGGCCGGACGGGCCCCCCGTGCTTCGAGTCCGCTGAGGAACCTGGCCTAGTGATCGTCCCCGGCGTGGGCGCGGTCGATCACATAGCGCTTGTCGCAATAGCCGCATTCCACCCAGCCGCGGTCCGGCGGGATGGTCAGCCAGACCCGCGGATGGCCGAGCGCGCCTTCGCCGCCGTCGCAGGCGACCTTCCAGGTGGTGACGACTTCGGTTTCCGGTGCGTCGGCGGTCATGGCTTCCCCGAACCAGTGCGGCTGGCCGGATGATACCGGACCGGCGACCGGCGGCAAGGGGCGGCTCAATGCAGTTCGGCTGAAGGGATCAGCGGAAAGAACCGCCCCTGCGACCGGAGGCCGAACCAACGGCTGCCCTCGATGCTCTCGTGGCTGCCGAGATCGATCAGGCGGTAGAAGGACTTGCGGTCGATCAGCGCCTCGAGGCCGGAACGGACCAGCACGTAAGGCGCAGGCTCGCCGGTCGCGGCGTCGCGCGGCATCCGGATCGGATGGCCGGGCCCCGCCGCGACCCGGTCGCCCACCTGCGTGGTGAACCACAGGGTCCGCTCGGCGCCCGCGCCCTCGGCCTCGACATCGACCGCAACGAAGGGCGCGTCCTCGACCGTGATCCCCACCTTCTCCACCGGCGTGACGAGGAAATAGCGGTCGCCCTCGCGCTTCAGGATCGACGAGAACAGCCGCACCATCTCGGGCCGGCCGATCGGCGTTCCGAGATAGAACCACGTCCCGTCGCGCGCGATCCGCATGTCGATGTCGCCGCAGAACGGCGGGTCCCACAGATGCACCGGCGGCGGCCCCTTGTGCCGGGCTGTGCGGACCGAGGACAGGACACCCTCGGCAGAGGGTTTCACGATCATTTGTCCGACCCCGCTTTTTGTCATTTGTGCCCGACGGGATAGTTTGCTCAACTGATCTTACAACCGGACAGAGGTGGAAGTCATGGCCGAAGCGGCAGGGCTGGTGGACGAGATCGAGGCCCTGGGCTCCAAGCTGGCGGCCGCCAAGGCCAGCATCAACCGTCGCTTCATCGGCCAGGAATCGGTCGTGGAACTGGTGCTGGCCGCGATGCTCTGTGGCGGCCACGCGCTGCTTGTCGGCCTGCCGGGGCTGGGCAAGACGCGGCTGGTCGACACGCTCTCGACCGTCATGGGGCTGAAGGGCAACCGCATCCAGTTCACGCCCGACCTGATGCCGGCCGACATCCTCGGCTCCGAAGTGCTCGACAGCAGCCTCGACGGTGCCCGCAGCTTCCGCTTCATCGAGGGCCCGATCTTCTGCCAGCTCCTGATGGCCGACGAGATCAACCGGGCGAGCCCGCGGACGCAATCGGCCCTCCTCCAGGCGATGCAGGAGCGCGAGGTGACGATCGCCGGTCAGCACCGGCCGCTCGGCCGGCCGTTTCACGTGCTGGCGACGCAGAACCCGATCGAGCAGGAGGGCACCTATCCGCTGCCCGAGGCGCAGCTCGACCGGTTCCTAGTTCAGGTCGACGTGCATTACCCCGACCGCGCGACCGAGCGCGAGATCCTGATCGCAACCACCGGGGTTGACGAGGCGCAGGTGCATCAGGTGTTCACCGCCGGCGAGCTGATCGCGGCGCAGGCCGCGCTCCGGCGGATGCCGGTCGGCGATCAGGTGGTCGAACTGATCCTCGATCTGGTGCGCGCCTGCCGGCCGAGCGAGCCCGAGGGTGCCGGCCTGCGCGACGTGCTGTCCTGGGGCCCGGGCCCGCGGGCGGCGCAGGCGCTGATGCTGACGGTGCGCGCGCGCGCGCTTCTCGACGGGCGGCTGGCGCCGAACGCCGAGGACGTCCGCGCGCTGGCGCGGCCGGCGATGATCCACCGCATGGCGCTCAACTTCTCGGCGCGGGCGCGGGGCGAGGATCTGGGGCGGGTGATCGACAGCGCCGTGGCGCGGGTGCTGCGCCTCGAGTCGGCGGCGTGAGCGCAACCCCCTCCCTGCGCGTCCGGGCCGAGGCGGCGGGCCAGGCCCTGCCGCCGCTTCTGGCCGAGGCGGAGCTTCTGGCCGCGACCGTGATCCTTGGCGATCACGGACGGCGTCGGTCCGGCACCGGCGACGAGTTCTGGCAGTACCGCCCGTTCCTGCCCGGCGATTCGCTGCGGATGGTGGACTGGCGCCGCTCGGCGCGCTCGGACGGCCATTTCGTGCGCGAGCGCGAATGGCAGGCCGCCCAGTCGGTGACGCTGTGGGTGGACCGGGCGCGCTCGATGGCGTTCAGCGGCGACAGGGCGCGCGCGCCCAAGGCCGACCGGGCCCGCCTTCTGGCGCTGGCCGTCGCGGTGCTTCTGCTGCGCGGCGGCGAGCGCGTCGGCCTGTCGGGGCTTGAACACCCGCCGCGGTCGGGGCGCGCGCAGATGGACCGTCTGGCGATGGCGCTGGCCGATGACGGCGAGGCCGACTACGGCGCGCCCGACCCGACCGGGATGGTCGCACATGGCCGGGCGGTGTTCCTGTCGGATTTCCTCGGCGACATGACGGGCGTGGAGCGGGCGCTGACCGTGGCCTCCGACCGCGGGGTCGGCGGCGCGCTGGTGCAGGTGCTGGACCCGGCCGAAGAGGATTTCCCGTTCGACGGCCGCACCATCTTCGAATCGATGGGCGGCGGCCTGCGGCACGAGACGATGAAGGCGGGCGAACTGCGCCAGCGCTACCGCGCGCGCCTGGCCGAGCGGAAGGCGCGGCTCGACGCCCTCGCCCGCGCCGCCGGCTGGCATTTCCACACCCACCATACCAGCGATACGGCACAGGCGGCGCTGCTCTGGCTTTACCGCGCGCTGGAGCATAGCCGCTGATGTGGGTGATCGGTCCGATCGGCTTCGTCACGCCCTGGCTCCTGCTCGGGCTGATCGCGCTGCCGCTGCTGTGGCTTCTGCTGCGGGCGGTGCCGCCGGCGCCGATCCGGCGGCGGTTTCCGGGCGTGGCGCTGCTCCTCGGCCTGACCGATGACGAGGCCGAGACCGACAAGACGCCCTGGTGGCTCCTTCTGTTGCGGATGCTGGCCATTGCGGCGGCAATCGTGGCCTTTGCCGGTCCGGTGCTGAACCCGCAGCAGCGCCCGGCCGGCACCGGGCCGCTCTTGATCCTGATCGACGCGACCTGGGCCGATGCGCGCGACTGGCCGCGCCGGGTGGACCGCGCGGCCGCGCTGATCGAGGACGCGGGCCGCGCCGGCCGCACCGTCGCCGTCGTGCGGCTGTCGGACCGGCCGCAGCCCGTCGAGTTCCAGGCGGCGAACGCCTGGGCGGGTCGGCTCGGAGCGCTGGAGCCGCAGCCCTGGGCGCCGGCCGATCTGGGGGAATGGGCAGCGACGATGCCCGCAGGCGGGTTCGACAGCTTCTGGCTGTCTGACGGGCTGGACCATCCCGGCCGTGCCGACCTTCTGTCCGCGCTCGAAGGCCGGGGCGGCGTGACCGTGTTCGAAAGCCCGCGTCCCCTGCTCGCGCTGGCGCCGCCGGTCTTCGCCGACGGGGTCGTCAAGCTCCGGGCGCTGCGCGTCGCGCCGGGCGAGGCGGCCATGGTCGAGGTCTCGGCGCGCGGGCTCGATCCCGGCGGGACCGAACGGGAACTGGCGCGCCTGCCGCTCGACTTTGCCGCGGGTGCGACCGCGGCGCTGGCGGAACTGTCGGTGCCGCCGGAACTGCGCAACCGCCTGGCCCGGTTCGAACTCGTCGGGCAGCGTTCGGCGGGGGCGGTGAGCCTCGCTGACGACAGCCTGAAGCGCCGCAAGGTCGCGCTGATCGGCGGCAGCGAAGGCGCCGAGGGGCTGCAGCTTCTGTCGCCCACCCATTACCTGCGGCAGGCGCTCGAGCCGGTGGCTGACCTGATCGACGGCAGCCTGAACGATGTGCTCCTGGCCTCGCCCGACGTGATCGTGCTCGCCGACGTGGCGCGGCTGTCGGCGTCGGAAACCGACGGCATCCTCGACTGGCTGGAACAGGGCGGCCTGCTGCTGCGCTTTGCCGGGCCGCGTCTGGCGGCGAGCGATGTCGGCCGCACCACGGAAGACCCGCTGATGCCGGTGCGCTTGCGCGAGGGCGGCCGGTCGGTCGGCGGCGCGATGAGCTGGGGCGAGCCCAAGGCGCTGGCCCCGTTCCTCGACGGCTCGCCCTTCCACGGCCTCGCGGTGCCGCCGGATGTCGAGGTGACCGAACAGGTGCTGGCCCAGCCCGACCCCGAACTCGCCGGCCGCACCATCGCCGCGCTGGCCGACGGCACGCCGCTGGTGACGCGCAAGGCGGTCGGCCAGGGGCAGGTGGTGCTGATGCATGTGACCGCCAATGCCGAATGGTCGAGCCTGCCACTGTCGGGCCTGTTCATGCAGATGCTGGAGCGGCTCGCCGTCTCGACCCGCCCGGTGGCCCCGACCGCGGCCGATCTCGCGGGGCAGGTCTGGGTGCCGGAGGTGCGGCTGGATGCCTTCGGCGAGGCCGCCGATGCCAGCGGGGTCGCCGGTGTCGCCGGCGAGACGCTGGCCGAAGGCTTGTCCGTGGGCCCGCGCGAGGGTCTGCCGCCCGGCCTCTATGCCGGGGCCGACCGGCGGGTGGCGCTGAACGTGATCGGTCCCGAGACGGTGCTGACCCCGATGGCCTGGCCCGACCGGATCGTCATCGAGGGCCTGGCGGTCAGCCGCGAGCAGGCGCTGAAGGGCGCCTTCCTGACCGCGGCGCTGTTGGCGCTGATGGTGGACATTCTCGCCTCGCTCTGGCTCACCGGGCGGCTGCGCGGCGAGCGGATCTCGGCCGCCCTGATCGCCGTCCTGCTCGTCCTGCCGCCCCAGGCCCGGGCCCAGGCCGATGACCGGCCGGCGCTGCAGGCCACCACCGGCGTGGTGCTCGCGCATGTGCTGACGGGCGATCCCAGCCTTGACGCATTGTCGGAAGCGGGATTGCGCGGTCTCGGGATGCGGCTGGCGGAGCGCACGTCGGTCGAGCCCGAGGCGCCGATGGGCGTCGATCTGGAACGCGACGAACTGGCGTTCTTTCCGTTCCTCTACTGGCCGGTCAGCGCCGGCCAGCCGATCCCCTCGGCCGAGGCCTATGCCAATCTCAACCGCTACCTGCGCACCGGCGGGATGATCCTGTTCGACACCCGCGACGCCGACCTTGCCGGCTTCAGCGGCACCACGCCGGAAGCGCGCCGCCTGCAGGAGATTGCGGCGCAGCTCGACATCCCGGCACTGGAACCGGTGCCGACCGACCATGTGCTGACCCGGACCTTCTATCTGCTGCAGGATTTTCCCGGCCGCCACGCCGGCCGCACGCTCTGGGTCGAGGCCGCGCCGCCTGATGCCGAACTGGCCGCGGGCATGCCGTTCCGCAACCTGAACGACGGGGTGACGCCGGTGGTGATCGGCGGCAACGACTGGGCGGCGGCCTGGGCGGTGGATGAGGCGGGGATGCCGCTCTACCCGGTCGGGCGCGGCTTCACCGGCGAGCGCCAGCGCGAGATCGCCTATCGCTTCGGCATCAACCTGATCATGCATGTGCTGACCGGCAACTACAAATCCGATCAGGTGCATGTGCCGGCGCTGCTGGAACGGCTGGGCCAGTGACCGGCGCGCTGGTCGTCGACCCCTACCTCGCGGGGCCGGTGCTGATCGGCGCGGCGGTGCTGGTCGCGGCGATGATCGGCATTGCCCTCTGGCGCGGGCTGTCGGGCTGGTGGCTGCGCGGGTTGACGGCGCTGGTGCTGCTGACGGCCCTGGCCAACCCCTCGCTGCAGGAGGAACAGCGCGCGCCCCTGTCCGACATCGTGCTGGTGATCGTCGACGACAGCGCCAGCCAGCGGATCGGCGACCGCCCGGTGCAGACCGCGGCGGCGCTAGCGGCGGTGACGGCCGAGATCGCCTCCCTGCCCAATACCGAGATGCGCGTGCTGCGGGTCGGCGATGCGCCCGAGGATGAAGGCACGCTTCTGCTGACCGCGCTTTCAGAGGCGCTGGCCGAGGAACCGCGGGCGCGCGTGGCCGGCGCCATCCTGATCAGCGACGGGCGGGCGCATGATCCGGCGGCCGCCCCCCAGATGCCAGCGCCGGTGCACCTGCTAATGACCGGCAGCCCCACCGACTGGGACCGGCGGCTGATCGTTCGGAACGCCCCGGCCTTCGCGATCCTCGGCGAAGAGGTGATGCTGACCCTCCGCGTCGAGGATCAGGGCGCGGTGCCCGAGGGCATGGCCCGCATGGCGGACCTGTCAATCGCGATTGACGGTGGCGCGCCGCAGACCTATGCGGTGCCGGTCGGCGAGGATCTGGACTTGCCGGTGGTGCTGCCGCACGGCGGGATGAACGTGCTGCAGTTCGAGGTCGCGACCGCCGAAGGCGAACTGACCGACCGCAACAATGCCGCCGTGGTGCAGATCAACGGCGTGCGCGACCGGCTGCGCGTCCTTCTGGTCTCGGGCGAGCCGCATGCCGGCGAGCGGGTCTGGCGCAACCTGCTGAAATCGGATGCGAGCGTCGATCTCGTCCATTTCACCATCCTCCGCCCGCCGGAAAAGCAGGATGGTGTGCCGGTCACCGAATTGTCGCTGATCGCCTTTCCGACCCGCGAGCTGTTCGTCGAGAAGATCGAGGAGTTCGACCTCATCATCTTCGACCGCTACAGCCAGCGCGGCATCCTGCCGACCGCCTATCTGGAGAACGTGGTCGAATATGTGAAGAAGGGCGGCACCGTGCTGATGGCGGCCGGGCCCGAGTTTGGCTCGGTGGACAGTCTCTACCGCTCGCCCCTGGCCGAGATCCTGCCGGTGATCCCCACCTCGCGCGTGATCGAGGAGGGGTTCCGGCCGCGGATGACCGACCTGGGACAGCGGCACCCGGTGACGGCGGGGCTCGAGGACATGGCCGCGGCGGAAGCGGCGGACGCGGACGCGACGGCCAGCGGCGGCGACGGTCCCGCCTGGGGACGCTGGTTCCGGCAGGTGGAGGTCGATCAGGTCGGCGGGCAGGAGGTGATGGAAGGGGCGGGCGGCCGGCCGCTCCTGGTCCTCGATCGCGTCGGCGAGGGCCGGGTGGCAATGCTCGCCTCGGATCACGCCTGGCTCTGGGGGCGCGGCTTCGAGGGTGGCGGGCCGCAGCTGGAACTCCTCCGGCGGCTGGCGCACTGGATGCTGAAGGAGCCGGATCTGGAGGAAGAGGCGCTGACCGCGACCGCGAACGGCGACATGCTGACGATCACCCGCCGCACGATCGGCGAGCCGGCCGGCGATCTGACCATCACCGGCCCGGACGGGACCGAGACCGTGCTGGCGATGCCGGAAACCGCGCCGGGCCGGCAAGAGCTGGAATGGCAGGCGCCCGATATGGGTCTCTACCGGCTGGCCCAGGGCGACCGGGCGGCGGTGATCGCGGTCGGCCCGCAGGCACCGAAGGAATTCGAGGAGACGATCGCCACCGGCGCGGTGCTGGCGCCGGTGGTCGAGGCCCTGCGCGGCGGCACGCTGGCCGTCGATGCGGGTAACCCCGACATCCGCGCGATCGCCGAAGGCCGCGTCGCCGCTGGCCGCGGCTGGATCGGGATCACCCCGCGCAACGCCTATCTGACCGAGGACGTGCGGATCGCCCCGCTGCTGCCCGCCTGGGCGCTGCTGCTGCTGGCCTCGGCGCTCGCCGTCGCCGCCTGGCTGCGCGAGGGGCGTCGCTGACGGCCCGCGCTGCTCAGCCGAGCCGGCCGACCGCCCACCGTGCCGCATCGGCCACCGCCGGATCGGCGGCCCCGAGATGCGCGGCCGCCGCCGGCCGCAGCGCGGGCAGGGCCGAATTGCCGATCGCATAGAGCACGTTGCGCAGGAACCGGTCGCGCCCGATCCGCTTGACCGGACTGCCAGCGAACCGCGCCCGGAAGGCGGCATCGTCGAGCCCGGCCAGATCGACCAGCGGCGCCGGGCCGCCCCGCGGCGCATAGGCGATCTCGCGCGCCGCCACGGCGAACTTGTTCCACGGGCAGACGGCGAGGCAATCGTCGCAGCCGTAGATGCGGTTGCCGATCAGCGGCCTCAGCGCCGCGTCCACCGGGCCGCGATGCTCGATCGTCAGATACGAGATGCAACGCCGGGCATCGAGCACATAGGGCGCCGGAAAGGCCCGCGTCGGACAGATGTCGAGACAGGCCGTGCAGCGGCCGCAATGGTCGGTCTCGGGCGGGTCGCGCGGCAGTTCGAGCGTGGTGAAGATCGCGCCCAGGAACACCCAGTTGCCGAAGTCGCGGCCGAGGAGGTTGCTGTGCTTGCCCTGCCAGCCCAGGCCTGCCGCCTGCGCGAGCGGCTTTTCCATTACCGGCGCGGTATCGACGAACAGCTTGATCGCGCCGCCCCCCTCGGCGATCAGCCAGCGCCCCAGCCGCTTCAGCCGCCGCTTGACCGTGTCGTGGTAGTCCCGGCCTTGCGCATAGACGCTGACCGCGCCCCGGTCGCGTGTCTCCAGCACCGCCAGCGGGTCCGCTGCCGGCGCATAGCTGTCGGCCAGCATCACCACCGATCGCGCTTTGGGCCAGAGCGCGGCAGGGCTGCCGCGCCAGTGGGTCCGCTCGGCCATCCAGCCCATCTGCCCGTGATGCTCCGCCGCCAGCCAGGCGGCGAGCCGGCCCGCCGCCTCGGGCACCGCGTCGGGCGCGCAGACCCCGACCTTGCAGAAGCCCTCGGCCTGCGCCTGCGCTACCAGCCGCGACTTGAGGTCGCCGGTCACCGCCGGCCCCTGCCCTGCCGGCCGTCAGAAATCCAGATCGGCATAGTGCGCGGGCGGCGGGAAGCCCGACACCTGATCGGCCAGCAGCGCCCGGAACGACGGGCGCGACTTGATCTTGGCATACCAGTCCTTGACCACAGCCGAGCGGTTCCAGTCCACGTCCGAGATGTAGTCGAGACAGGACAGATGCGCGGCGGCGGTGAAATCCGCAAGGCTCATCGCGTCGCCCGCCAGCCAGCGCCTCTGGTCGAGGAGCCAGGCCATGTAGTCGAGATGATACTTGATCCGCCCCGACCCGGCCTTGACGTTACGCGAGTCCGGATAGCCCTGGCCGGTGATCTTCTTGTTCACCCGCTCGTAGAGCAGCTTCGAGGTCACTTCGTGGTGGAACTTGTCGTCGAACCAGGCGCAGAGGCGCCGCACCTCGTAGCGGCCTTCCGGATCGCGCGGCATCAGCGCCGGCTGCGGCACGGTGTCCTCGAGATACTCGCAGATCGCCTGGCTTTCCGACATCACCCGGTTGTCGAGCCGCAGCACCGGCACCTTGCCGGCCGGGTTCCGCCGCAGGAAATCGGGCGAGGGTTCCCAGTAGCGCTCTTCCACCAGTTCCACCTCGATCCGCTTCTCGGACAGCGTCAGCCGCACCTTGCGGCAGAAGGGCGACAGCGGAACGTGGAACAATCGGTTCATCGGCGGGCCGTCTCGTTCGGGGGAGCCATACCCTTCCTTGCCGCGCCGGGCCGGCGAATTCAATCCCGCGCGGCCGATGCGTCGGCCATCGGCCGCTCGAAGCAGGCGGCGCGGCCGTCGCGGCGGATGGTTTCGGCGCCATCGAGGATCGACGCCGACCGGCTGCGGACGAAGGCCGAGGGGCGGGCGGCATCGCGGCCCTTGGGGTCGGGTAGCACGGCGGCGAGCCGGGCCGCCTGCACCGCTGTCAGGTCGCGCGCCGGCACCCCGAAATAGCGCTGCGCCGCCGCTTCGGCGCCGAACACGCCCTCGTCGAACTCGGCAACGTTGAGATAGACCTCGAGGATCCGCCGCTTCGGCCAGACCAGCTCCACCATCGGCGTGATCGCGCCCTCCATCGCCTTGCGCGCCCAGTTCCGGCCCTGCCAGAGGAACACGTTCTTCACCACCTGCTGGCTGATCGTCGAGGCACCGCGGTTGGCGCCCTCGGCCACGGCGAGGCGGATCGCCGCCATGTCGAAACCCCAATGACGGCAGAAATTCGCATCCTCCGCGGCGACGGCCGACCGCAGCAGGACCGGCGCCATGTCGTCGGCGGGTACCCAGGTCTGGTCCACCCCGCCGAGGCGACGCGACTCGGACGCTATGTAGAGCGTGGTCGGCGGATTGACGACCGCGAACAGAAGCACAAGCGCCGCGATCCCCCCGATCAGCGCGAGCGCCGCCCGGCCGGCCCAGACCAGACCTCGGCGGATACGGCCCCGGGCGGCCGGCGGCGGGCCGTCCGGAACGGCACCGGCCCCGGCAGGGTCCGGGGCCGGCCCCTTGGCGGCGGATTTTCGGGGGCTCGCGGTCATGGGGCGAGCATAGCCACGGCCCGCCGCACCGGGTCAAGCCGGGTGGGCGGAGAGTGTCAGGCCGACGGCCCCGCCAGCGGCGCGACCGGCTTGTCCACGAACGCCCGAAGCGCCTCTTCTTGCTCGTTCGACAGCGAGGTCTGCAGCACCCGGCCCTTATGAGCGAACTCGCCCAGCGCCGCCAGGACCTTGTCGCCGGTCATCTTGCGCACCAGCACGCAGACCGCCGCACCGCCATCGGGCAGCGTGCCGCCGATGTCCTTCATGAACTTGTCGTTGATGCCGATGTCGGTGAGCTTGCCCGAGATCGCGCCCGCCCCGGCGCCGGCCGCCATGCCGAGCAGCGGGTTGAGGAACAGAAGCCCGACCAGCGTGCCCCAGAAGGCCCCGCCGACCGCCCCGGCGGCGGTCAGGTTCATCGCCTGGTGGAGCGCCACCTTGCCGTCCATGGACTTGGTGACAACCACCGCGTCCTCCATCTCGATCAGGTATTCCTTCTGCAGTTTCACCAGCGCGGCGCGCAGCTCGAATGCGGTCGCTTCGTCATCGAAAGCCACGACAATCAGGTCAGACATCGTCAGTTCTCCTGCCAGGACAAAACCCGCAGCAGATTGGCGCGGGATTGTCACACGCGCAAGACACGCGATCGCTCACTCCGCCGGCACCGCCGTCGTCTCTAGGCTCAGCGGGTGGGGCAGGTGGCGCAGCATCTCCTTCGGACAGACCTGCAGGAAGTGGCCGCGTTCCACCGCCCAGTCGGCGAGAATCTGCCGCGCCGCCAGGCTGTCCGTCTCGGCCGCGTGGCGCGCGACCAGGCCCTTCAGCT
>Ga0224723_1000653_pt1 | contig 23259 bp, 20 predicted proteins | sample Balambano_FR2_Me_FD_161647 | JGI IMG/M metagenome (GOLD analysis project Ga0224723, IMG submission 161647) | Freshwater sediment microbial communities from Lake Towuti, South Sulawesi, Indonesia - Balambano_FR2_MetaG | ecosystem: Environmental > Aquatic > Freshwater > Lake > Sediment | place... | reverse complement strand
GTTGGCATCAGGAAGATAAAAACACTGATTCTGAAAGGCATCCAGATTTTGCTCCATCTTCTAAAAATTCCCTTTTTCGTGTGGGATAAAAGAGCTTTTGGCGACTGGATATGGCAACTGGGCTGGCGGATTGGAGAATGGCGGGGCTATTTTAAGTACCTGTTTCTCGATCGCCCGATTCAGCAAACTCGTACTGCAAAAACGCTCAAGAAATCTGAAGGCAAAGCACTCGTTTGATGTTGTCTATCTCATTACGAAATACCTCAGCGACTTCAAGCTCTTCACGCCAACTCTGTTACTGAAAACACAGCAGGGGGTCTTACTTAAAGTTCAACCGCAAGCGTTTAACCAGGAGTAGGAATTACTCTCGCCACAATTCTTTTGTTTTAAGGAGTATAGACCAGGATGTTTATTGTTGATACTGCACTAAAAGCACGGGCGGAAGCAGGGAATCCAGTGCGGGTTGGGATGGTTGGCTCCGGCTTTATGGGTCGAGGCATTGCAAACCAGATCGCGAACTCGGTTCCCGGTATGGAACTGGTTGCAATTTCAAACCGCAGTCTGGATGGCGCAAAGCGAGCTTACACCGAAGCAGGGATCGAAGATGTGCGGGTTGTCAACACCGTTGCCGATCTGGAAGCGGCGATCGCTCAGGGCAAGTATGCTGTCACTGATGATGCGATGCTGCTCTGTCGCGCAGAAGGGATTGACGCAATTATTGAAGTGACGGGCGCGATCGAGTTTGGTGCGCAGGTGGTGATGGAAGCGATCGCCCACAAAAAGCACATCATTTTGATGAACGCCGAGTTAGACGGCACGATCGGGCCCATTTTGAAGGTTTATGCCGAGAAAGCTGGGGTAATTCTTTCCGCCTGCGATGGCGACCAGCCCGGCGTGCAGATGAACCTCTATCGGTTTGTTAAAAGCATTGGACTCACCCCGTTGCTCTGCGGCAACATCAAAGGTTTGCAAGACCCCTACCGCAACCCTACGACTCAGGAAGGCTTTGCCAAACAGTGGGGACAAAAGGCGCATATGGTCACAAGCTTTGCCGATGGAACGAAGATTTCCTTTGAGCAGGCGATCGTTGCCAACGCGACAGGCATGACGGTGGCGAAACGCGGCATGTATGGCTATGACTTCAACCGTCACAAGGACGAACTGATTGAGCGGTTCAACCTCAAGTACACCGGGCACATCGACGACTGCACCAAGATGTATGATGTTGATGAACTGAAAGAGCTGGGCGGCATTGTGGATTATGTCGTTGGCGTGCGACCGGGTCCGGGTGTGTTTGTTTTTGCAACCCACGATGACCCCAAGCAGAAGCACTACCTGAATCTTTACAAGCTGGGCGAAGGTCCGCTGTACAGCTTCTACACGCCCTATCACCTCTGCCACTTTGAAGTGCCGCTGTCGATTGCTCGCGTGGTGCTGTTCCAGGATGCAGTCATGGCTCCGATCGCAGGTCCCAAGGTGGATGTCATCACTACTGCCAAGATTGACCTGAAAGCAGGTGAAACGCTGGATGGTCTGGGCTACTACATGACCTATGGCGAATGCGAGACGGCTGAAATTACGCAGCAGCAGCGACTCCTGCCGATCGGGCTGGCAGAAGGATGCCGTCTGAAGCGCGACATTCCCAAAGACCAGGCACTAACCTACGACGATGTGGAACTACCCGAAGGTCGCCTGTGCGACAAGCTCCGCGCCGAGCAGGATGCCTACTTCGCCTCTGCGAAAGAACCCGTAGCGGTCTAAAGTTTCAAGTCGCGAGGAAAGAGAGATAAATTCCAAAGGGGCGGTTCGCAAGCCGCCCCTACAATTTTTTGTGTTGAAAAATTTTGTGTTGGAAAATCTTTGTCCAGCAAACTTTACCTACCCTAACGGTTTCTGCGTCGGAACTCCGATCGCCCTTGGAAATTCGGCTGGGGTAGGTTTCTCTTTCTGAATGTGAATGCAGTGTCGTATGCCCCCGGTGAAGGGAGTCGTGAAAGCATCAGTTAAAACCTGCTTGCCGCCGAGCTGTGCTAAAGCCCGATCGAGTCCGGTTTGCTCTTCGTCTGTCCACTGTCCCCGATAGAGCACCGCAGTGCCTCCCAGTCTCAGGAGCGGCAGCGCGTATTCAGCACAGACTGAGGCGGCAGAAACCGCCCGGATGAGCGCCAGGTCATAGCGATCGCGATGTTTGCTTTGCTGCCCGATCGCCTCAACTCGATCGACAAGGGTTTTTGCGTTATGTAATTCTAGTTGGGCGAGGAGCGTGTCAACAAAGGCAATCTTTTTTCGGGTGGAATCGAGCAACGTGACTTGCCAGCCCGAACAGACGATCGCCGCAGGCACACCAGGAAATCCTGCGCCTGTGCCAATGTCGATTACCGCAAAGGGAGAACCGCTTCGCATCGCGTTCAGGGAAGTTTCACCGGAAGGCGTTGCGCTGAGCCAGGGTTGAATGCCGCGCAGCGAGTCCCAAAGGTGCTTTTCCCAGAATTCCTGCGGTTCGGTGATGCGGGTTAGATTAAGCTGACGATTACCTGTCAGGGTGCTGTCGTAAAGCTGCTGAAATTTTTGCTGCTGCGTTGGGGTGGGCCACCAGCCGATCGTCTTTTGCCACACTTCGTTGAGTTCCGGCAAAGGCGTGTGCTGTATTTCCCCAATGTCTGATTCCTGCTGGTTCATCCCTGCACGACCGTTTCCTTATCCAGCAGGGATTCTGGATCAGCCTCAGCCAGGACTCCGTGATGCAGCGTCCAGCAGCGATCGGCAATTCCGGCAATTTCGCCTGGTTCATGGGAAACAACGAGCAAACTCCATTCCCGCTTCAGCTCAGCCAGCAGAGAAATTAACTGACGGCGCATCGACCAATCCAGTCCGGCAGTCGGTTCATCAAGCAACAGCACGACGGGTTGACGAATGAGCTGTACTGCAAGGGCAAGGCGTCTTTGCTGTCCACCGCTTAGCGATCGAGGCGGAGCCTGAAGCGAAATGTGATCCAGCCTGACTGCTTCGAGGGCGCGATCGATTCGTTCTTTGCCTAGTTCCGGGTGTCCGAGGCGCAATTCTTCCAGAATGGTGTGTCCACAGAAGTGCCGTTCGGGAAACTGAAAGACCAGTCCGGCGAGCTGCTGAAGCTGATCGGGGGTCAACTCTTGCTCGCGCCAGAACAAACGACCAGAGGTTTTCTTTGCCAGCCCCGCCAAGATTTCGAGCAGAGTACTTTTACCCGATCCGCTCGGACCCACAATTAGCCCAAGCTGCTTGGGAGCCAGCTCAAGCTGAACGGATTTCAGGATTGGGGCAGGGGTAGCTGCCGGATGATAGGTTAAATCTTTGAGATAGAGCATTCACAATGCAATACGAATGATGGCTGAGGCTGATTCGACCCCACAGCATGTATCCATAGTAGTCGAGGAAGGCAGCGGAAGGGAAAGCAACACGGAACCTGGGGCAGTGGCTCTCGTCAAGTCAATTGCCTGCCTCTACTCCCCGATACCCCTCTATCGGAGTTACCATAATTTCCAGGCGTAGCACCTCATTCGTGCTTCAGATCACATTTAGTATGCGAATTCTTATGCAGATTTTGTTTGCTGGTGAGCAGCCGCCTGCTTTGCTCATGGCTGATGTCTGTTCGGGAAGACGCTTTATTTCGGGGGAATTCGACCTTTTCAATCCTCTCAAACGTTTAGACTTACGGTGATCGCTATGTCATTCCTTTCTCAAGCCAAACCTCGTCAGTGGCGGCGGGTCATGGCAGCAGTTGCAGGTACACTGTCGCTCACGCTCACAAGCTGGATCAGCCCTGCTCAGGCAGATCCTTTCCGTTCTGCGAACCAACATCAGGTGGGCGATCGAACTGAAGCCGCCTTTCGCGCACTGTTTGAGCAGGGCGACTATCAGCAGGCAGAACAGCTTTTGCAAAATGCAGAGCAGAATGAACCGCTCGCCTATGCCATGAAAGCTTCCCTTGCCTACATTGATCAAGACTGGGCAGTGATGGGTGAAAACGCCCGTCTGACCCGCGAAACTGCAGAGCAACTGGTGCAAACCGATCCGCTGCGAGGCAATCTTTACATTGCGACAGGTTTATTTCTAGAAGGCGCACACAGCCTTTCGACTCAAGGTACGGTGCGCGCAACGCCGCAGGTTTTGGCAAAACTGCAGCAGGTCTTCCGATATTTGAGTGAAGCCGAGGAAATTAACCCCAATGACCCAGAGCTGAATTTACTGAAAGGCTACATGGATCTGATGCTGGCAGTGAACTTGCCTTTCGCCAATCCGCAGCAAGCGATCGAGCGACTGCAAACCCGTGCTGCACCTCAGTATCTGGCTCAGCGTGGAATTGCGATCGCCTATCGAGATCTGGACCAGCCTGTTCAAGCGCTCGCCGCTGTAGATGCTGCCCTTCAGCAAACGCCTAACAATCCCGAACTGCTTTATCTAAAAGCCCAAATCCTTAGAAAACAGGGGAACGCGCAAGAGAGTATTCGCCTTTTCCAGCAGGCGCTAGCAAAGCAGGCGCAGTTGCCGCCTAACCTGGTTCGCCAGATTGCCTGGGAGCAGTGCCGCACGATTAATCAGGTTCGCAACCGAAACCGCGACTGTTCGCAAGCAACTACTGGTGAGTAGCGCGAATTGCAATCAAAACATTGCAATCAAAATCAAGAAGCGGGTCAGCGACTGCGTCAAAAAGCGCATTGCCCTGCCCCGCTTTTTCGTGCGTCTCAATTTTTTCTTAAGGGTTTGGAATAGGATTGTCTAGCAAGCCAGGAGCAGTCGTTGTTCCGGTGCCAGTTCCGCTGTCTATCCCTGTGCCTGTACCCGTTGTATCTGGAGTAGCGGCACCCGGAAGCGGAAGTTCCTGACCGCTCGGAATAAATGTGGGCAGAAAGTCGCGCGGACGATCGCTTGAGGCAATACAGTTCGTCATTGCTTCTTCTGTCGATAAGGCTGAAAGTCCGCTTCGTAGACCCACAACACAGCTAGAGAAGCGAACGGGCAGCAAACTTCGGCGGCAGTTGTCCAGCACATTCGTAAGCACTGTGCCTTCATTGCTACCATTGCTAATGTCAACGACGCAGGTTGCCAGATCATTGGGGCGACGCACGCGCCGACAGCCTGAGAGTGCATCGGCTGCAGCGATCGTGGTATCTCCGCCAATCCGACTGACGCATTCGCCTAAGGAGCGGGGAAACAAAGCTGCCCCACAGGCTGCTGCCACATCGGTCGATGCAAGCTGCAAGCCAGACAAGGCGTTGACGCAAGCGTTGTAGTCTCGCGGTCTGTCTCCAAGCGGCACGGTGCGATATTCCTGAGTGACTGAAGCTGCAGGCAGGGAGAAAGCCGCCAGCCCGGCAGCGGTGAGCGGGAGGGCGATGAGCCGCAGAAAAGGCGATCGAATCATGTGATAACGCATCGTAAGTCTTGTAAGCAATAGGTGAGCAATAAAAAACGAGCAATCAATCCAAGCAGTCGATCGATGAAAATTAAGCAGTGAGCAGCAGACACTGGGCAAAGCTATTTTACAGAATTCGCCTGCCTTCCGCGCATAACCGCAACGTTTCTCCCTGGCGATAGAGGTTTGAAGCTCAAATATCTCCCAATCCGGCTCACCTTATCGTTAAGCAAAGGAAGGTTAAGCTGTAAAATACAAAGGAAGCGTGAAAGTGCTGCGATCGATCGGCTGTGCAATCAGCGGCACAAGCTTTTTCTCTGCCTCAACATCGTTAGATGCGCTGACGTTCTGTATCTGCGGGATTGCTTGTAAGCTTAAAATGCCGACATAAAACACGCGAAAAAGATACAGAACTTAATGCAAATCTCCCCTGATAAACTCGCTAACTGTTTAACTCGATCGAAATAAATCATGGCTCAAATTTCTGGAACCCCCGATGTCCCCGATATGGGGCGACGACAGTTCATGAACCTGCTGACCTTTGGTGCAGTCACCGGAACAGCTCTGGGCGCACTCTATCCGGTCGTCAAATACTTTATTCCGGCGTCGAGCGGTGGTGCGGGTGGAGGAGTCACCGCCAAAGATGCGCTTGGCAACGACGTTATTGCAAAAGATTTTCTGGCAAGCCACAAGCCCGGAGAACGATCGCTGGCACAAGGCTTGAAGGGCGATCCAACCTATATCGTGGTTGAAGATGTAGACGCGATCGCCAGCTACGGACTCAATGCCGTTTGCACACACCTGGGCTGCGTCGTGCCCTGGAACGCCAGCGAAAACAAGTTTATCTGCCCCTGCCACGGTTCACAGTACAACAACGAAGGCAAAGTCGTTCGGGGTCCGGCTCCGCTATCTCTGGCACTTGTTCATGCAGACGTTAACGAAGACGGCAAAGTAGTCTTTACCCAATGGACAGAAACCGATTTCCGCACGGGCGAAAACCCCTGGTGGGCATAGGGTACTGAACCTGATCTAAATCCGATCGAATCTAAATCTGATATTGAACCCCTGTTACTCATGAAATTAGCTTTCTGGTCAATGCGATTTTCTCAGGGCAAGCAAGCCGTTCTGAAAAGCTCTCTGGCACTGCTGGCAACCCTGACTCTGTTCTTTGGGAGCGACCTGCTTATGCCCCGTGCAGCAGCGGCGTATCCCTTCTGGGCACAGCAAAACTACGAAACGCCCCGCGAAGCAACCGGACGCATCGTCTGCGCAAACTGCCACCTGGCGGCAAAGCCTGTGGATGTGGAAGTGCCTCAAGCAGTCCTACCCGACACTGTATTTAAAGCAGTAGTTAAGATTCCCTACGACCTGAATGCACAGCAGGTGCAGGGCAACGGCGAACTGGGCGGACTGAACGTTGGTGCAGTGCTGATGCTGCCGGAAGGGTTTAAGATTGCGCCGGATGACCGAATTCCTGAAGAGATGAAGGAAGAAGTAGGTCCGGGCTACCTGTTCCAGCCCTACAGCGAAACGCAGGACAATGTTGTGCTGGTGGGTCCGCTACCGGGCGACCAGTATCAGGAAATTGTTTTCCCGGTGCTGTCTCCTGACCCGGCTCAGGATAAGTCGGTTCACTTTGGCAAATACTCGGTTCACCTGGGCGGCAATCGCGGACGCGGACAGGTCTACCCGACGGGTGAAAAGAGCAATAACAATGTCTTCAACGCTTCGGCTGCAGGCACGATCGCTCAAATCACCAAAACCGATGACAACGGCTACTCGGTCGCAATTCAAACCGAAGACGGCAACACGGTGACCGAAACGATTCCGCCAGGTCCGCAGCTCATGGTTTCTGAGGGCGACGAGGTGGCTGCAGGAGCAGCGCTGACGAACAACCCGAACGTAGGCGGCTTTGGTCAAAAGGATACAGAAATCGTTCTGCAAAGCCCCAATCGCGTGAAGGGATTGATGGCATTCCTGGCAGCCGTGACCCTCTCTCAAATCATGCTGGTGCTGAAGAAGAAGCAAATCGAGCGCGTACAGGCAGCCGAAATGAATTTCTAAGTCCAGGTTGGGTGTTGAATCCTGGTTCTGGTGGGCATTGCCTGACCCTACAGAACCAGCAGCCTCATCATTTAACTCATAATGTGAAAAAAGGTACTCCTGGATAGGAAGTACCTTTTTTCGTAGCGAGATAAAACAGCACATGCATGAGGAAAACCAGGCTGAAAGCAACTTGCTCAGAGTACACCAGAGGACGTCGCAGAGCAGTTCCCCTTCCAAGGTAAGTCGTGCAAATTTCTCATTCCCTGCAGGGCACATTAAAGATAAAGCAAAGGTAAGGCAGCAGCAAACCTTCTAGCCATTTGCTAATCACGGGTTTGAGTGCAACGAACCTTGCGGTATCTGCAAAGCAGCACGCAGCAGTTTCAGACAGCGGATGCAGGAAGACACCTTCATGGCAAATCAAGAGCATCTGATGCGGCTTAAGCAGGGAGTCGATGTTTGGAATGATTGGCGGCGGCAACATGTAACGATTTTCCCTGATCTCAGTCGAGTCAGTTTGCATCAGATGGATCTGCGCGAAGTCAGCCTGGATCAAGCAAACTTATGCGACGTGATGCTGAACGCTGCCGATTTCTCAATGGCAAATCTGCGGCAAGCTGACTTGAGACGATCGGATCTTCAAGAAGCAATCTTCTACACCGCTAATCTGGAGGAAGCCGACCTGCGGGAAGCCAATCTGGTTGGGGCTGACCTGCGAGAAGCTAATCTAGTGGGAGCCGACCTGCGATCGATCCACGGCTCAGCGGCTTCGCTCTCAATGGCAAATCTGAGGCGATCGAACCTGCGAGAGGCAGTGCTGACAGGGGCAAATCTTAGCTATGCCAATCTCTGCCGGGTGGACGGCTGCTTAGGCAATTTTCAAAGAGCAAATCTGGCTGGGGCAGATCTCACTGCTGCCAAGCTTTACACTGCCAATCTCAGTCAGGCAATCCTGAACAAGGCACGCTTACGTCAGGTTGATTTACGGGAAGCCATCTGCGATCGCGCCATGCTGCAAAATGCAGATCTCCGGGAAGCAAACTTAAGTATGGCGGTTTTGTCAAGTGCTGATTTGGCAGGCGCAACGCTATATCGAGCGCGGCTAACCCGAACCAACTTAAGTCAGGCAAGCCTAACGCTGGCAAATTTGAGCAATGCTCGCTTTTGGCGATCGAACCTGAGTCAGGCGAATTTATCTGGTGCAAATCTCTATCAGGCTTCGCTTGTGCTGGTTAATTTCCAAAATGCCATCCTGCATGAAGCAACGCTCTGTGAAGCAAATTTATCTCAAGCAGATCTTAGCTATGCCGACTTAAGACGAGCGAATTTGCTCAATGCAAACCTGATGGAAGCTAACCTCAGCTATGCCAATCTCTCTCAAGCAGACCTCCGACAGACTCAGCTTTGGGGAGCTAACTTGCAAGGGGTAGATTTAACTGGGACTGCTCTGCCGGAAGGCCTGGTTTAACCACAGAAATTCAACTCTGCAAAGAAGTAGCTATGCAAAAAATTAAATATCGCGTTTCCCATACTGGTACGGTACGGGGGTGCAGGGGGCACTGCCCCCTGTATGGGGGTAAAACCCCCACACCTCACCTTCATCCGAAAGAGAACTGCTATATACAAATACAAAAAAGTAACCATACAAAAAAGGGGGATTTGGTTGCCCCCTTTGCTGTAGTGATTCAATCTTAAACGATTAGAGCGAGGCGGCGACCACCTGCGTGAAAAGGGATGAAAGAACTTGCAGCAGCAGCAGTGCCAGAATGGGCGAAAAATCCATGCCGCCGAGGGGGGGAATGATCGATCGAAACAGATTGAGATAGGGATCGGTGAGTTGACTCAGAATTGCCCAAGGCTGATTGTACCAGTCGATATTGGGGAACCAGCTCAGCAAAATCCGAATGAATAGCAAAGCAGTATAAATGCCGATAAAGGTTTGTAAGGCTTGCAAAAGGAGGTACATACAATCTGCCCTTGGGTGTCGAAATCCTGTACGGACTCAGAATAACTTTAAACCCAGTTTAGCGAAAATTTTTGATTCAATCTTTGCATCAAAAGCAGGAAATTGGTGACATGGGTAACTCCTTTGAATTTTCTAGCGGGGCGTCTGCCCATCCAGTTGATGCAGGCAAGATGCCCTCTATTTCACAAAATACTGATTGGCTTATGCAGAGTTTGCTTGTGTAGAGGCGCTAACCTCTTTTGGGAAACTGCTTTGCATCGATCGCTGAAATCGATCAGGAGAAACTTGGAGCAGGAGCGGGTCAGGCTGTCCGGCGGCGTGATGAGCAAAGCGACGAGCAAGGGGCGGCAGAATGGCAAACGGATTGCCAAAACCCGAAAAAACCTGAATTCCAGTTTGTCCAGGAATTGCGCCCACCAAAGGAAGCCGATCGCAGCTAAAGGCAACCGGGCAACTGCGCCACTGTCCGGGCTGATCTTTCAGGACAGGGATTAGCCGACCGATCGCCTGACGCATTGCCTGTTCTCCGCCCAGACTTTCTGTTGGAACCAGCGGATCACTAAACACGCGGCTAATTTGTCCAATCCTGATGCGTCCGTTACGAAACTGCACGACTCCGGCATCGAGAATCGCAGGGGCAATCTCCTGATTAGGTTCGTCCCAGAGGGAATCGGCTGCAGCAGCAGCGGCTTCTAGCTCAAATCGCTTCAGTTCCGCAGGCATCACAATCGATCGAAGCTGAATTTCTCCGGGCGGCAGCTCGATCAGTTCGGCGATCGTGGCATAGAGGCGAACCGCCAGACCTGCTTTACGAAGCAGCGACCGACTCAGCCCTCCAGCACAGACCACCACATTTTCAGCAAAATAGCGGTTAGCGGCGGCAGTCTTAACCTCGTGGTAACGAGTTGAATCAGTCTCAGACTGCAAAAATTCTGTCACCTGCTCATGGCAAATCTCGCCGCCCAGACGCAGAAATGCCTGCTGATAAGTTTGAACGATCGCTTCTGGAGAAACGTGCCCGTGCTTGACAACCAGCACACCAGAAATAGCATCCAAATTCAGCAGCGACTCCAGTTCACGGGCAGTTGCTTTGTCAACCAGCGTCGGAACGGTTTCCATTTTGCAGTATGCCTCTGCAACCGCTTGCGGATCGCGATCGGGATCGATCGTCAGCAGCAAATTCAGCTCGCGATATTCGGTGTCGCCGTCTAGCTCAGCAGAAAGGGTGCGATGCAGCTCGATTCCTTCCCGGCAAAGCTGCTGCATCAAGGGGGTTGTACCTGACCAATAAGCAATGCCGCCATAGCTACAGTTCGTCGCCGTGTTAGGGGGAGGATAGCCTTCCGCCTGCTCCAGCAAAAGGACGCTGAATCCTGCCCGTCTCAGTTCGTATCCCAGTGCGGAACCTGCCAGTCCGCCGCCCACCACAAGCCAGTCACAAGTTTTCATAGGCATTAATTAATGAAAAAGGGACATTGCTGCCCCCAGGATAAATCTGCTTGGTTTGGAGAAATTTGAAATTTAATCGATCGCTGGAGCCGTCAGAGGCTGAAAGGCAATGGGTTTCGATCGCGTTTGTTGATCTGCCATTGCTGCCAGCGAGTCTTGCAGGGTTGCAGTAATTGCTAGCGTCTTCGCGTCATAGATCTGCGTAATCAGTTTGGGATAAAGACCAATACCAATAATCGGGATCAGCAGACTGGCGATGATAAAGACTTCGCGCGGCTCTGCATCGATTAGTGCCTCATGGGATGTCAGTTCTTTGTTCTCGGGACCAAAGAAGATTTCCCGCAACATCGACAGCAGGTAAATCGGCGTCAGGATCACACCCACGGCTGCCAGCGTAATCACAATTACCTTAAACACCAGGCTGTAGGCATCACTGGTGGCAAACCCGACAAACACCATCAGTTCTGCGACAAAGCCACTCATTCCAGGCAGAGCCAGCGACGCTAGCGAACAAGCCGTAAACATCGCAAAAATCTTCGGCATCTTTTGACCCACGCCGCCCATTTCATCCAGAATCAGGGTGTGAGTGCGATCGTAAGTCGAACCGACCAGGAAGAACAGGCTTGCCCCAATCAACCCGTGAGAGACCATTTGCAGCATCGCACCACTCAGACCCAGATCGGTGAAGGACGAGATCCCAATCAGGACAAAGCCCATGTGGGAAATCGAGGAATAGGCAATCTTCCGCTTCAGGTTGCGCTGCGCAAACGACGTGAGAGCCGCATAGATGATGTTGACGATGCCCAGGATGATCAAAATCGGCGCAAAGTAAACGTGAGCATCGGGCAGCATTTCCACGTTCATCCGAATCAGCGCGTATCCGCCCATCTTGAGCAGAATGCCTGCCAGCAGCATGTGAACTGGAGCAGTGGCTTCTCCGTGTGCGTCCGGTAGCCAAGTATGCAGCGGGAAAATCGGGAGCTTCACGGCATAGGCAATCAGGAATCCGCCGTAGACCAGGAGTTGGAAGTTCAGCGGGAAGTCCTTTTGCATGAGCGATCGCATGTCAAACGTGACGGTATCGCCATAAAACGCCATTGCCAGCGCACAGACCAGGATGAACAGCGAACCACCTGCGGTATACAAAATGAACTTCGTCGCTGCATAGAGCCGTTTCTTCCCACCCCAGATCGACAGCAGCAGGTAGACCGGAATCAGCTCAAGCTCCCACATCAGGAAGAACACCAGCATATCCTGCACCGCAAATACGCCGATCTGTCCGCCGTACATTGCCAGCATCAGGAAATAAAAGAACTTTGGCTTCAGCGTGACGGGCCAGGATGCCAGAATCGCCAGCGTCGTAATAAAGCCTGTCAGCAAAATCAGCGGCATCGAAAGCCCGTCTGCTCCAACTGACCAGCGTAAATCAAGAGCAGGCACCCAGGAGTAGCTTTCCACAAGCTGCATCCCCGGATTTGTAGGGTCATACTGGGTATAGAAGGCATACACCAGGATCATAAAGTCGATCAAACCGACGATCAGGGCATACCAGCGTACCGTTTTGCCGTCCTTATCCGGAATCAGCGGGATAAACAGGGAGGCAACGATCGGTAGAAGAATTGAAGTTGTTAGCCAGGGGAAGGTCTCAGTATTCATGTTGGTTTGTGATGAGTGCTTGAGGAATGAGGTGATTTTCTTCCCGTCACAAGCTCATTGTTCTGGGTTTTCAAAAAATTGTCAGTCTGGAGAACGGAAGATTTTACATTTCTTGAGAGTGTGAAACCTCAACCCTGTGAAAAAAGGAAACAGTGTAGACACACCTGCAACTGTTCTACTCTGCTTCCCCCAGAAACTGCTGATATTTAAGGTTGAATTAATTGAAAATCGCTCATTTCAGACGATGTGAAGCAATTCCCGTTTGGGGAGCAATTTGGAGAGCGATCGGGCAGGTCAGAAAAATTTGCTCGTTCCAACCCGCCCATTCAAATCAAGTAAAGGCAGAATCAGGTAATCCCAGAAACCAGCACCAGTCCCAGCACTGCACCAAACACAATCAGCGCATAGAACTGCACTCGCCCATTTTCCAGGTACTTCAGAGCTTCACCCGTAACCAGGGTGACAAAGCCCGTCAGGTTCACCAGTCCGTCTACGATTCGCACATCCACTTCCAGCACTTGCCGCGCCAGCCGTCGGCTGCCCTGCACAAACAGCACATCGTACAGGTCGTCGAAGTACCACTTGTTGAGTGACAGATTGTAGAGCGGCTTGATCTTTTCAGCGATCGCAGCCGGATCAATCCTGCGGCTCAGGTACATCAGCGAAGCCAGCGTAATCCCGATCAGCGCAATACCGACCGAGCTGCCCGCCATGATCAGGAATTCGGTCAGGTCAAACTCAGAAGCCATTTCTGCTGTCGCGGTGAGCTGCTCTGCCATAAGCCCATGACCGGGATGGATAAACTCCTCGAAGTAGTTGGCAAAGGGCGTACCCACTAAACCAATCAGAATCGAGGGAATCGCCAGTGCCATCAGCGGCAGGGTCATTGTGACAGGAGACTCGTGCGGTTCACTATGGTGATGCTCGTCGCCCGTATGCGCTTCGTGGTCTTCTCCTTCCGCAGACAGTTCGAGTTCTTGCGAGTTCATTGCACCCGGACCGATCGACAGACCAAGGCGCTGAAGTTGCTCTAGCTTGAGCTTTTGCTTGATCACAGAATTCTTGCCCCGGAATTCGCCTTCAAAGGTGCTGAAGTACATCCGGAACATGTAGAAAGCTGTGATTCCCGCCGTTGCCCAGCCGATCGTCCACAGCAGCGGACTGACTTCAAACGTGGAGCCTAGAATTTCATCCTTCGACCAGAAGCCAGCAAACGGGGGAATTCCAGAAATTGCCAGCGTCCCAATCAAAAAGGTGATTGCGGTAACAGGCATGTACTTTCGCAGCCCGCCCATCAGCCGCATGTCCTGCGCGTAAACCGGATCGTGACCGACAACGCCTTCCATGCCGTGAATCACGGAGCCTGAACCCAGGAACAGCATTGCCTTGAAGTAAGCGTGGGTCATCAGGTGGAATAGTCCTGCGCCATACGCGCCCACGCCCATCGCCATCACCATATAGCCCAACTGCGACATCGTCGAGTAAGCCAACCCTTTCTTGATGTCGTTTTGGGTAATGGCGATCGAGGCTCCCAGAAAAGCGGTAAACGCGCCCGTCCAGGCAATCACGTTCATCGCGCTGGGGATATTTTCAAACACTGGATACATCCGGGCAATCAGAAATACGCCTGCCGCCACCATCGTTGCAGCGTGAATCAGCGCGGAAATCGGCGTCGGGCCTTCCATTGCATCTGGCAGCCAGACGTGGAGCGGAAACTGAGCCGACTTGGCAACAGGTCCCAGGAACACCAGCACGGCAAACAGTCCTGCCAGCGCCATGCTCACCGTACCCGATTCGACCAACTGCGTCAGGCGGTCGCCCATCAGGTCAAACTCAAACGTATTGGTTGCCCAGTAAAGACCAAGCATTCCAAGCAGCAGTCCAAAGTCGCCGACTCGGTTGACCACAAACGCTTTCTGACAAGCATCTGCCGCCGCTTTGCGATCGTACCAAAAGCCAATTAGCAGGTAGGAGCACATTCCTACCAGTTCCCAGAAGATATAGACTTGCAGCAGGTTTGGACTCACAACCAAACCTAGCATCGAAGAGCTAAATAGACTCAGATACGCATAAAAGCGGACATAACCAGGGTCATGAGCCATGTAGCCATCGGTGTAGATCATCACGAAGAAGGCAACCGTGGTGACGATTACCAGCATCATCGCCGTAATGTGGTCGATGGTGTAGCCCATGCTCAGGTGAAAGTCACCAGCCGCCGCCCATTCAAATATCTGAGTGTAGGGGGCGTGTCCTTGAATTTGGCTCCACAGCAGCGCAAACGAGAGAAACATTGCGGCTCCCGTCAGCGACACGATGAAGATTGAGCTTAGTTTACGAAGATGGCTTACTGCTTCGCCATAAGAAATCAGACCCAGACCCAGCAACATTGCTCCTGCCAGCGGCAGAACGGGAATTAGCCAGGCATATTCATACATCGGTTCCATGACTCACGCCCACTCCAAAAGCCGTTTAGTTGAGTTGGCAAAACCGTTTACATTGTGACACAGACCAGCCGTCCTGATCCTTGAACAGAGGAAAGTTAATAGGAGTTTATGCTTACGGTGGAGACTCAATGACACCATTCTCTCAAGGACCCAGGGGGATTAATCTGTCTTCAAAGAAACAATCATTTAAAACCTTAATCGTTCCTTGAGATTACGTCGAACGTCACCTGGTAGAAATCACCCGATCGCGTCCATCTTTCGCACGATTGAGTTGCATTTCCTGACTTCAGTAGATTGCTAACCAGGGTTGTAGGACTATCGACAGAGACGGCTTGCAAAAGTCAAGTCCACTTAACGGGAATTGTAAAGTCCTCATTTTTGAGTTGAGCTTTTGAGTCGAGCTACTGTGCTTTTTTCTCAGAATGCGGTAGTCTCAGATTGAACTCCGGTAATTTGGTCGGAATAATTGGGTTTAAGATAAAGGGTTGAGTCTTGTTTTGACTGACCTTTCTTATTCGAGTCGTTGAAGGTGAGTTTTTCATGGTCTGGTCTGTTTACTGCTTACCCAAGATTCGATCGCTCCTGAAGATAATTGCGGGTTTTCTGATCGGGCTTGGTTTATCGATGTCAATTGCTGCCTGCAGTCCGAGCGGAGGGTCTAACTCCCAGGCTGAGCTGACGCTGGTTTCCTTTGCAGTAACGCGATCGGCATACGAAAACATCATGCCCCTGTTTGCAGCAAAGTGGAAGGCAGAGCATCAGCAGGAGGTCGTCTTTAATCAGAGCTATGGCGGGTCAGGGGCACAGGCGCGGGCAGTCGTAGACGGTTTGGATGCCGATATTGTCAATCTTGCACTTGCGCTCGACGTTGAGCGAATCGAGAAAGCTGGGCTGATTGATGCAAGCTGGGATCAGCGAATTCCGCACGGGGCGATCGTGACCCACTCTGTTGTAGATTTAGTGACCCGCGAGGGCAATCCCAAAAATATTCAAGGCTGGGCTGACCTGGCGCGAGAAGATGTCCGCGTCATTACGGCAAATCCCAAAACTTCCGGCGGAGCACGCTGGAACTTTATGGCACTTTGGGGATCAGTCATGCAAACGAGCGGCAAAGACGATCGAGCACTGGATTTCACCAAGCAAGTTTATGGTAATGCACCAGCCCTGCCGAGAGATGCACGGGAAGCCAGCGATGCTTTCTTTCAGCAGGGGCAGGGGGATGTCCTGCTCAACTATGAAAACGAAGTTATTTTGGCACGCAAAAAGGGCATGGATTTGCCTTCGGTGCTGCCCACTGATGTGAATATTTCAATCGACAACCCGATCGCCGTCGTTGATGCCAATGTCGATAAGCACGGGACTCGCGCTGTTGCTGAGGCGTTTGTCCAGTTTTTATTTACCCCTGAAGCACAGCGAGAATTTGCCAAAGCCGGGTTTCGTCCTGTCGATCGGCAAGTGGCGCAGGAGTTTGCGCCGCAGTATCCCGAAGTCAAAGATTTATTCACTGTCAGAGACCTAGGAGGCTGGAGTCAGGTGCAAGCCAAATTTTTTGATGAAGGAGCCGTGTTTGACCAGATCCAAGCCAGCCTCAGGGGTTAATGCTTCCCTGACGAATGACTTCTATTTACTTATTCCTCATCTTTATCCTCTTGTTTATCTCATTGCGGAGTTTTAGCGGATGACCTCTACGACCCCTCCTCAGGCGAACCGCCGAGAACGATCAGGCAAATTCTCGCTTCCATCGCTTCCCTGGCGCGTCACCATTCTGTATCTTGTCGTGATGCTGCTGCTGCCGATCGTCGCCCTGTTTGCTAAGGCAAGCAGCCTCAGTCCCGCCAAAATCTGGCAGATTGCCACTGATCCGGTTGCGCTCTCTGCCTATGAGGTGACGTTTATGACTTCTCTGGCAGCAGCAGTCGTCAACGGAATCGCAGGCTTGATTATTGCCTGGGTGCTTGTGCGCTATGAATTTCCTGGTAAACGGTTTTTGGATGCGGCGATCGACCTTCCGTTTGCATTACCCACAGCGGTCGCAGGCTTGACCCTGGCAACGGTTTACAGCGATAACGGCTGGCTCGGCTCACTGCTGGCTCCCTTCGGAATCAAAGTTGCTTTTACCCGGCTCGGCGTATTTCTTGCCATGCTGTTTATTTCGCTGCCGTTTGTGGTACGAACCGTGCAGCCCGTCTTGCAAGAAACGGAAATCGACGTTGAAGAAGCTGCCTGGTCGCTAGGAGCTTCCCCGTACCAAACTTTTTGGCGTGTGGTGCTGCCGCCGCTGATTCCTGCGATTTTGACGGGAATTGCACTGGGGTTTGCCAGAGCGGTTGGTGAGTATGGCTCGATCGTCATCATTTCATCCAATATCCCGTTCGAGGACCTGATCGCGCCGGTCTTGATCTTTCAGCGGCTAGAACAGTACGACTACACGGGCGCAACTGTGATTGGTTTGGTGATGCTGCTGGTTTCGCTGGTGATGCTGCTCGCAATTAATCTGCTACAAGCCTGGGGACGACGCTATGACGCTTGATACTACGACTCGGATCGATCGGTCAAATCAGAAACTCAAAACCGGAAGACAGGGGAGTTCGGCTTCAGGAGTGAAATGGGCACTCATTGGCTTTGTCGTGCTTTATCTCAGCTTGATTATCTTTATCCCCGCCATCAACGTATTCGTGCAGGCATTCAGCGGCGGTGTTGGTGCATTTCTGCATACCTTTACCGAACGCGAATTTATCAATGCAGTCAGGCTCACGCTGATCATTGCGGCGATCGTTGTTCCGGTTAACACGATTTTTGGACTTTGCGCCGCCTGGGTTCTTGCCCGCAATCGCTTTCCAGGTCGAGCTTTGCTGCTGAGCATTATCGACTTACCCTTCGCCATCTCTCCGGTCGTCGCTGGTTTAATGATCGTGCTGCTATACGGACGTCAGGGCTGGTTTGGCCCCCTACTGCAATCGATCGACGTAAAAATCATCTTTGCGCTCCCCGGTATAATGCTGGCGACTGCCTTTGTGTCGCTGCCGTTTGTGGCACGGGAGGTAATTCCGGTGCTGGAAGAAGTGGGACCAGAGCAGGAAGAAGCGGCAAAAACGCTGGGCGCGAAGGAGGGACAAATTTTCTGGCGCGTCACCCTGCCGAATATTCGTTGGGGATTGATTTACGGCATTATCCTGACGAACGCGCGAGCCATGGGCGAATTCGGCGCAGTCTCTGTGGTTTCCGGCAATATCGTAGGCAAAACGCAAACCCTCCCGCTTTTTGTGGAAGAAGCATACAAGCAGTACAACACCCAATCTGCCTATACGGCGGCAACGCTGCTGGCTTGTCTGGCGATCGTCACGCTCATCGTCAAGGAAATCGTCGAGCGCAAAACGGGAATCAAGAAGGGAACGCATTAATACCAGCTTCCTGTCCCTGTTCAACCTCCTCGCGCCGCTGAAAACTAAGCGATCGCGTCACGCCTGAACCTGCGATCGCCAGATTCTTCAGCGACTGAATCAGCGGATCGGATCGTGAACTGTGACCAGCTTTGTCCCGTCCGGGAAGGTTGCTTCGACCTGAACCTCGTGGATCATTTCTGGCACGCCTTCCATCACATCCGATCGCGTCAGGAGCGTTGTGCCAAAGGTCATCAGCTCAGCAACAGTGCGCCCGTCTCTGGCTCCTTCTAGAATTGCGGCAGAAAGGTATGCAACCGCTTCTGGATAATTGAGCTTGATGCCCCGATCTTTGCGCCTTTCAGCAACCAGAGCAGCCGTAAAAACAAGGAGCTTATCCTTCTCTTGAGGAGTAAGTTGCATAAGAATTAACTCTTAACTGGGGTGCTAGGATTCGAACCTAGGAATGGCGGGACCAAAACCCGCTGCCTTACCACTTGGCGACACCCCATTATTTGCGCCTTCATCATGATACCAACACAAGTCTGGAAAGTGTCAAGCGGTGAGAAAAATTTTCCTGGGGCAGGGGCGGGGTTTTTGAGGCATTGATCCTTTAGGCAGATCAGCCCTGCGATAGACGCTGAGTGACTGCATTCTAGGCAATGGTGATTTTATTCCGGTCACAGGGTTTGTGTGCGATCGAGCGGTCGCCTCTCTTCACGTAACCCTCGTTAAGAATAGATGAGACTCAGTGATAAACGCATAAAGAGATTCTGAAACTTGATCGCTGCGGTGTGTTCCCGCTCTGCTTCACAGTATCCAGACTCTCTCTTGACCTCGTGGCAAAATTCCCAGCGATCGAATTATCTCTCGTGCGGGTAGCCTAAAATTATTCCCCTCCCTCCTCATACCTATGGATACTGTTCAAAGCCCCTTTAACCGCGCGAACTACTCGTTCCGAAAAGCAGACTACGCCCACTGGCACCGGCAGCAGAGCAAACAGCACATTCTTCGATCGCAGCTTGGGTTTAGAGATGTTGGCTCCTCGCGCCCCAGAGCCTGTGAGGGCTGCGTTCACTACCACGGAATTGCTTACGGCTACAGTCGCGATAACCGTAGCTTACTGGTTTGCGGCTTCCATCCCTACGGCTGGCGGCAAGACGACACCTGTCCAGACTGGAACGATCGGCAGTAGCGGACCGATCGCTGTAAGATTCTACTGGATGGGTTTTTGAGGAAAATTAATGCTGAAGCGGATTGCAGCAGTGCTGCTGGTGATAATGAGCCTGAGTTTACAGAGTTGTGCTTCGGCAGCGACCGGCTCCGGGTTAAAGAGCTATGTCAACACTTACCAGGGATATCAGTTTCTTTATCCCAATGGCTGGATTGAGGTGAAGGTCGATAATGGTCCTGATGTGGTGCTGCATGACCTGATTGAGGAAACGGAGAATGCGAGCGTTATCATCAGTCCGGTTAGTGATGACAAAACCCTCGAAGAATTAGGCACTCCCACAGAAGTGGGCTACCGACTTTCAAAAAGCGCGATCGCTCCAGAAGGGTCTGGGCGACAGGCAGAGCTGGTTTCAGCCGAGGCGCGGCAGGACGGAGAAAAAACCTACTACCTGCTGGAGTATGCGGTGGCGCTCCCAAGTCAGCAGCGTCACAGCATTGCAAGCGTTGCGGTAAGACGGGGGCAGCTCTATACCTTCAACGTTTCAACGACTGAGCGACGCTGGCAGAAAGTCGAAGACCTGTTTCGGGTCGTTGCAAAGTCTTTTTCGGTGTATTGATTCAGGGTATTAAGTCGGCTTTGTTATGGTGATTCCTCCCTTTGTCCTGGCGTCTGCTTCTCCGGCACGCAAACGGCTGCTGCAAGCGGCAGGGATTCCAGTCTTTGTGCAGCCCAGCAACTTTGACGAATCTCAAATCCAGGAACCTCAGCCCGATCGCCTAGTGCAGCAGTTGGCGCAGGGCAAAGCCGAAACGGTTGCGCCGCAGTTCTCGAATTCGCTAATTCTGGGATGTGACTCGGTGCTGGCGCTGGAGGGCGAAATCCACGGCAAGCCGAAAGATGCTGCAGAAGCGATCGCCCGCTGGCAAATGATGCGAGGACGGGTCGGGCAGCTCTACACCGGGCATTGCCTGATCGATCAGCCACAGCAAAAAATGCTGGTGCGCTGTCAGGTGACGCAGGTTCATTTTGCCAATGTGAGCGATCGAGAAATTGAGGCATACGTTGCGACAGGCGAACCGCTTCAATGTGCAGGCTGTTTTGCGCTGGAAGGGCGAGGCGGGCTGTTTGTGGAGCGACTGGAGGGCTGTCACAGCAATGTGATCGGGCTGAGTCTGCCTCTGCTGCGCCAAATGCTGACAAGTTTGCAGTATGACGGGGTGAGTTTCTGGTAATCGTAAAAATCCGGTGACTGTAAGATAACGATCCGAGGCGATCACTTCACGTTGTCTTTACGAAGTAGATAGAGGTACGGATGTTATAGTCCGTGTAGAGACGAGACAATACGGATAAGCCGAGTGACAGCAGCATAAGCGCATGGATGCTTCAACTCCCCATATTGACGACCTGCGTCCTGGGACGCCTCAACGCACTCACCTCACCCAGCTTTGTGGCTCTGAAACGCGATTTCGCGATCGCTACCAGATTATGCGGGCATTGGGTCGAGGTGGCTTTGGGGTGACATTTCTGGCAAAAGACGTTCTGTTACCCCATCACCCGCTCTGCGTCATCAAGCAGCTTTGCCCGAAGGTTGCTAACCCGGTCGTGTTTCAGCGAGCCTGCCAGCGGTTTGAACGAGAAGCAAAAACGCTGAGTCAGCTCGGTAGCCATGCTCAGGTTCCCCGCCTGCTCGATTACTTTGAGCAGAATGGTGAATTCTATCTCGTGCAGGAATATGTGCGGGGTCGCACTCTGGCAAAGGAAGTGAAGCTGCGGGGCGTTTTCTCAGAAGCAGAAGTCAAAATCTTTCTACAAGAGCTACTGCCTGTGCTGATCTACATTCACCAGCAGCAGGTGATTCACCGCGATATCAAGCCGCCGAATATTATTCGCTGTCAGGATGACGGCAGACTGGTGCTGATTGACTTCGGAGCGGTGAAAGAGCAATTCATCAAGGTTGACGAAACAACTCACAGAGGAGCAACCACTCATTTTGTCGGCACGCTGGGTTTTGCTCCGCCTGAGCAGCTCTCGCTTCGAGCGACCTATGCCAGCGATATTTTTGCGATCGGCGTTACCAGTCTCTATCTGCTGACGGGCAAGCCACCGATGGAGTTTGAATATGACATCGACACTGGGGAAGTGAAATGGCAGGATGCCGTTCAGGTCAGCCCCTATTTCGCCAAAGTGCTTGACAAGATGCTGAAGGTGTCGCCTCGCGATCGCTATCAGTCGGCAGATGAGGTGCTGCGGGCGATCGAGCTAGAGCCATATCTCGACAGTCTGGCGTCTTGCATGAGCAACCATCCCCTTGGTCCGGTCGAGGATGAGGACTTGCTCTATCGCGGCTATCTTTCCCCGATCGTGCGAACGGCAATTGCAATTCGGCGGTGGCGCAAGCGCAAACTAGCAGCAGAGCGGCGGCGGAAAGATTCAGAAATGGTGATTTACTAAGAGGATGTCTGAAGAGTCTCCCACATTCTGCATCTTCCCCCCAACCTCCCAACTTGCTCCTACTGAAGCGGCAAGTTACAAGTAGGGGACTTCTGATCCAGTTTCCGGTTCAAAGTCCCCCCTCGCGCTTGTGGCGCGGCAATAATTAAGCTGGGGGATTGAGGCGGTTCGGATTGCAATCCGCGCTTCTCAGCCATCTTCTAACGGTGAAGTGCAGCGGCTGTAAATAATCTTGAACTCAAGACCAAGATCTTCTGGCAGTCCGCTCCAAGCGAATTGTTAGGCTGCGGTTTATTGCAGTAACCCTAATTTCTTCAACCGAGAGCGGATGCCACCTGGTTTTCTTTGAAACTCCCTAGCTAAGTCGTTGATTGCCACACCTTGTTTATAACGTTGCCTTAGCCGCTCATCTTCAGCTTTAGTCCAAGGTTCATAAGCACGCGGATGCATTTCCTGAATGTCCTTAATGCTGTAAGACTTTTGAGGTAGAGCTTGTTCTGATGACTTATCGTAAGCCCTAACACCTTCTTGCTTGGAAGTTTCAGGTCGAACTACCTCAAAGCGTACTCGACCCGAATTGATTGCTCTGGCGATAGCCTGTTGCAACTGCGATAGATTTGCTTGCCCTGTTTTAACATCCAAAATTACAACTTCTAGATTGTTCTCATTACCACCGTTATCTTTGATATCTGTATAACCATTAAAAATAACGTAATCAATCGGATCGCCTATAAACCTGGCATCTGATGGCAAATACTTAAAGTTTGGAAGAACTGGTGCTAACTGCTCTGCTATTTTTCCCTTTATAACAGCGCGACTTCCATCTAAGCTCCTGTTTCTAGCATCTTTAAGAGCTTGCTGATGCTGTTCCTTCAAAACTTGAATTTGAGTTTCATATTCTTTAACGGTCTTCCTCTGCTGTGTTTTCTGTAAAACAGAATACGTAGCTGCACTACCAATAATGATGCCCAGCAGTAATGAAACTACGATTTCCATTGTTCAAGCCCAATAGCTTTTCTTCGGGTTCATAAATTAAGGAGTACCCACCGGATACCACAAAATAACGTCTCGACCGAGATTTCAAGCAGCCTAACAAGGTATTTGAGAACAATTAAGGTGCTTCATTGCTGCTCCGTTCCACGCCGCTTTATCCCACGCCGTACAATCTCTATCTCACGCCGTACAATGAAGAGCGTTGAGCGATCGAACAAGCTATGGCAGTTGCCCCCTACGGTTCCTGGAAATCCCCGATTACGTCAGAGCTGATTGTGACGGGAAGTTTGCGCCTGGGCGAAATCCGT
>Ga0224723_1000652_pt1 | contig 23267 bp, 17 predicted proteins | sample Balambano_FR2_Me_FD_161647 | JGI IMG/M metagenome (GOLD analysis project Ga0224723, IMG submission 161647) | Freshwater sediment microbial communities from Lake Towuti, South Sulawesi, Indonesia - Balambano_FR2_MetaG | ecosystem: Environmental > Aquatic > Freshwater > Lake > Sediment | place... | reverse complement strand
CGATGGTGATGCGCGCCTGCTTGTTGTGGCCGGCGCAGTAATAGCCGACATGGCCTTCGATGCGGATATCGAGCGGCGCATCGACGCCCACGGCCACCGCGTGGTTGCCGCGCGGGTTCAGCACCGATAGCGGCGGGTGGTTGCTGCCCGGTGCCTTGGCATGCAGCGATGCGTTCAGTGCGCGCAAGGGGGCGACGGCGAGATCGAACACCTCGCTCAATGCGCCGCTTCCCAGAAATACACCTTCGCGGGTTCGGGCTCGAACACGTGCGCATCGGCGATGCCGGGCAGATCGACCAGCGCGCGATACTCGCTGCCAAAGGCGACGTAGCGATCGGTCTCGGCCATCACCGCGGGCTTGCAAGCGATGGGATCGCGCAGCACGCCAAAACCGTTTGCGGTGCCGACAACGAAGGTGAAGAACCCATCGAGGTCGGCCAGTGCCGCCTCCAGCGCCTGCCCCAGCGAGGCTCCCTGTGCCATCCGCCAGGTGAGGTAACCGGCCGCCACTTCGGAATCGTTCTCGGTGGCGAAGCTTTGGCCCTCGCGGATGAGCTGGCGACGGATGGAATTGTGGTTGGACAGCGAGCCGTTATGCACAAGGCACTGGTCCGGGCCGGTGCTGAAGGGGTGCGCGCCGGCGGTCGTCACCGCGCTTTCGGTCGCCATGCGCGTGTGCCCGATGCCGTGGCTGCCGGCCATGCCCGGCAGGCCGAAGCGCGCCGCCACATCGCCGGGCAGCCCGACCTCCTTGTACAGTTCCATGCAGGCACCTTCGCCCACCACCGCGATTGCCGGCAGGGTCGCTAGTGCTGCGCGCACGGCTGCTTCGCTGCCGGCGGGGCATTTCACCACCGCGTGCGTCGCGCGTGGTGTAACGCTGACGGTCACGCCGCTCAGCCGCTCGATCGCATCGGCCAGCCCATCGAACGCGTCCGGCCCGCTGGCACGCAGCGTGATGCGGGTCATGCCCGCTTCCGGCGGAGCGTACACGGCGAACCCGGCGCTGTCCGGGCCACGATCCGACAGCACGCCCAGCATGCGGGCAAGGTGCCCGCCCAGCTCGGGCGCCAGCGACGAATCCTTCAGGAACAGCCCGCCGATACCGCACATGGGCGCGATGGTCGCGGAGGCGAGGGTGCTGCGTCAATCCACCAGGGCGCCGACGCGCGAACCTATGTCCGGCCCGCCTCCTCCTCAACCAGCGCCAGTTTCGACACCTTGCCGACCGGCGTGCGTGGCAGGCTGTCGCGCACCTCCAGCGCGGCCGGCAGTTCGTGGCGGCCAAGCCGTTCCGCAAGGAAGCCGCGCAGCGCGTCAAGGTCCGGCGCACGCTGCCCGGCGCGGGGCACGATGAAGGCCTTGGCCACCTGACCGCGATAGGCATCCGCCACCCCGATCACCGCGCATTCGGCCACTGCCGGATGCTCGAAAATCGCTTCCTCGATGGCGCGCGGATAGACGTTGTAGCCGCCCGAGATGATGAGCTCCTTCTTGCGGTCGGTGAGATAGAAGAAACCGCGCTCGTCCATTCGGCCGACGTCGCCGGTCAGGAACCAGCCATCGACGAAGGCGGCCTCGGTCTCCTCGGGCCGGCCGAGATAGCCGCGGAACACGTTGGGGCCGCGGATGCGCAGCTCGCCGGTCTCGCCCGGCGGCAGCACGCGGCGCGGGTCTTCCAGCGCCACGATCTCCACCTCCACGCCCGGCAGGGGCAGGCCGATCGACCCCCGCGGCGCGCCACCCAGCGGCGGCAGCACGATGCCGGCGGGCGCGGTTTCGGTCATGCCCCAGCCGCCGCCCAGCGGCCGGCCGGTCAGCCGCTCGATGCGCGCCTGCACCTCGACAGCCAGCGAGGCGCCGCCCGAATTGCACCAGCGCAGCGACGAGAGGTCGCGGCGCGCAAGATCGGGATGCTCCAGCAGCGCGATCCAGGTGGTCGGCACGCCGGCCAGGCACTCGATGCGATGCGCCTCGATGTCGGCCAGGGTCTCGGCGGCATCGAAGCGCGCGCGCAAAAACACTTCCGCGCCCTGCGACAGGTAGCGGTTCATCGCCGACAGCGCGTAGATGTGGAACAGCGGCAGCACGTGCAGCACGCGCTCGGCGTGGGTCGCCGGAATGCCGCGGCAGGACTGGTAGATCACCTGCATCGCTGCCGCCGCCGTCAGGTTTGCGTGCGTCAGCATCGCCGCCTTCGGCAGGCCGGTGGTGCCGCCGGTGAATTGCAGCAGGGCAACGCGATCGGGGTCGATAGCGGGCCCTGCATCAAGCGGCTCTTCCGCCAGCCAGGAATCAAACGGAATGGCGCCGTCGGGCAGCGTCGGCCCCGGCGCCTCACCCCAGTCCGAATCCTCGGCGACCAGCAGCAGGTCGATCAGCCCCTCGGCCCGCGCCGCTTCGGCCGTGGCCAGCAGTTTCGGATCGGCCAGCGTCAGCAGCGTGCGCGCCCGGGTCTGTCCCAGTTTGCGCGCAACCGCCCGGGGCGGATCAAGCGGCGTAAGGTGGGTCAGCGTGACGCCAGCGGTGGCGGCGCCAAAGAACGCCACGCTGTGCCAGGGCGAATTCTGCATAAGCAGCGCCACACCGCCCGCCGCGCGTGGTTCGCGCATGAACGATGCCGCGGCCCGCAGGGTCAGCCCGTGCAAATCGCGATAGGTGACGGCGGAGTCGCGGAAGCGGATGGCAAGACGATCACGGTGTGTGCGCGCGGCCCGATCCAGCAGCGCGCCCAGCGTGCCGGTGGGGATCGGCGTGTCCCAGGCGATGCCGGCCGGGTAGCTCGCCTCCCACGCATGGGCCCGGCGCGCAGCGTCTGCCATCAGCACTCCTCCCGCGCGAACCGTAGGCGGCTGTCCAGCACAGGCGCAAGGCAGGCGGACGGTTGCGCGCGTGGCCCGAAACCTGCTGACATGCCGCCATCGCACGCCGGCCAACGGCGGCGCCAGGGAGGATTGTCAATGCCGATCACGCGACGTGCCGCAGCACTTGCGGCAGGTGTTCTGGCCACACCGCGGCTGGCCCGTGCCCGGACCTTCCCAACCCGCCCGATCCGCCTGGTGGTGCCCTGGCCGCCGGGTGGTTCGGCCGATGTGCAGCTGCGCTCGCTGGCCGAAATCGCGACCCCGATGCTCGGCCAGTCGGTGGTTGTCGAGAACCGTGCCGGCGCCCGCGGTACGCTGGGTGCTGCGCTGCTGATGCAGTCGCCGCCGGATGGCTACACGCTGGCCCAGCAGCATCTGTCGGTGATCCGCCAGCCTTTCATGATGCAGCGTCCGCCCTGGGACCCGGTGGCCGATTTCACCTACATCATCGGTCTGTGCGGCTGGCTGTTCGGCGTGGTGGTGCGGGCCGACAGCCCATATGCCAGCTGGGCGGATTTCATGGCGGCGGCCCGCGCGCAGCCGGGCAAACTCACCTATTCCACCAGCGGCATCGCCACCACCAACCACCTGGCGATGGAGGACCTTCTTGTGCGCGAGAAGGCCGAGATGACGCACGTGCCCTTCCGCGGCACGACCGAGGGCATCACCGCGCTGCTGGGCAAGCAGATCGACTGCATCGCCGACAGTTCCGCCTGGGCGCCGCACGTCGAGTCCGGCGCCTTCCGCCTGCTGTGCGTGTGGTCGGCCGAACGCGCGTCGCGGTTCCCGAACGTGCCGACATTGCGCGAGCTCGGGCATGACATCGTGGTGGTGTCGCCCTATGGCCTGGTGGGCCCGCGCGGCATGGATGCGGAAGTGACGGCCGTGCTGCACGATGCGTTCAAGCGGGCGCTGTTCGATCCTGGCAACGTCGCGGCGAGGGCACGCTTTGACATGCCGCTCGCCTATCTGGACACCGCGGCCTATCTGGAATTCGCGCGCGAGCGTGCCGCGTACGAGAAGGCGATGGTGCAGCGGCTGAACCTGAGGCTCGACTAGCCCTTGGTCGCGCCGGCGGTAAGGCCCGCCACCAGGTAGCGCTGCGTCAGCCACACGAAGGCCAGCACCGGCAGCAGCTGCACCGTGGCGGCGGCGAACAGCGTGCCCCATTCCACGCCGTCGAAATTGCCCACCATGTCGGCCAGAACCAGCGGTGCCGTACGCGCCCGCGTGCTGGTGAAGATGAAGGCGAACAGGAACTCGTTCCAGGCGAACACGATCACGAACACCGAAACCGCCAGCATCCCCTGCGCCGCCAGCGGCGCGATGACACGCACCAGCGTGGTCAGGCGCCCCGCGCCATCGACCGATGCCGCTTCGTCGAGCTCGCGGGGGATCTGGTCGATGAAGGCGCGCATGACGAAGGTGCCGAGGCTGACGAAGAAGGTGGCATAGAGGATCGACAGCCAGATGTGCGTGTCCTGCAAGCCCAGATAGTTCACGGCCGGGAACAGCGGCAGCGTGACCACGATCGGCGGGATCAGGCGCACCACGATCAGCCAGAAGGCGCTGGCCGAAAGCCAGGGCGCGCGGAAGCGGGAATAGGCATAGCCCGCCAGCGCCGAGGCCGCGACCGCGATCAGGGTTGCCAGCACCGTCACGACCAGCGAGTTGCCGAGCGCGCGGAAGAATTCCGGCCAGCGGCGCCACAGGGCGCCGAAATGCGACAGCGTAGGCTCGAACAGCAGGGTGGGCGGCACGGCGAAAATGTCGCGCTCGGGCTTGAAGGCCGCCGAGACGATCAGCACGATCGGCGCCAGCGACCATAGCAGGATCGCGGCCACCGCCAGCGCCTTGGCCGCCTTGACCAGCAGGCGCCTAGGTTTCGGCATGCGTGCGCGCCAGCCGCCACAGATAGGGTGCCGCCAGCACCAGGCTTGCCACCACCATCAGCCAGCCGGTCGCCGCGGCGGGGCCGAACGCGTTGTAGCGGAAGGCTTCCAGATACAGGTACACGGCCACCACCTCGGTGCTGCGCGCCGGGCCGCCGCCGGTCAGCAGCCACACCTCGCCGAACAGGCGAAAGGCGAAGATCAGGCGGAACAGCGCGGCGATCAGGATCGCCGGCATCAGCAGTGGCAGGGTAACGCGGCGGAAGGCCTGGAAGCCGGTGGCGCCATCGATGCGCGCGGCCTCGTACAGGTCGGTCGGCAGCGCCAGCCGCGCCGCATACAGAATCATGAAGGTAAACGGCAGGTGCAGCCAAACCGACAGCAGCGCCACCATCGCCAACCCCTGGGTGGGCGATACCGCCCATTCCAGCGTCGGCAGCCCCAGGGCCTTCAGCAGCCAGGCGACGTGCCCCACATCCGCGTCGAACAGCGTGCGCCACATCACCACGGCCGCGACCTCGCTGACCGCATAGGGCGCAAGCACCGCGGCCAGCAGGACCTTGCGGAACGGCAGGCCGCTGGCGAACAGCAGCGCCATGGCCAGGCCAAGCAGCAGCTCGATATGCACCACCGCCAGCACGACGAGGGCCGTGTTGGCCATGGCGCGCCAGAAATATCCGTCGGCCAGCACGCGCGCGTAATTGGCGAAGCCCACGAAGGTCGCCTGCACGCCGAAGGTCGACTGCTGGAACGACAGCCACACCAGATAGCAGGCCGGCAGCAGGATGACGCCGCCGACCAGCGCGTGGGCCGGCGCGATCAAGGCAAGCCGCGTCGCCAGCGTTTCGCGCATCAGTCGCGGATCAAAAATTCTTCGATCGCGCCGGGCTTCAGGCGCACGCCGATGCCTGGGCCGGCCGGCACGTCCAGCATGCCATCGCGCAGGCCGGAAACGTCGCCGAACACCGGCTCGGTCAGTGCCTGGCGCAGCGGATTGTCGAACACCATGCATTCGAAGGTGCGGAAACTTTCGGCCGCGGCGGCCAGATGCAGGCTTGCCGCCGCGCACACCCCGCCCGACCAGCCGACATGCGGCGCATAGGCCACGTTGTGCATCGCGGCGTGCTGGGCGATGCGCCAGGTTTCGGTAATGCCGCCGGAACGCGCCACATCGGGCTGGATCAGCCCCAGCACATGGCGCGCCACCAGTTCGGCGCTGTCGGATGCGGTGAAATCGCTCTCGCCGGCGGCAAGCCGGATCGTCAGGTGCTGCGCCAGCCGAGCATACCCCTCGTGGTCGTCGGGCACGACAGGCTCCTCGAAGAACCAATAGTTTTCATCGGCCATGGCGCGGCCGACCATCAGCGCGTCGTCGGCGTCATAGGCCCAGTTGGCGTCGGCGCCGAGCAGGATGGCATCGCCCACCAGGGTGCGAACCTGGCGCACGCGCGCCACGGCCCGCGGCACAGGCCTGCCGATCTTCACCTTGATCTGGCGGAAGCCCTGGGCCAGCGCCTTGGCAACCTCCTGCTCGACCCGCGCATCATCGGCCCAGTTGATCGAGCTGGCGTAGGCATCGACCCGCGTTCGGCCCTGGCCGCCCAGCAGGCGCCAGACCGGCTGCCCTGCCACCTGGCCAGCCAGATCCCAAAGCGCGATGTCGATGCCGGCGATCGATTCGATCAGCATGCCGCCGGTGCGGCCGGTCAGCACGCCGCGCATTGCCGCCCACAGTGCCCCGCGGTCATGCGCGCTGCGGCCAAGCAGTTTCGGGGCCAAGGCGGCCTCGATGAAGCGGGCGTAGCCGGCGGCACCCCGCCGGGCCAGGCATTCGCCGATGCCGATCAGGCCGGACTCCGTTTCGACCTCGATGATCACGATCTCCAGCGCCGGCCACTCGCCCTGGCTGGTGTGCTGCACCGTGGGCAGCCGCGCGCGCAGCGGGTGCGCACGCAACGAGCGGATCGTCAGATCGTCGGGCATGGCGCAACGCTACAAGCGGGGATAAGTTTCGGGCAAATCGTGTGGGGAGGATATTCGATGACCAGTTTCACCCGGCGAACCGTGATTGGCGCTTCCGCGGCGGCGCTTGCGCTGCCGTCCCGCGCGCAGCAAGCGCAGCCCTTGCAGGTGCTGGCGCACCGCGTGCACATGACGGTCGCCACCGGCGCCCAGGGCGGCAACCTGGCCGAAGCCTGGAGCCGTGAGTCCGGCACGCCGGTACAGTGGCTGACCTTCGATACTGGTCCCTTGTGGGAACGGCTGCAGCGCGAAGCTTCACTGGAGCGCGGCACCATCGATGTGGGCTTCCTGCTGAACACCCAGGCAGCGCCCCGTGCCCGCGCGCTGTTCGAACCGCTGGACGGCTATCTGCAACGCGACCCGCCGGAGGACGTGGCCGACATCTTCCCCGGCCTGATGAGCGGCATGAAGGTGGGCGACGTGACGCTTGCGGTGCCTTTCCGGCACGCCAGTTCCGGCATGCACTACAATGTCGAAATCCTGGGCGAACGCGGCATCACCAGCCCGCCGAAAACCATCGAGGAGATGGCCGACTACGCCAAGCGCTGCGTCTATCGCCGCGCCGATGGCACGCCGGTGGTCGGCTGGGTGATGGGGGGATTGGACTACGCCAACGTGATCGACGTAGTGCGCGCCTGGGATGGCGAGATCATCACCCCCGATTACCGCTGCGTTGCCGACCAGCCGCCGGTGCTGAACGCCATCCGCCTGCTGCGCGAGCTGTATCAGGCCGGCGCCTTCCCGCGCAACATCGCCACGCTGCAGACCGAGGATGTGAACACCTGGATGCAGCAGGGGCGTGCCGCGATGTGCGGCGGCAGCCTGGGCCGCAACCGCATCTACAACGATCCCGCGCGCAGCAAGTTTCCCGGCAAGATTCTGACCCAGGGTGCGCCGATCTCCGAAGCCCTGCGCGGCCGCTACGAGATCGCGCCGGCCAAGGTCGAGTTCTGGGGCCTGGCCATCCCGAAGAACGCGCCGCGCAAGGACCTGTCGTGGTCGTTCATCAAGTCGATGCTCAGCAAGCAATCGACGCTGATGGCGGCGCTGAACGGCAACGGCCCGGTGCGCAACAGCACGTATGAGGATGCGAAGTTCCGCGAGCAGGTGCCCTATGCCGACGAGGAGCGGCGGGTGCTGCGCGTCTCGCGCATTCCGATGCCGGCGTTCGACGAGGCGCCGCGCGCGGCCGGAATCATCCGCGAGGAATGCGAGGCCGCCGTGCTGGGCATGAAGACGCCCGAGGTGGCGATGGCAAGCCTGGTCGCGCGCGTGACGCCGCTGCTGCCGCGCACGTGACTCCGCCGCCAAGCGCGGCGCTGGCTTCGGTGCTGCAACGCCGGCTTGGGCTGACGCGCAACTGCCCGGCGGGCGTGCGGCCGCTTCACGCCGCGCAGTGCCGCTTCGCCGGGCCGGCGCACACCATCCGCTACCTGCCGCTGCGCGAGGATGCGGCCCAGCGGTTCCACCCCTACACCCCGACCGCCCCGTTCGCGGCGGCGTTCGAAGCCGCGCCCGCCGGATCGGTGGTGGTGATCGCCGCAATGTGTTCGACGCAAAGCGGCATCCTCGGCGAGATGATCGCCGGCCGGCTGAAGCAGCGCGGCGTTGCCGGCGTGGTGTGCGATGCCGGCATGCGTGATGTGGAGGAGATCGCGGCACTCGGCCTGCCTGTGTTCCATGCCGGCCCGGCACCGGCGAGCTCGACCGCCGCGCTGATGCTGGTGGATCATTCGCTGCCGGTGGCCTGTGGTGGCGTGACCATCTTCCCCGGCGACATGGTGGTGGGCGATGCCGATGGCGTGGTGGTGTGCCCGCCGTCCGAGTGGGAAGCGGCGTGCGCCGAGGTGGCCGAGCGCGAGGCCATCGAGGCCTATGTGCGGCTGCGGATCGCCGCTGGCCATGCACTGAATGGGCTCTATCCGCCGGCGGATGCGACGCGGGCTGCGTTCAAGGCCTGGCAGGACGCAGGCTCGCCACCCGATCGGCTGGTCTGACCGGCCACCGCCGGCGCGCTGCCCCTGATCCCGGGCGCATCATCCGATGCTGTCGCGAATGCTTTGCCTATCCATCATCGTTCCTGCACCAGACTGTCATGGTCACGCGATAGTCTCCCTCGGCCCGCGTCGAGGGACCGTGCGTAGGTGCAAGCTCACGATTGGAGAATGCTGTGCGATTGATCTCACTCGCCCTGCTGGCCGCCCTTGGCGCCGCCGACACGACACCCGCGGCGGCTCAGACCGCCCCCATCACCGGCGCCGGCGCCACCTTTCCCGCGCCGGTTTATTTCCGCTGGGGTGAGGCCGCGCGCAGCGCGATCGGCATCCAGCTGAACTTCCAGCCGATCGGGTCGGGCGGTGGCATCAACCAGATCACCAATCGCACCGTCGACTTCGGCGCTACCGACGCACCGGTGAGCGAGGAGCAGCTGACGTCCGGCAACATGGTGCAGTTCCCCACCGTGATGGGCGGCATCGTGATGATCATCAACGTGCCCGGGATCGAAGATCGGCAGATGCGTCTGACCGGCGAACTGATCGCCGACATCTACATGGGGAGGATCAACCGCTGGAACGATGCGCGCCTGGTTGAATTGAACCCCAGCGTGTCGCTGCCCAACCTGGCGATCGCGCCCGTGTTCCGTGCCGATGCCTCCGGCACCACATATCAGTTCACGAACTATCTGTCGCAATTGTCGCCCGACTGGGGGCAGCGCGTCGGCAACCGCACCTCGGTGCGCTGGCCGGCCGGGGTGGGCGCGCGCGGCAATGACGGCGTGGCCGGATCGGTGCGCAACACGCGTGGCGCGATCGGCTACGTCGAATACGTGTTCGCCAAGAGCAACAACCTGCCGGTGACGCTGCTGCGCAACCGCGACGGCAAGTTCGTCGATCCCAGCAACGAGGCCCTGCAGGCCGCGGCCGCGAACGCCGACTGGACGTCGGACCCGACGTTCGGCATCAGTCTGAACAACCAGCCGGGCGAAGCGGCCTGGCCGATGACGGCGCCGACATTCATCCTGGTGCCCACGGATGCGCGCCAGCCGGAGCGGACTGCCAACGTGCTTCGCTTCTTCGACTGGGCGTTCCGCGATGGCGGCCAGATGGCGCTGGACCTCACCTACATCCCGATGCCCGCGTCGGTCGTGGAGCTGGTGCGCGCGACCTGGAAGGAGCGCCTGGGCTTTACAGGCAACTGAGCGAAGCTTCCACGGCGGCCGCCTGCGCGAGCAGCGTGGGCGCGCCGCCAGAGTGCAGGAACGCCGCCGTGCCGCCGGGCCGCGCGGCGGCCAGCAGCCCGGCCATCGCCTTGCCCGTATAGCTGGGATCGAGCACAAGCCCTTCGGTGCGCGCGGCCAGCCGCAGCGCCTTCAGCCCAGCGTCGCTCGGCCTCGCATAGCCGGGGAAAATCTGGTCATCGGTGATGGTCACGCGCGCCATCGCGTCCGGCACGTGCCAGCCAAGCAGCGTGGCGGTGCGCGCCACCACATCGGCGACCCACGGCACCAGCCGATCCGCGGGCTGCTGCACGGAAACGCCCAGCAGCCGTGTGGCGATGCCGTGCCGCGCGAAGCCGACGGCGAGGCCCGCGAGCGTCAACGCCGAGCCGCACGCCACAGCCATTATCTCGGGCGCCTCGCCGGCGCGAGCGAAGTCGGTGGCGAGTTCGTCGGTGGCCAGCGCCCATGCTGCCGCCGCGAGGGCCGCTGTTTCGCCCGGCAACTGCACCACGAACGGCACCCGGCCCTGCGCACGGAGGTCATCGGCAATCGCGTCGAGCTCCGCCCGCACGCCGGGATGCCAAGGATCAGTCGCATCGGTGAAGGAAATCTGCGCACCGAAGACTTGCATCAGCAGCAGGTTGCCGACGGGCGCGGTGCCACCGGCAGCGCGCAGCAGCAACCGGCAGCCGAGCCCAGCCTGTGCGGCGCAGCCGGCGAGCGCGCGGCAGAAATTCGACTGGCTTGCCGCAGTGGTCAGGACCGTGTCGGCGCTTGCCGCGCGCGCGGCACCCAGAATGTATTCGATCTGACGAATCTTGTTGCCGCCCAGCGCTGGGCCGGCAAGGTCCTCGCGCTTGATCCACAGCGCGCCCAGCCCGGCGGCTTTCGCCAGCCGCGGTGCTTCCTCGTACGGCGTCGGCAGGCGCGCAAGGGGGAGGCGCGGCAAGGGCGCGGCTGGCATCGTTGGAGTGTCGCGCTACTCTCGCCTTCCCACAACAGGAGCCAACCGTGATCCACGAGCTCAGGATTTACCACTGCGTGCCAGGCATGCTGCCCGCGCTGCTCAACCGGTTCGAGACCGCGACGCTGAAAATCTGGGAGAAGCACGGCATCCGCCAGGCAGGTTTCTGGACCGTGGCGATCGGCGAAAGCAACCAGGTGCTCTACTATCTGCTGGCCTGGGAATCGCTCGCGGAGCGCGAGAAGAAGTGGGGTGCCTTCATCGCCGATCCAGAATGGATCGAGACGCGCAAGCGCACCGAGGCAAATGGTCAGATCGTGGCCCGCGTGCACAACGAAATCCTCGTGCCAACCGCGTTTTCTTCGGTGAAGTAGCTCAGGCGCGACCGGCGGCACAGGCGGCAAGGATCGCGCGCGCCAGCGGCGTTGCGCAAAGCGCATCGGCGGTCACCGGCAGCCGGTGCCGCCAGTTCGGCCGCTCGCGGTCGGTGCCGGGCAGGTTCGTGCCGACGCGCATGCCGGCAAGATCGTCGGCCTGCACCAGCATCAGCGCCGATGGCGTCGCTGCCACATGCGCGTGGATCAGGGCCGCAAGCGGGGCATCGAACGACGCGTCGGCGCGCGAGTCCGGCAAGCCGATGGCGGAAAGCAGCGCGCGGCGATCCTCGGTGCGGGCTGCCTGCGCGGCCTCGGCCTCGATCGGCGAGAGCAGGCCCAGCGCGGCGCGCTCGAGAATGTCGGAGCCCTCCCACCAACCGGCCAGCGGCGGCAGATCGTGCGTGGCAACGCAGGCGGTTGCGCGCGCGGGCCAGGTTTCGGGCGGGCGGAACGCAGTGCCGTCGTGTTCGAACCACAGCACGCGGTAGGACAGGATGTTCGCCGCGCGCATGATGTCGGCGAACCCTTCCGGCACGGTGCCAAGATCCTCGCCCACCACAAGGCATGCTGTGTCGTTGCTGGCGGTGGCGAGGCGCTTCAGCAACGCCCCCATCGGATAGGCGAGGTAGCAGCCGGCCGAACCAGGGGCGCCTTCCGGTACGACGAACAGGCGCGACAGGCCCATGACGTGATCAATGCGCAGCGCGGCAGCGTGACGCATGTTGGCGCGTGCCAGGTCTTCGAAGAAGTCCGGCAGGTCAGGCGCGAGCGGGTTCGGCGGCGGCAGGCCCCATACCTGGCCCAACGGCCCCAGCGGGTCGGGCGGCGCGCCGATGGAAAAGCCCTTCAGGAATGTTTCCGGCTGCGACCAGAGTTCCGACCCATCCGGTGCCGCGCCTACCGCGAGGTCGCGATAAAGGCAGACCCCCTGAGACGCCGCGCGCCTGAGCTGTTCATCGCAGAGGAACTGCATGAAGACATGGAAATCGATCAGTCCGCGATGCGCGGCCGCGAAATCGCGAACCGCGCCATGGCCGCTGTTAGCGAGTGCTGCGGGCCAGTGCGTGGTCGTGCCGAGCGTCTCGGCGATCGCGGTAAAGGTCGCGTATCGCTCCAGCGCCACGCCGCCCGCGGCGCGGAAGGCACGGAACGCGGGCCACGCCGAATGCGCCTGGCCGAACCCCTGCCACGCCGCGGCAAGCACGCTGCGCTTGGCGTTCCAGACCGCCGGGTAGTCCACCAGGTCAGCGGTGCGCAGCGCGGCGAAGACCGGCTCGTGGGTGGCCAGCGCCGCGCGAAGCTCTCGCATCTCGCCAACGAACGGCAGGCGGGCCACGTCCAGCAGCATCGGCTCCAGCATGCGCCGGTCGCTGGGCTGATAGGGGCTGGCGCGCTGCCGGTCGATCGGCATCAGCGCATGTGGCGGCGAGAGGCCGAGCAGCGTCGCCCCTTGCTCCGCCGCCCCCGCGGCAAGGCCGGCGAGCGACGTATAGTCGCCGATGCCCTGATCGCCGGCGTGGCGCAGCGCATAGGTCTGCGCGCTGATGCCGAAGCGACGCGCACCACCCGCCAGCCAGTCGGGCAGGAAGCATGTGGCGGCAGCGTGTTCCTCGTCGCGAAGCGCGGCGGCATGGGCGAGCGACCCGCGCAGCTGCGCCTGTGTGGCATGCGGCAGATCGAGCGCATCGAGCAGCGCGCGGACGGTCTCGACCGGTACGTCGTGACGATGGCCGGAAATGTCGTGCCAATGGAGCGCGATGCCGGCGGCCTGGGCGAGCTGGGTCAGCAGCGCGCGATCAGGGGCGTGCCGGGGTGCGGCCGGTTGCGGCGCCTCCGCCACCAGCAGCACCGCGCGAGGAGCCAGTGTCGGCGGCAGTTCCGTGCGCGCCGGATCGGCGCTGTCCGCCAGCAGCTCCCAGCGATGCCCCCAGCGCGGCGGAGGAAAGTTCAGCGGCAGCGGATGGTCCCCGCCATTCACAGCAATGCCGACGCGATCATCTTCCGCGAACAGCACGGCCAACAGCGCGCGCTCGTGTTCCCATGCGTTCGCCTGAAGCCTGCCGCCGGCGGGATGCAGCCACTCGATATCCGGCAGCGATGCATCGCCGCGCGCGCCACCCGTCAGCGCCAGCCCATCATGCAGCGCGGGATGCGCGCACCGCGCGGCGATCAGGTGCGCGGTAAAGGCCGCGAGCTCATGATCGATGCTCGACCAATCGAGCCACGTCAGCTCGGAATCCTGGCAATAGGCGTTGTTGTTGCCGCCCTGGGTGCGGCCCAGCTCGTCGCCCATCGCCAGCATCGGGGTGCCGCGCGCGCACAGCAGCGTCGCCAGCAGGGCCCGTGCATCCGCCTTGCGTCGTGCCACGATCGCCGGGTCGTCCGTCGCGCCTTCGACGCCGCAACTCCAGGAGAAATTCTCGCCTGTGCCGTCACACCCGGCTTCGCCGTTCGCTTCGTTGCGGCGCGCGGTGTAGCTGACCATGTCGGCCAGCGTGAAGCCATCGTGCGCAGTGACAAAGTTGATGCTGTCGGTGATGCGGCGGGGTGGTGCGAACACATCGGCCGATCCGGCCAGCCGGGTGGCAAGCCGCCCCAGCATGCCCGCATCGCCACGCCAGAATTTCCGCACGTCGTCGCGGAACAGGTCGTTCCACTCGCCCCAGCCTGGCGGAAACGCGCCAAGCCGGTAGCCGCCCGGGCCGACGTCCCACGGCTCGGCGATGATGATCTTTTCGCGCAAGCTCGGGTCCTGGCGGATCGCGGCCAGCAGGGGTGCGGATGGGTCGAATCCTTCCGAGCGCCGGCCCAGCGTGGTGGCAAGATCGAGCCGGAAACCGTCGATGCCCGCGCTCAACGCCCAGTGGCGCAGCGCATCCATGGCCAGCCGCATCGGCCAGGGCCGATCGAGCGCCAGCGTGTTGCCGCACCCCGTATCGTCAACATGGCGCGCCGCATCGTCCGGCCGCAGTCGGTAGTAGGCGGCATTGCCCAGGCCGCGCAGCGACAGGGTGGGGCCAAGGTGATCGCCCTCGCCGGTGTGGTTCAGCACCACATCCAGCAGCACGCCGATGCCGGCTGCGTGCAGGGCCTGGACCGTCGCGCGCACTTCCCGCATGCCGCCCGGTGCCAGGCGCGGATCAGGGGCAAGCAGCGCGACGGGGTTGTAGCCCCAGTAGTTCGAAAGCCCCAGCGGCGGCAGGTGCCGTTCATCGATCCAGGCGGCGCACGGCATCACCTCGATCAAGGTCACGCCCAGCCGGCGCAGATGCGCGATCGCCGCCGGATGCGCGAGACCCGCGAACGTGCCACGCAGCTCGGGCGGCACATCCGGATGCAGCATCGTGAAGCCTCGCACATGCAGCTCGTAGATCACGTGGGGGCCGGGGAGCCGCCGCGAATCGAACGGTGGCAGTGGCATCGCCGCGATGCATTTGGGCATGAAGGGCGCGCTGTCGGCCGCGTCGGGCGCATTGCCGGTATCGAACATCGCTTCATGCAACGCGAACGGCCGATCCAGCGCAGCCGCCCACGGATCGATCAGCAGTTTCGCCGGGTTGAATCGTCTGCCCACCGCCGGGTTCCACGGCCCCCGCGCGCGCAGGCCGTAGCGCGCGCCCTCCGACACGCCGGGCACGAAGCCGTGGAATACATCGCCAGTGCGCGCGGGAAGGGTGATGCGTGTCTCGACGCCGTCGGGCGTGAACAGGCAGAACGCGATGGCGTCCGCATCCGGCGCCAGGATGGCGACGTTCGCGCCGCCTGGCATCAGCGTCACGCCGAGCGGTTCGGGGAACCCCTCGTCCGATTCAGGCACGCGCGGCAAGAGCCTTCAGCAGCGTGGCGTACTCGCCGGCCGAGCGTTTCCACGAGACGTCGGCCGCCATCGCATTCGCCTGAAGGCGGCGCCACACGGCTCGCTGCGCAAAGGCACCGGCGGCGCGGCGGATGGCATGCATCAGCATCGGCACATCATCGGGCGCCGCCATGAATCCGGTGCCGGTGCCGGCCTCCAGCGCCGCGTGGTTGGCATCGATCACGGTGTCGGCCAGGCCGCCGGTGCGCGCAACGATCGGGAGCGCGCCATAGCGCAGGCCGCAGAGCTGGGTCAGGCCGCAGGGCTCGAACCGCGACGGCGCCAGCACCGCATCCGCGCCACCATAGATCAGCCGCGCGAGCCGTTCGTTGAAGCCGATGACGGTGCCGATGCGGCCCGGATTGGCGGCCGCCGCGCCGCGGCTGCGCTCCTCCAGCCCCGGCTCGCCGGTGCCCAGGATCACCAGCTGCGCATCGGCCTCCAGCACGGCGGGGATCGACTCCAGGATCAGGTCAACGCCCTTCTGCCAGGTCAGCCGGCCGATGAACGCCAACAGCGGGCCCGACGCATCGGCGGCAAGGCCGAACGCCTCGCGCAAGGCGGCGCGATTGGCCGCGCGCGGCGATGGGTCGGCGGCATCGTAGCGCGCGGCGAGATGCGGGTCGGTTGCCGGGTTCCACTCCGCCGTGTCGATGCCGTTGACGATGCCGGATAGGTCCGCCGGCCGCCCGCGCAGCAGGCCATCCAGCCCCATGCCGAGTTTCGGCGTCATGATCTCGGCCGCGTAGCCGGGCGAGACGGTGTTGATGCGGTCGGCGAACCACAGCGCTGCCTTCATGAAGCCGACGCCGCCGAAATACTCCAGCCCAGCCGTTGCGAAACTTTCGGCGGGCAGGCCAAGCGCGGGGAAGAGGGTTGCGGGAAACTTCCCCTGGAACGCCAGGTTGTGGATGGTGAACAGCGATGGAATGCTGGCCTTGGCGAAGCGCAGATAGGCGGGCGCCAGCCCCGCCTGCCAGTCGTGGGCGTGCAGCGCGGTGAACCTTCGCCCCGGCAACCCGCCGCCGACAATATAGGAGGCGGCGGCGCCGAGGGCGGCGAATCGCACGCCATTGTCGCCCCACTCGGCGCCCGTGGAATCCTGGTACGGGTTGCCATGGCGCGCGAACAGGTGCGGCGCATCGAGCGCCAGCAGCTCAAGCCCGGCGACGCTGCCGGGCACGATGCGGGCAGGGCCGCCGAACAGGTCCGGCATCACGCGCAACGCGCGCGCGCCGGCCACCGCGTCCATCACCGCGGGATAGCCGGGCAGCAGGGTCGTGACCGCGACATCGTGCGCCGCAAGGGCCGCGGGCAAGGCGCCCACGACATCGGCAAGGCCCCCGGTCTTGACCAGCGGCACGCACTCCGACGCGACGGCCAGCACGGCCAGCGGCATCAGCCCAGGCGCGCGATCATGCTGGCGGTGATCAGGCAGATACCCTTTTCGGTGCGGCGGAAGCGGCGTGCATCGAGTTCCGGATCCTCGCCCACCACCAGGCCTTCGGGAATGTGCACACCGCGATCGACGACGACGTTCTTCAGGCGCGCGCCGCGCCCGACATCGACCCGCGGCAGCAGCACCGCGCCCTCGACGGCCGATCCGCTGTGCATGTGCACGCCGGTGAACAGCAGCGACCGGCGCGCCGACCCGCCGGAGATGATGCAGGCGCCCGAGACCAGTGAGGAGATGGCCTCGCCCCGTCGGCCCGGTTCATCGTGCACGAACTTTGCCGGCGGCGTGATCTCGGCGAAGGTCCAGATCGGCCAGTCGCGGTCGAACAGATCGAGTTCGGGCACCACGTCGGTCAAGTCGATGTTGGCTTCCCAGTATGCATCGACGGTGCCGACATCGCGCCAGTATGGCTTCGCTTCCGCCGAACTCCGCACGCACGACCGCTCGAACCGGTGGGCAACCGCCTTGCCGTTCTTCACCAGCCACGGGATCAGGTTCTTGCCGAAATCATGCTCGCTGTCGGGGTCGTCGTGGTCGCGGCGGAGCTGATCGAACAGGAGTGTCGTCTCGAAAACGTAGATGCCCATCGAGGCCAGCGCGAGGTCGGGCCGGTCGGGGATGCCGGGCGGGTCCTTCGGCTTCTCGACGAAATCGACGATGCGGCCGGTGGCGTCCACGTGCATCACGCCGAAGCCGGTGGCTTCCATGCGCGGCACAGCGATGCAGCCCACCGTCACGTCGGCGCCGCTTTCCATGTGCTGCGCCAGCATCGGTTCGTAATCCTGCTTGTAGATGTGGTCGCCCGCCAGGATCACCACATGGCGCGGCGCGTAATCCTCGATGATGTCGATGTTCTGATAAACCGCATCGGCGGTGCCCAGGTACCAATTCTCGGTGCCGGTGCGCTGGCTGGCCGGCAGGATATCGATCGACTCGTTGCGTTCGGTGCGGAAGAAGCTCCAGCCGCGCTGCAGGTGGCGGATCAGGCTGTGCGCCTTGTACTGCGTTGCCACCGCCATGCGGCGGATGCCCGAGTTCAGCGCGTTCGACAGAGCGAAATCGATGATGCGGCTTTTGCCGCCGAAATAGACCGCGGGCTTGGCGCGGATGTCGGTGAGCTCCATCAGGCGTGAGCCGCGCCCGCCGGCCAGCACATAGGCCATGGCGGTGCGGGCCAGCGGCGGTGGGGCGGGCGGCTTACTGAACGGCATCATCCGTCTCCGGCATCAGGTACAGCACGCCCAGCGGCGGCAGCGTGACATCGGCCGATGCGGGTAGCCCGAACGCAGGGTCGTGCCGTGCCATGACGCGGCCGAGATTGCCGATGTTCGCCCCGCCGTAGCAAGCGGCATCGGTGTTCAGCACCTCGCGCCAGGCACCGTCGCGCGGCAGCCCGATCCGATAGTGTTCGCGCGGCACCGGCGTGAAGTTGCAAAGCACCGCAACCGGCGGCGCGGCGTCGTCGCCAAGACGCAGCCAGGTGAACACCGACCGGTCCGCATCATCCGCATCGATCCACCGGAACTTTTCGAAATCGAGGTCGTACGCGTGCAGCGCGCGGTGCGCCGCATGCAGCGCGTTCAGGTCGCGCACCAGGCGCTGCACGCCCTGGTGCGGCGCGTACGTCAGCAGCCACCAGTCCAGCTCGCGTGCTTCGCTCCATTCCCGCCACTGCGCGATCTCCTGGCCCATGAACAGCAGTTTCTTGCCGGGATGGCCCCACATGCCTGCCAGCAGCGCGCGCAACATGGCGAAACGCTGAAAATCGTCGCCGGGGAGCCGCCCCAGCAGCGTGCCCTTGCCGTGCACCACCTCGTCGTGGCTGAGTGGCAGGATATAGGCCTCGTTCCACGCATACATCAGGCCGAAGGTGACCAGCTGGTGGTGCCATCGCCGGTGGATGGGGTCGATGGCGACGTAGCGCAGCGTGTCGTTCATCCAGCCCATGTTCCACTTGAAGGCGAAGCCCAGCCCGCCTTCGGAGGCGGGCCTGGTCACGTCGCGCCAGGCGGTGGCTTCCTCGGCGATCATCAGCGCGCCATCCCGCCGGTCGGCCACCAGCGTGTTGACGCGTTGCAGAAAGCCCAGCGCCTCGCGGTTGTGGTTCGACCCATCCTCGTTCGGTGCCCACTGGCCCGGACCCCGGGCGTAGTCGAGGTAAAGCATCGAGGAGACGGCATCGACGCGCAGACCGTCTACATGGAATTTTTCCAGCCAGAACAGGGCGGAGGCGCAAAGAAAGGCCGCAACCTCGCTTCTGCCGTAATCAAATACCGCCGTCTGCCAGTCCGGCTGGAAACCCCGCCGCGGATCGGGATGTTCATAGAGTGGCGTGCCGTCGAACATGGCCAGGCCGTGCGCATCCTGCGGGAAGTGCGCCGGCACCCAATCCAGGATCACGCCGATGCCGGCGGCGTGCGCGCGGTCGATGAAGCGGGCAAGACCTTCCGGGCCGCCAAGGCGGGCGGTCGCGGCGAACAGGCCGATCGGCTGGTAGCCCCAGCTGGCATCCAGCGGATGCTCCATCACCGGCATGAACTCAATGTGGGTGAAGCCCATGTCGCGCACATATGGGATCAGGTCGTCGGCCAGTTCGTCCCAGCTCCAGAAGCGGTCGTCGGGATGGCGCTTCCAGGATGGCGCGTGCACCTCGTAGATCGCCATCGGTGCGCGGCGCGCGTCGCGCGCGGCCCGGCGCGCCATCCAGGCATCGTCGGTCCAGGCAAAGTCGAGTTTCGCGACGACCGACGCTGTCGAGGGGCGGAGTTCGGCCGCGAAGCCCAGCGGGTCAGCCTTCAGCGGCAGAAGCCGGCCGTCACCGGCGAGGAGCTCGTACTTATACACCGCGCCTTCGCCCAGCCCGGGGATGAAGATCTCCCAGATGCCGGAATCAACGCGCTTGCGCATCGGGTGAACGCGCCCGTCCCAGCCATTGTGGTTGCCGACGACCGAGACCCGCGCCGCGTTCGGCGCCCACACGGCAAAGCGCACACCCTTGGCGCATTCGTGCGTCACACAATGCGCGCCAAGCCGGTCGTACAGCCTCGTATGCGTGCCTTCGACCAGCAGGTGGTCGTCCAGCGGTCCCAGCGCGGGGCCGAAGGCGTACGGGTCGGCGAAGTCGTGCGCGCCCGCGTCGGTATCGGCGCGCAGCGTGTAGCGCAGCGGCAAGGTGGCGGCGGGCAGGAAGCCTTCGAACAGCGCATCCTGGCGCCGCGGCAGATCAACGGGCGCGCCCGATCGCGGCAGCAGCATCAGGCGCGATGCGCCCGGGACCAGGGCGCGCACCGCCACGCCGCCATCGGCCTGGTGCGGGCCGAGGATCGCGAAGGCATCGGCGTGGCGCGCGGCAAGCAGGGCATCGACAGCGTCCTGCGGCGCGCGCCATTCCATGCCGCTAGGCCGCCGGCGCCACGTGCCATATCCCTTCCGCATACTCGCGGATCGAGCGGTCCGACGAGAACCAGCCCATGTGCGCGGTGTTCAGGATGGCCGAGCGCCACCAGGCGGACGGGTTCCGCCAGCGCGCATCGACCTCGGCCTGGGCGGCGCGGAACGCATCGAAATCGGCGGCCACCATGAACCAGTCGCTGCCCCTGAGGTCGGCCACCAGCTCGCGATAGCGGGTAGGATCGTCGGGCGAGAAGGCGCCGGCTTCGATCGCGTCCAGCACGTCGGCAAGGGCGCCCGATGCCTGCACGGCCCGCGCACCCTGCCAGCCGTCGCGGCGGCGCGCGGCGACCTCCTCGGTGGTCAGGCCGAAGATGAACAGGTTCTCGCGCCCGACCCGCTCGGCGATCTCCACATTCGCGCCATCCAGCGTGCCGATGGTCAGCGCGCCGTTCAGCGCGAGCTTCATGTTGCCGGTGCCGGAGGCCTCCATGCCGGCGGTGGAGATCTGCTGCGACAGGTCGGCGGCCGGCACGATCACCTCGGCCAGCGAGACCTTGTAGTTGGGCAGGAACACCAGTTTCAGCCGGTCGCCGACCAGCGGGTCGGTGTTGACCACGCGGGCGATGTCGTGCGCGAGCTTGATGATCAGTTTCGCCCGGTGGTAGCTCGCCGCTGCCTTGCCGGCAATGATCTTCACGCGCGGGGGCAGATCAAGACCAGGATTGGCGCGGATGCGGTCGTACAGCGCCACGGTCTCCAGCAGGTTCAGGAGCTGGCGCTTGTATTCGTGGATGCGCTTGATCTGCACGTCGAAGATCGCGGCATCATCGATGGCGACGCCAACCCGATCCCGCACCAGGCGGGCCAGCACCTGCTTGTTCGCCCGCTTCACCGCGGCGTAGCGGCGCTGGAACTCGGTATCGCCGGCCAGCGGCGCGATCGTGGAGACCGCCTCGGCATCGTCCAGCACGCGCCCGCCCGAGGCCTCGACAAGCAGGGTGGAAAGGCCCGGGTTGCACTGGAACAGCCAGCGGCGGAACGAGATGCCGTTGGTGCGGTTGACGATCTTGCCAGGCTCCAGCGCGTGGAAATCGCGGAACACGGTTTCCTTCAGCAGGCCAGAATGCAGTGCGGAAACGCCGTTGACCGTGTGCGATCCCACCACCGCCAGATGGCCCATGCGCACGCGCCGGCCCTGGCCTTCCTCGATGAGCGAGACGGCGCGGATCAGCGCGTCGTTGCCGGGCGCCTTGGTGCGCGCCTCGTCCAGGTGCAGCTTATTGAGCAGGTAGATGATCTGCATGTGCCGGGGCAGCAGGCGCTCCATCAGCGGCACGGCCCAGCTTTCCAGTGCCTCGGGCAGCAGCGTGTGGTTGGTGTAGCTGATGGTGGCCCGCGTGATGCGCCAGGCCTCGTCGAAGGCGATGCCGTGCCCATCGACCAGGATGCGGATCAGCTCGGCCACCGCGATCGCGGGATGCGTGTCGTTCAGCTGGATCGCCACGCGGTCGGGCAGGCTGTCGGGCGTGCCGTACACCCGCAGGTGGCGGCGCATCAGGTCGGCGAGTGCCGCGGCGCTGAAGAAGTATTCCTGCCGCAGCCGGAGCTCCTGCCCCTGCGCCGTCTCGTCGCTGGGATACAGCAGTTTGCTGATTGCCTCGGCGCGCATCTGGTCGGAAAACGCGCCGGCGTGGTCGCCGCGGTTGAAGGCCTCGAGCTTCAAGGGATCGACGGCGCGCGCCGACCACAGGCGCAGCGTGTTCACGTGCTTGCCGCGCCAGCCCACCACCGGCGTGTCATAGGCCACGGCTTCCACCGTCTCGGCCGGCTTCCAGGCATGGCGCACGCGGCCATCTTCGCCGGTGATCGCCTCCACATGGCCGCCGAAGCCGATCGGGTGCGCGATCTCCGGCCGGGCGAACTCCCACGGGTTGCCGAAACTCAGCCAGTCCTCGGTGTATTCCTGCTGCCAGCCATCGCGAATCACCTGCCGGAACAGGCCATGGTCATAGCGGATGCCGTAGCCGAAGGCAGCAATGCCAAGCGAGGCCAGGCTTTCCATGAAGCAGGCGGCCAACCGGCCCAAACCGCCATTGCCAAGTGCCGCATCGGGTTCGGTAATGCGCACGCGATCGGAATCGACGCCGAGTTCGCCAAGTGCGGCGGCCAGCACCTGGTCCATGCCCAGGTTGAAGGCATTCTCGCGCAGCAGCCGGCCGATCAGGAACTCCATCGAGAGGTAGTACACCTGCTTGGCGCCATCGCTGTAGGTCGCGCGCGTGGCGCCGACCCAGCGATCGATGATGCGGTCGCGCACCGCCAGCGACGCGGCCAGGAACCAGTCGCGGTCAGACGCGCCCTGCCGGCTCTTGCCCAGGTGGTAGGTGAGTTTGCCGAGGATTTCCTGGGCCAGCGGCGAAACCGGGGCGGCGCTGGCGGGAACGGGCGAGGCGACGATTGTATCCACGTGGCGAAGCATCCCTTGCTGAACGCGGCACGCTGCCCGCATGCGGGCATCTTACGCCAGTCTTCCGTAGCCCAGGCGACGCCCGGCCGGCCAGCGCAAACCGTGCCGTCGCCCATGGTGCCCGGTGCGCCTTGCCCCTTCGTTGCCGCCGCGCCTCAATGATCCTGCGTCTCGGCGCGATCCAGCCGCTCGCCCAGCAGGTTCAGCAGCAGCACCAGCAGCGTCACGCGGATCGGCAGGTCAAGGGCGAACAGACCCGTCTCGGCGACGATCCAGCCGCCAAGCTCCCATGCCGGCCAGCACGCCAGCAGCATCAGCAGCGTGATCGCCGCACCGTGGAACTTCATGGCAGGCGGAGGCTGGGCAGGCCAAGGCTGGCCGGATCGGCACGGAACACCAGGATGTCGCCGCGGCGTTCCACTTCGCCGTCCAGCCGGATGCGCAAGCCGACATGATCGTGCAGGCTGGGCGGCATCCGGCCGCCATCGGGGCCCTTGACCAGCAGGAAGGCGTGCCCCGCGACCGGCGCCGTCGAGACGAACACCGGCGGGATGTCGCCGGCGATGCACACCACGGCGCAGGCGCGGTGCGCGAGGCCAATCCCTGGTCGCATGGCGCCCGAGGCGCACTTCCCGTCGCAGATCTCGCCGGTCAGCCGCCAGCGTCCCAGCTGCTCGATCGGGGGCGCGGGTTGGGCGGCCTCGGCCAGCACGTCGGGCAGGCTGTCGGTCGCCAGCATGGCCAGCGTGCCGCGCC
>Ga0224723_1000651_pt1 | contig 23316 bp, 21 predicted proteins | sample Balambano_FR2_Me_FD_161647 | JGI IMG/M metagenome (GOLD analysis project Ga0224723, IMG submission 161647) | Freshwater sediment microbial communities from Lake Towuti, South Sulawesi, Indonesia - Balambano_FR2_MetaG | ecosystem: Environmental > Aquatic > Freshwater > Lake > Sediment | place... | reverse complement strand
TCTGTCAAGCGATTGCCTGTATAATTTATTCTTATCTATACAAATTGCTTATACATTTATACGTTTACTTGTGATCCCTTTATCGCTTATACATGCATAAAACACTGTGCATTATACGATTAAAACCCCAGAAGCTATATATATCAATGCTTTCAGCGTTTTATACCTTGCCCCTTGTTTTCTTTATACATGTATAAATGTATAAAGTTACATGATAAATTTGTCTCGATCCCCGTTTTTCAATACAAAATTCTTATACATTCCTGCTGTCTATACGACTAATATAAGCAATTTGTATTAGATAATATACGCTTATATCCTGCTTTTAGTTCTATCTTTTCCTGCAACCTTTGCTATACAAGGCTTCCAGAATTCTATTCTGTATGACGATCGCATTCTTTGTACGCTTATATATTTTGAACGTATAGACAATAAACGTATATTTGCTATAATATGTATACGTTCATATTTATACGTTAATCGGAAATGGCTATGATTTCTCAAGCTGAAGCAACGATCGCACGGGCCGCAATTGTAAACCGCTATCACGAGCGAATTGAACAAAATCAACGCACCAAACTATCTAAAAACGAGCTAAATATTTTGGTGGAAACCTTCGTTGAACTACTCAAGCCTCTGAAAACAGAGGCAGAAATTAGGGATTTTTGCCAAGCTGAGATGAACCTTCTGGAGAAGGGATACCCCCAATCCTCTATCGGCTCTCTGTACCTTCCTATCTACAGAAAAGCTATCCAATCTGCTATTGATGACGGCTTCCTACCCCTAACCGAAGCAAACAGCCATCTGATTAGCTGGACTAAGCGCGATGGCTCTGAATCGGGGGAAACTCGCCAACATTGGGCAATGATCTTTTTGAAATATGACAGCGAAACTTATAGCAAGCTGCGGCAATCCACCACAGGCAATAACAACCAGCGCCAGGACAACTTGGCAACGGTAGATTTGGATCAATACCTTGCCAAGATTGAAGAACTGCTAACCAGCAACGAACCTGAAACCCTGGCGATCGCCCTAGCTGGACTGACCGGGCGCAGGCACACAGAAATCGTCAGCAAGGGGAAATTTGAAGCTACAAGCTACCCTTATTTGCTGCACTTTGAAGGGCAACAGAAAGACCCCAATACACCTGCTTTTCAAATATTGACCCTGCTACCAGCTAAACAGGTACTAGAAGCAATTAAACGGTTTCGGGCAATGCCAGAGATTCAAAATATGGCAGGCGCAGGGCATGATGACCCAGCGATCGACGCATTTAACGCACGGGTGAATCGGCGCACTCAAAAATATTTTGGGGAAATTGTCCCGGTTTTGGAAGGCTTTAAAAGCGTTTCAATACACCGTTTAAGGGCTTTGTATGGGGCGGTTGTGGTGCATTTTTTTTGCCCTGAACACCGCAACGAGCACAGATTTTTGCAACACTTTCTAGGACACCTACTAGAGGAACAGGGGCACGACAAGGCGAACGCTGTAGCCACTCAGCATTATTTTCACTATCGGCTAGCCCGCAATGGCAAAATCCTTAATGCAAGAGGCATAAAAATCATGGCTAACGGAATGCCGCCAATGCCGGATCAATTTAATGCTGAAGCTGAAGATTTCATCCCTACTGCTGCACCTAGCACTCTGGACGATACTACAGCCCGTAGCACTCGCAAGGATGCCGTTTTGCGGATTTATCGCGATGAACGCGATCGCTGGCTGGATATCCTCACCCAATTTGGAGACGACGACGACAGACAGCAAGATAGAATGTCTGCGCTGTTGAGTTGGTTGGAGGAAACCGAAGAGACGGAGGAGATTGATGAACTGGAGGAGGTTGCCTCAGAGCCTACAGCCACTTCAGAACCCACAGACACAGAAGCCACATCTGCACCAACCATTCAAGCCATCAGCGACCAGGCGCGTACACTGGCTTGGCTCACTGGCAAAATCGAGAGCCTGGAAGCCGAAAACGATGCAATCACCAACGAACGCGACAATCTCCAGCACCAACTAGAGGAGATTCAAAAAATGCCCGAATTGGCAAAACTGAGGGCAGAAAATGAGCGGATGGCTACCGCGTTGGAGCAAGCAGATTCAAAACTACAGCAATTCCGACTCCTGCTACTCAATGGCGGCGGCACTTCTGCAACTACACCTGCTCCGGCTCCAGCGACGGCAATTGCTCCAGCACCAACACCAACACCCGCTCCGGTTCCAGGCGCAACCCGACCAGCTAGACAGGGAGGGGCGAGAGAAAGGGCAAACCATATATTTCTGGGAGTAAAGCGGTGGAATCGCCAAAATCCAGACTGCACTTTCGCAATCACTCCAGGGCTTTTAGAATCTGGATTTGGCGTGAATCGGAAAGCTGCTAACGATTTTGTACAAGAAAATCAAGCTTTAATTTGGGAACACCATCAAGAGATTGGTGTGGAAAACGAGCGGAGTCACAATCGCGGCAAGGTCACGCAGGAATTGCGGAAATTTGTAGAGTATGACTCTAATCCCGAAAAAGTGACACAATAATGGACAACGACGTATATTTGTACTAATGAATTTTTTTCTAATCACAGCAACTCATCATCGCTCGGCAAAACTTGCGTCCACTGCACTGCCAAGCATTACCAGACAAACTGACCAGTGTTTCAACTGGATTTTAATCAACGACGGTCTTGATTCAGCAACACGCGAATTAGCACACAAATTAGCAGAGGTCGTAACTGACTCAAAAACAAGCTTTGCTTTTACCTATGTGGAAATGCCTCATCCATCGCCTACTGAGGGTTTTGGACTATGCCATGCGCGTAACCTGGGACTATCAATCGCGACATCTCAATTAACTGGAGCTAATCGTGCATTGGTATCCTATTTGGATGACGATAATGAGTTAGATTCGGACTTTGTTGCCTGCACTAAACAGTTTTTCCATGACAATTCAACTATTCAATGCAGCATGGCGCAGCAACTCCGACATCGCAATGTGACTCAAGATGGGCGAGTCGTGCGACAAGGAAAACCCTTTATTTCTCCTCACGCTCAATCTACTACTCAAGATCTGATCCAGCAAAAAGCATTATTTGACAGCAATGGTTTTACTCATGTTCTAGCTCATGTTCTAGGGAATGCTCCCACCTGGAACCCTAAGTACCGAATCTTTGCTGACTATGAGTACTTCCTTCAGTGTTTATGTCTTTGGGGAATTCAGTGTTTTAAGTTGAATCAGCGTGCTCTGGTCAACTACACCCAATCTTCAGACGGAATAATTGGACAATCAAATTATCAAGACTGGATACAGGAATTACAATTCATACTTGAAGAAAGTTACCCTGCACTGTCTTCACATGACCGTCTGGAGTTGCTTTCACTAATTCAACGCTGGCACACTAAAGTCTCTCAGCAGCAACCAATACCTGCTTTCGCAAACTAGAGGATTTGATGATTTCACACAATTGTCGATGTGAGCCGTTTGTCGTTCAGCACACTGACCCTACAACAATAATCAAAACAATTGTTCATTGGCAGCATCAACGAGGTGGAGAAGGGCATTGCTTGGCACGAGTATATTTTCAATCAGACACTAATTTGAAAATAAATACTCTATTTGTACTGTTGTCAGAAATTCGTAGTAATCCCCGTTTCACAGGAATGGGGGCTGACTTTGGCGATGTCGCTAATGCATTGATAACTTGTTTGCATGAAAACAAGTTGTTAGTTCTAGACATAGCAATGACTGATATTTATTGGATCGCTCATTACGGACGATTCTCTTCTTATGATGCCGTGGGAGACGATACGTTTTTCCACCTTGCGTTGGCTTGGGATGGTCAAAGATTTCAGGATTTACAGAAGGAACAACCGTTATCCATACAGGCAGTTCAAGCAACTTTAAGCTCTCTAAACATTTTGGAACTGGAGTCGGTTTATCAAGCTCTTGAAGCAATCGGTTGGACAAGGCACAACGAATGACGACAGGACGGGAAAATCAATGGCACTCTATCTATTAGAGTGCCCTTTTCTATCTATTTCTATCGTTGTTTTATTGCGGTTCTGTTATCCATATTGTGCATTTAGGGTTGTTGTCAGCAATGCATCGATTAAACCTGTCAACGTTGTCACCATAATTCATTACATCATTTGCAAACTTATACTTTTCTGCACTACCAAAGTTTTGAATCATCTGTTGCTGTTTGTAATACATACCCGCATTAAAGCCTAAAGCTAAACAGGCTAGACAGGCTAAGGCAGTGCTACCTAAAGCCTGTATAAATCCTTGTTTGCGAACGTCACCCAGGTAATATTCTTGGAGATGTTCTAATTGCTTTGTTTGACTTGCTACTAATTTCTCGTCTATTTTTTTGGCACTCGCTTTATATTCTTCAAGTGCTGATTTTTTAGCGTCTACTAATACTTTTTTAACTTCTTTAATCCATTCACTTCGGGCATTATTGATATTATTAACAGTTTGGCTTAACACCTGATTAGATCGCTGATTTGAAGTTTCAAGCATCTCTTCAATTTGCTCAATTGACTCATCAATCTGACTCTGTATTACGTTATAGGCAGTCAGCATTTTATTAAGCGCAACTTCGTTACTTGATTCAATTCTAGATGGAACCTCCGTAATAAGCTTCATTGGTTGGTAGAGGAACACTGGCAGAAGGAAAGCTGGATCGTTCTGAGGAATCCCCAGTTCCAGACAAAGCTTAAGCACCATTTCCCGATCGCTAGGGGATAAGCGTTCCAGCATTTGATCCAGATATGTTTTCTGAGGCTTATTGACCCCGTTTTTAGTTTCACTAGTAATCATTGTTTAGTCCTTTTAATTTGAATAGATTTCAGAATCCTAAATATCTACCAGCTTGCATCACTTCAGACTCAAATTCTTCCAGGAAAACTTTGATTCGTCGTTTATCGGCAAAGGGAATTTGTGAATCTCGCTCTTGCGCTGCACTGTAAGTCAGGTCTTTGTCATCCAGCAAGTCAACTGTGTCATCTTGCAGGTCAGGCATATTAATGATTATTCCTCCTCTCTCTAGCAAAATATTGCTGGTTTTAGAACTGTCGAATCTCTTGAATTTGTGCGGTTCGCCATAGAACAGGTTTTTGACTGCTACGTAGTCGGCGCGATCGCCGCAATAATCAAGCAAGGTTCTGAGCGAGTTGACAGCATCTTTTACACGAGTTAATACACTTACAGCCGTCATTTTGTATCCGGTTTCTTTCAAGGTGTCAAATAAACGAATCTCTTTGTCCAACTTTTCAAGCAGTTCTCCGCCACCTGCCGGAAAATCTACTAGAACGATTTGAGTGTTGGCAGATTCAAGATTATTGATTAATACATCACTTCCACCACGAACGCTCAAATCAAGACGAATTACTCCCGCTCCAGATTCATAAGCAGATGAAAACGCTTTATTGTAAAAGCGATAAAGCTGAGCGTTTCGTTTATCGCAATCATAGGCCATTGTTGGAATCTGATGCTTTATCAACATTTCAGCGTAGGCTCTAGCCCAAGTTGATTTACCTGCTCCTCCTTTATCGGAGGTACTTAAAACCAAACGTTTTTGTTCGGGCAATATAATTGGATCGACTAGCTGTTCTACTTCTGCTTGCTCTAGTTCCTGGGAAGTATCAGCTACAGGTATTACAGATGCTACCTTGGTTTCAGAAGTTGATTTTGGTTTAGCAGTTCTTCTAGTCGTAGTCGTTTTAGGTGTGGTTGTTTTCGGATTAGTCATTTTTCACCTCACATATCAAAGCTCATCGTCTGGACGCATTTCAAGAAAACCTTGCTCGTTTGTATTAGTCAGCCTTATTTTTTCAGATTCAGATTTCTCATTTTTCTCGATTGGTTTCTCGACTGGCTTTACAGTTTGAACAGATTGAGGTTTGCTGGCTTTAGGCTTAGCTGTTGGTACTGGTGTTGCTGGCACAGGCGGCGCGTTAGCAACAGTTTTCTCTTTCTGAGCACTAGCGACAGTTGGTATCGCTGATTCGGTAGTGGAGAGTAATTTAGGCTCCTTGGGTTCTGCCTTTACCTCTCTCAAATATTGCTTGAGAGTATTTACCGTGATCACAACTCCCATTTCATTAAAAACATGGACAATGTCTTCAATTGAATATCCCGCTTGCTGCACCGCTTCTATTTTGGGGCGCAGCCTCGCTACCATTTCTTTAAGCTGAAGTCCCTTCGGATTTTGTGCCAAGTGATCCAGCTTGTCTTCCAACCCGGTTGCAACCTTTTCAGGATAGGTTGTTGCTGGCTTTCCCATTATCGTCTCCCAAATATTCCAAATTTCCATTTTTCCACACATCAATATTCTTATCAGACCTTATTCTTGTACCGCAATTTCAGAGGTTTTGAACCGAGCATTCTACAGAGAATTCTTGGAGCACTGATAAGTGTCATTTTCAAAATTCAGCATTTTCTCAAGTGCAGTTTGCCGCTCCAGATTGGCAAACTTTTTGTGTCTTCAGTAGCAGGCAGTCTGCAACTGCCTATTTTGCCCTTACTCACACCTGCACCATGTTAAACCAAACCGCAAACCAAAACTATACTCACGACTCACTTGAAGAACTCAAAAGCTCGATCGCCGCTATCCTCCCTACTCCTTTACTCACTCCTGCACCAATCCAAGGCACAAACATCCAGAATACTCAAAAACGTGTTATCTGTATCAGGTTTTATATTAATTCACAGGAAGAAGCAAAACTAAACGATATTTGCCAGGGAATAAACCGATCGCGCTTTATCAGAGCAAAACTATTTGGGAATGCTGTACCGCGACCAAGACGACCACTACCGCAAATTAATAGAGATGTTTATATACAGATTTCTTGTGTTTCTAGCAATATTAATCAAATAGCAAAAGCCATTAATACTGCTGCTAAACAAAGTCATGCTTTGCCTTTAGGTGACAAGTGTTTATTAGCACTGCAAGAGATTAACGAGAATCTTACTCAAATTACTAAAATGCTATATGGGTTTAGTGAACAGGGTGAACAGAACGGTGAACAGGGTAAACAGCGAGATTAATTAGATGTTAAATAAGGTTGAATAAATATGATAAGCAAAGTTATTGACTCAGGTTCTATAGAGAATGCTACTCGCTACGTGCTCAAGAAAGAGCACTCAATTTTAATTGGTGGTTCAATGCTCAGCAAAACATATCAGGCACTAAATCAAGAATTTCATATATCCATAGACTTAAATCCTGATATTGAAAAACCGTGCTATCACTTTGCTTTAAGTTATTCAAAAACAGATTTGGAAATGAATGAGCTAGATAACGATACTCTTGCAGAGATTGCTACTCGCCATTTTGCAGGCATGGTTGTCAGTTCTCGCAACCCTGAATTACTACATAAAAAAGATAAGGAGCATCCTGAATTTAATAAAAAAGTAGATGAATTTATAGAATCTGGAGAAATTGACCAATATCAATTTTTCATTGCCCTACACGCAGATACTCACCATTGTCATACTCACACGGTTGCAAGTCGTATTAGCGTTAAAGATAGTAAGTGTATAAACATGTGGTATGACCAAAACCGAAGTCAGCTAATTTGCAGAGAACTAGAGCAAACTTACGGCATAGAAAAACTAGAAAGTAGCTGGGAGGTTGGTAAGAGGAGCCTAACCAGACGGCAATATGAAAAACAAGTCGAAACTGGAAAGCAGCCAGTTCAAACGAAGTTGCAGAATTTGATTGGAAACTTAGCTAGCAATCAATATATTACTTTAGACGAGTTAACCGAACAGCTTGAGAAATATGGTGTTGATGTGAGAATTGGTCATTACGGTAATAAAAAAGGTATTAGCTACAAACTAGATGGCATATCAATGTCGGGTTCTCAACTTGGCAAAAACTATACTTACTCCGGACTGCAAACACATTTTGGAGTATGTGTAGAAACTAAATTAGAACCACTTGACAAAATTTTGAATAATCAATCTACATATCTTAAGCAGGCTGAAGCGTTGGCTAATAAAATATGGAGCCGCGAAGATATAGCTAGAACTCTTACATATCAAAAATATCAATTAAGGGCTAATAGCGCTGATAATGACAAGCTTGAGTTGTTCAAGCGCGATCGCAAAATACTAAGCTGGGATGAATCAAAACAGGCTTATCAAGCCTACGGCATAACTCAAAAGGATATTAAAAGTCTGGAAATCTGGAATGCTCACTCAATTCAGAAATATCAAGAGCAAGAGCAAAGTGGGGAGACTCAGGAGCAAAAACGACGCTCACTCGATATTGAGCGGTGACGAACTACCAAGATGCTCCAACAAACACTCACGTCACAGTCAATTCACGTCAGTTCATCTGGGTTGATTCCCATCTGCCGAAGCCGCTCTATCAATACGGCATTCTTCTGACGCTCTTGCTCAAGTTGAGCATTGACTATATCAACCTGGTTCTCTGCATTGTTTGCCCGCTCCGCTCCAGTCGGGATGACCTGACCATCGCGATCGCACCAGCGCAGCCACAGTCTTGTTACCTCCTCCTCAAATTGCCCTTCCCATAAAGTCAGCCCTAACCCTACTTTTTTCATCCAAATTGGTTGATTTGGTTGATTGAGTTCTAAAACCCCACTAGAAGGAAGACTAGAAGGAAGCTCAATATACTCACCAGAGGTCAATGTCCATACTCGTAGCAATGCTCCATCCATTTGATTAGAGGCTTGAATTTGCCGGAGTGGATCAAACACTACATAGTAGGGCACACCAATTTGTGCATAAATGTCCTTCTTGCAAATCTCCTTGCCTTTTTGCTGCGACTTCCGACTCAAAACCAATTCATCCCCTTCCTGATTGGAGACAATTTCGATGCAAACTTCTGGTACTTTGCCAAATTCCCACACAAAGTAAGAACGGTTCCGCTTTTGTGAATAATCTGCTGGTCGATGGACTCCCAAACTCAACAAAACATCCGGAACAATTGGATCGCCATAAAGTTTGTAAAATAACCCGACATTGGCAGCAGCCAAAAAAGGTGGTGGCAGCGCCTTGGAACTATATAAAGGTTCTACCAATAACCGTTGGTGCTCCTCTGATTCAAAGTTATCCACCGGGGTATCGTCCTCTATGACGAGATGGCTAATATCAAGCTCAGTGACGATTGCTTCAGAGTTTAGAAGTTGCTGAGACATGGCAAGCACAAGGGAGAGATTTAACTACCATGCTACCAAACCACTGCTGAGAGCCTACGGATTCAATCCAAAGGTTGAGCTTTTTGATTTCTATACTCATATTGAGTATGATATACTCAATATGAGTATATCATACTCATATTAGTAAAATAGGAAAAGACAATGATGACACTTTCACGCCCTCGCTTACAGGTTGTTCAAAACGATGAAATTGCTGAGGCTATTGCAATCATCCGCAAACACCGCCCTGGACTCATCAATGACTCAATGGTTGTCACATCTGCTTTGATTGAGTATGCACTAGCTTTAGAGTCGAATAAAACACATCAATCAAGCAATTACAGCACTCCCTACGGGATGACAATTGTGCGAACAGGTGGTGTAACTCACAAGATCGGGATATTCAAGTTTTTTATTGAGAATTTAAACCGCATTGCCGCAATTATTGCTCATATCGATAGTGCGGAGGATGAATTCATGGACTACATTTCTCGTGGCAAAAAACCTGTCTATACTTTCGTCTTAAAAGGGAAGGGATTTACCGATTTTGAGTTTCTTCATGTAGCAACTGATGGTTCTTCTTTTTTCGAGGAATGCTTGACACTACTTGTACTGGACTTTGAAAATTATCGTGGTGATATTCGCTTTAATGTTCTCCGCGCTGAATTTTTTCAAAATAGATGGGGAGAGAAGTCTATTAGTGATTACATTCCATCTCTCGATAAAATGGCCGATGTCTTCTTTCAGGATGAAAGCTATCTTTTTGGCGGTGGCGGTGGACAGGTTTCTCATACCTGGGACTTAAACTGGGAGGCAAATGTACCTCCATATAATGGACTTGACATACAGGATACACGATTTGTTGATTATTCTCATGCACTTGTTGGATTGAAAGACTCTTCTTTTGCACAAAATAAGTATGGCGTAGAGGCTTTAATTCGTTCTGGTGTGCTAGCTGTTGAGCGTGACTTGTTGCATCGTCGATTCCGATGTATGTGTGATGGGTGGACAGAGGAACACCAAAATCTAGATGTTTACGAGCTAGGTCTTATCTTCGGTAAGCATTTTGGGATGAATTCCTTCTTTTCACCTGCAAGATTTCTGCATGAAATTTCTTCTCTTGATGATCATTCCAATGCTCTTGTGTACGTCGAGAAAGGTAAGCGAATTGAAGTATTACCCATGAATTGGAGTGATTCATGGTTCACTTATTACAGCGATGGAAATTCTAATAGTCAAGGCTGGAGTATTTTGTATGATGACCCAAATCCATTCAGGTTATACGATATGAATGATTTTTACCCCAAGCATTTAGAGATGTATAAACAGAGCAAAAAGAAACCTAAACAGCAATAGACAGTTTGCCAACAAAATCATTAGGCTTTTTTGATTTCATAAATGCTTAAGGAAGCAATTATGAAATCAAAAAACTAGCAATATAATCAGGGTAAGCGCATCTAAAAAAGTAGTCACCTATACAGACAGTTGATGCAGGCAATGAGTCAACGCTGACCAAGTTTCCGATTCCGTCTGCATCAGCAACAAACAACAACTATTTAGCGGAAAATAAAGTGAACCCATCTCGCTCTTACTTCTGCCATGTCTTCAGGATTTGCTCAATCCCCTCAAAGCCAAACGCCGCGCCCGTCGATTTTACCTGCTGCGGCTTTAACTCAACGTCTCCAAGATTGTTTTGCTACGATTGTAGACCCTCGTGTGGAACGAACACGCCTACACTTATTATCTGATATCTTAACGATTGCGATTCTATCGGTGATTGCTGGAGGAACAGGCTGGGAGGATATGGAACTTTACGGTGAGAGTAAACAACCCTGGTTGTCCACATTTCTGAGTTTACCTAATGGTATACCCAGTGCTGATACGTTCCGTCGAGTGTTGGAGCGAATTCATCCACAACAGTTTGAACAATGTTTCCAACGCTGGGTGCATCAGTTAGTGGGTGAATTAGGCATTCAAGTGATTGCCATTGATGGCAAAACTGCTAAGGGGTCTTATGACCGGGAAGCAGGCTGTCGTGCCCTGCATCTCGTTAGTGCCTGGACAAGCGAACATCGACTGGTGTTGGCGCAAGCCAAAGTGCAAGATAAGTCCAATGAAATCACAGCCATCCCCGCTCTACTGGAATTGCTCGATATCAAAGGCTGTATCGTCACCCTGGATGCGATGGGAACTCAAAAATCGATTGCTCAGCAAATTCATAGCGCCGGAGCCGATGACATCCTCAGCCTCAAAGCCAATCATCCGACCTTGTACCAACAGGTGCAACAGGAGTTTCAGACAGCTCAAGCGGCAGACCGCTTACCGCCTCTAACTGAGCATACGACCGAGTCAGGTCATCATCGCATCGAAATTCGCAAAGTCTGGAGCCTGCCTTTGCACAGTTTCCCTGCACTTCACCAAGCACAGGAGTGGAGCGGACTGCAAACCATTGTGGCGGTAGAACGGATACGCCAATTGTGGAACAAAACCACACACGAAATCCAATTTTACCTCAGCAGTTTGCCGCCAGAGAGTCCCAGAATCGCCGCCGCCATTCGCCAGCATTGGGGCATTGAAAACACCTTGCATTGGACGTTGGATGTCACCTTTGCAGAAGATGATTGTCGAATTCGGTCGCTACATGCACCTCAGAACATGGCACTGTTACGCCGCTTTGCCCTCAATTCCCTCAATCGAGAAGCAACGGGCAAACAGAGTCTCAGGCAGAAGTCAAAGCGGGCAGCGATGGATGATCTGTTCATGCTACGGGTGTTGACCGCCGCATTGCCTGACCCTTTTGAAAACTCAAACTCTAGCTGTCAATAGCTTTTGAGATGCGCTTACCCTGGCAATATAATGAGCATTGCTATCAGGTTTTAGCGGTAAAAGTTTGCTGGTCACATGCTTGGTTTTCGCAGTAGTAGCGATTGCTTTTCTTGTCTTTAGCGCGATATGAAGTCGTACCACATTTCGGGCAAATCGGGAGAATCCCAGTACCCTCGTTTTTGTGGGTTTCTGGATGGGTGGGATTTCCCAGTTGAGAACCAGTAAGGGTTACAGCAGTTAGCTGGGATTGAGCTTGGGAGGTTTCCCGGTTATCCCTCCCAACATATCCCGCACTCAATTCGCTCAAATTGAGGATGTTTTCAGTGTTATAAATACCCTCAGTAAAGGCGGGTAATTCAAACCAAAATGGATCAAAACCGGGGATAACTGCTAATGCGAAACGATGAGCTACAGGACTTTTAATACTGATTTCTAATTCTCGATTTTTAGTAGTGCAATACTTAGAAATATCCTTGTATTGCCCTAACAATTCAGTTCTAAATGCTTCTAGTCGAGGGCTATTTTTGATGGGATGAACGGCTCCATCATTGAGGTAAACACAGGCAAAATTGTCCATTTCACCCCATTCATACCCCGCTTTTTTGACATTGGGATACTGCCCAATAAACGTCGCTCTCATGCCGCAATGCCGCGCATCTCTAGAAAATTCCAGAACTGCTTCTTTGGCGCTTTTGTTAGGTTTGGTCGTGTTGTCAATTTCATCGAAAATATCCAACCTGAGCGGGGTGGATTGGTGGGTGGTTAGTCGATGATTGCGATCGCGGTTCAAGGCTTTCAGCGCGTCCCTGGCTGCTTCATGAGAGGTTGAGGACTTGGGCAGATTCCATCGATCCTCTGGGCTACCGTCTAGTGGGTCGTGTAAGCGTAGGATCAGTTCATCGTTGTCGAGTTTTTCAGCCAGAATTAGGCGAACTACCGAGCTTTTACCGCCTCCAGTTCCGCCCATGATGCGGCTGGAGGGAACTGAAAATATTTGCTCCACAATTTCAGGAAAGTCTGAAACGGGGCGTAAGTATGCAGGGGCAACCGCTTCTTTGCGCTTGACAGGTTTGGGGTCAATTCGCAAATCCATCACATACATCTGCCGATCGCCATCTAGCTTGATTTCTACGGGGTCAATTACTCCTGCTACGCACTGCAAGCGCGGGTTGTGGGGTTCAAATGATTTATTGCACAAATAGGCACGGAGTAAAGCCGGGTTGATGCGCTCTCGCACCCAAACGCGGTATAAACCAGGGTCAGCAGGGTTTACCCGCTCACACCATACGGCATCTAGCTTGATGTTGTCTCGCTCCAGAAAATCAATGATCCGATTGGCTGCATCTTGCGCTTTGTTTGTGCCTGGAAATCTTAGTCCTCGTTCATATTCTCGCAGAATGGCATAAACTTTATTGCGCTCATCAATGGCAATGTTCATTTGCTCTGTGAAGGACTCGCGAATCTCTTCCAGTTCGGGATGGTAAGAAGAAATTACGCTGTCATACCCATCAATTAGTGCATCGTACTGCGCTTTTGTTTGTTGCCATTTTGCTCGATACATACTATCAATCTGCGTTAGCTGCGCTTCAACCATTCGATATTCTTCAACTAACTGCGCTTCTTTGCTACGATGCGTCTTTTTGAATTTCTTGCATTTTTCAAGATAATTCTGATGGCATTGCTCTTCATGTTGCTTAATTCTTTGCTGTAACCATGCTTCAACTTCTCTCTGCTTAGCCTGGAAAAATTCTCTAACCTTCTCCCGCTCTGACTTATAGCGTCCTTCACAGGCTCTAATCTCAGTCTCCAGGGATTCTGTGGTTGTAGTGAGTGTCGCAGTTAGTTCTGAATTCTCACTAGTTAGTTCTGAATTCTCACTATGCAGTTTTTTGAGTTTTTCAATTGCCTCTGCCAGTTCATCTTTGGCTGCTTCTAAGTTACGCTGGTAGCCCAAAGATTCACTCTCTAAGGCTGTAATTCTACCCTCTGATAAGGTTTCTAGTTGGAGAAGGCGATCGCTCCAGTCACGCTCTAATTTGTCGCTAAAACGGGTCGTAGAGGCACTGCATAGGGCAATCCCACTAGCCATACCGATCGATGAAAGGATGCCTGTAAAGCCAAGAAAACGAGCAAGTTTGGAATCAGCAGGAAAGGATAACAGCAATAGAAATGAAGATAAACCCATGCCTGCCAAACTTAAACGGTAGCGATCGCTTTGTTGTTGCCCAAAGTGGAGTAGCGTTTCGGAATGCATGATACACCTGGGTGGGGGATGGGTGGAGAAACAGCCTCTAGACGGCTAGAGGCATGGAGTTAATTAGGACTGAGGCAAAGCTGCAACTGGAAGGGGAGACAAACGAATTTCAGGGAATTCTTGAACCACAGCTAGTCGTGCTGCTTTGAGGCGTTCGTGTGCTTCTGAAATGCCGTCGCTCAATCCAGTCAGTTTTAGCTGCCAGGTCTGCCCCCTAAGCTCAGCCTGCTTTTCGTGACCGTTCAGATCGTGCTTCAATTCACTTAGCTTGGATTGCTCAATTCCGGTTCTGGTTTGCGATTGCAGGAGTTTCACACCCGTTGTCTTCAAGTCCTGCAATTTGATTTGGTTGGAAAGCCCCTCACTTTGGCAATCCAGAGATAAACCTTCTGCTTTCAGGAGTTGACGGTTCAGCGACAGGTTTTCTTGAGCAATACCCACAGATCGAGCTTGACCCTTGATGGTTTCTACAATCCGGTTGTAGTCGCTCTCGGACGTGACGGGAATGCGGCTGGATGCCTGGAAAATGTCGTTCACCAAATACTCGGAAGACTGAAAATGAGGTAGTTGGATGGCAATTTGGTGTTGAGTGTGAGAGTAGGATTGTGGCTGTTGCTCCTGTGGAGTCGGAGCGGGGGATTGGGCTTCTGGTTGGGGCTTTTCTGGCTCAACAACAGGGGTGACGGGCTTTTTACGTGCTGGCATGGGTTAATTCTCCTTGTGACTAATGTGAATCAAATGATGTGAATCAAGCGATCGCTCAAATCTAGTGCAAATAGAAACCTAAAGGGAGCGATCGCTACAACAATACGGACAAGTGGCAAAAGATAGATAAAGAACAAGAGCGTTGACACAAAGTGCATCAAACGATTGTTGAGGAAAGGTATCCAGTCGTTGCTGCATTTGCCTGAACAATGCCTCTGGAATCAAGATTTCAGTGGCTATCATGTTGCACCTCTGATGAAGTTGGATGGGTTGGAGCAAAAAGGAAACACACGACAATTGCCGACAGAACAGCAAACACAACACCAATCACAATTACGATGGATTGGGGTGTTGAACGAGTCCTTGCTTTTTTGCCAGGGCTGACTCCAGATTGCTGAACATCTCTTGCGCTGAGCCATACTTGGCATGAAACATGTCAATTCCCAAGACTTGCCCTTCCTGAGACATATGGTTGATAAGCGCTTCAGCCAATCCCACTGAATTCGCTTTGCTGTTATCAATTCCCTGCTCAGTCTGTTGCTTGGCTGTTTCAATGAATTCTGTCTTCTGGGTGTACCGGAAGGTTTGAATTTGAGGTGGTTTGAATTTGTCCAGTTCTGCTTGAGATGGCTTGTAGGGAATGATGGCATTGCCTTGCTCATCTTTGGCATCTATGAATTCAGCGTCGATCGGTGCATCGGGTGGATCAATCAGCGATTGTGGATCGACAGTGGGAAGACCAGGGGGTGAGCCGACCGGACGTGTCTGTAAAGGTTGAGCGGGTTGAAACTTGTCAGGGTTTGCTGCATGAACTGAAGCAACCCAACTCTTTGCTGATAATCCGCTAGAGCGGTACTCAGCAATCAATTCTTGGCACAAGGGCGTGTACCGCAAATTGTTACTACTGCCAGTCTTCAACGCAGACTCTTCTAGCCAAAAATAAGCCGATTCAATCGTGCCAATCCAGGTTTGGATCGTCCGATCGCTTTTGCCATACTCGGAACCAAGCTCGATCGCTGATTTCGGAGTCGGAGTGTAAATTTCCAGCGAACTACCATTTTTTTCAACTTCGAGCGAAGTACAGAAAACTTCGCTCGAAGCTAAAAGTACTTCGCTCGAACCTGCGATCGAACCCGCCCGAAGGACTTCGGGCAGGTTCGGGCACTCTTTAGTAATTGGCTCAAATTCGGTCATATCAAGCATTTTGGGGTTTCCTTCGAGGAACAATTAGGAGTTTCGAGGAACTTCGATCGAAGTCTTGCAAACTGCGATCGAAGATCTTGAAATTTAGATTAGCACATAAAAGTAATAAAGTAAGTTAAAAAGTATTTTTTAACAAAATGGCTTACCTTGTGGCAAAATGCAGACATGGCAAAAGAACAAATTCGCTTTGACCTAGACTCAGAGCTAAAACGGCAATTTCAGATGAAATGCGTGGAACGAGGGGAAAAGATGACCCCCGTTCTACATAGCCTGCTGGAGGAGTGGATCAACCATGAGAGCAACACCGACGCTATCAAAGACTTCCTTCAATCCTTAATGCAAGAGCAGCGCCCCGCAAACTCTACAATTGTCCGCACGGCTGGAATTCTAAAGTTAGATACTGATGACCTTTTAGATTTCTGCGATCACATTTTGTCTCAAAAGAGGAAACCAAATGGATGCAATCACACTGGCTAAAGATTTCTCTTCAAATAAAGGCTGGAGCCTTATTCCAGTGTTCAACCTTGGCTTGCTAGTTGCAGATGTGCCATCTCCTAGAGATGCTGTGAGAGTTGTCGATCGATATACTGATTACTTAGCTATGTCTGCCTTTAAGCTTGGTTTCAACAAAGCTGTAATCAAACACCCAGGTTTAAATCCTGGAGAGTACGCCTACGAGATTCCTATTCGGATGGCAATAATGGGAGATGAAACCCAAGGAGCAATGTCAATTGTGAGCGATAATCAAATGAATTTGTTAGGGGCTGACTACATCAGAATTCATGAATTTTTGATTGAACAAAGGCAGTCAGGAAACATTGTCATCGTTACTTCCAACATTACTCGTGATGAATATGGTAATCCAATATCTACTACCAACCCGCAAGCAGGTCGTGATATCTGCCATCACACCAATGATCTACTTTTGCCATCTCGTGCATATTGGTCGCCGCAGCAGTTTACTGGCTATAACTATCGCCTTAGCTGGAGATCTGACAGAGACGACTATGAAAGACTGAATCCTCAATACGATCGGTTAAAAGAGATTTTAATCAGGGATGGGTACGCTTCCAATTACGAGTACACCCTCTATCGTCCAGATGGAGCAAAATGTAGCTACAGCACTGCTTACTTTTTGTGTCGGGATTATTTAGGGGATGAGGTCAGAATTGGGGTTTCACGTCCTCAAGACTGGCAGCTATTAGAACCAGTAGCGGCATAGGAAGGCGATCGCCATGACTCAAACGAAAACACGATTTCAAACTTTTGAGGAATATGCAGCACTAGACCCGTCTGGACTGCCAGAGGGCAACTATGAATTGGTGGATGGGGTAATTGTTGAAATGGGTGCTGAAAGTCCTGAGAACGTTGTGATTGCAAGTTTTTTGTTTGCAATGCTACTGCCATTTTGTCCCTACTATCTCCTGCACTGGGGCACTGAGATTGCAGTTGATAGCCAAAAGGTCACAACACGCTATCCAGATCTTCTCGTACTGACTCAAGCGGGTCTATCTGCGTTGCGGGGTCAACCTCGATCGCTCATTACTTTAGCAATGCCCACTCCAAGACTTGTCGTTGAAGTGGTTTCACCGGGAGAACTTGGTAGTAGTAATTACAATCGAGACTACATTGAGAAGCCCCAAGAATATGCAAAACGAGGCATTCCTGAATTTTGGTTAGTTGATCCATTGCGAGAAGTCGTGCTGGTGCTGTCTTTGGTCGGCAACACTTACAAAACAGTAGAGTTTCGAGGGAGCGATCGCATCCAGTCACCCACTTTCAGAGACTTGAACCTGACGGCCCAGCAAATCCTTACAGCCGGAGAAGAACCATGATCCAGACGCTCAACAAACTAGCATCCGAAGATAAGGAGGACGATCGCAATGCTTGAAGTTCTACTAAAACCACAGTCCTTTGATGATTTTGTGGACTTTGACGACGGAGATGAAGTCAATGAATACGAGTGGGTCGATGGGAGGTTGGTGCTGATGCCAGAGCCAACAGATGAGCATGAAGAGATTCTTGAATTTCTCTCCTTCATGTTTGAGCTTCAGTATCGACGGCTCAAGCTAGGCTACTCAATACGCAAGCGCAACGCCCTAAAGATTCCTGGGTTCAAAGGCAGAAGACCAGATATTGCGGTTATCCAAAAACCAAGCGATCGCAAAGAGGGCAAAAAGCGAGGTATCAGGACTGTTCCCCTAATGGTGGTTGAAATTGCCTCAAATAACTGGAGTACAGACCTGGTAGAAAAGCAGGAAGAGTATCAATTGCTAGAAGTGCCGGAATACTGGATTGTTGACTACGAAGGGCAGATCCCAGCAAAATACTGCAACAGAGGAAAGGGGCAGAAGGTAATTGTTCTCACTTTGGTCAAAGGCGAGTATCAAAGCGAAGAGTATCTTCCGGGTGAACTTGTGCCCTGTTTGACTTTTAAGGAGATGAGTTTGACTGTTGACCAGATTATCAATGCGGCTGAATGATCAAATGGAACAGTCAGTACAAAGCACGGTAATAAGCACAGGAACGGTAGAGCAATCTACCGCTCTCGCTTCAAATTGGGAGGCATTAAATCAGCTTGAAAATCAGCTTGCGCTAGTTCAAGCGAGTTACTACACCATAGGATCGGTTCTAGTTGCGGGTTGTGCAGCAGGTGCGCCATTCAGTGCTTGGGCACTGCTAACTTTTCCTCCAATAGCAGCTTTGCTAGACCGGAATGAGAAACTTACCGTCATTATGCAAGCAATGGCAGCTTTGCTCAATGAATTTGGGGATAATATTTTGTGTATTCCACGAATTCAAATCGGAGAAAAAGTTCCAATTGATCTATTCGTTAAACTGTCGTGTTGTAATTTAATATTTGCATTTCGCACTAGGAGGGATGCGAAGGTTATCTACAGCGAAAAGAACGAATTGCTTACCCTTCGGACAAAGAGAGGAGGTTTGCAGAAATGGAAACCTGATCCATTAACTGAGCTAAGTAGTTGGCAAAGATGGGTCAGAGACAATAGAAACCTGCTAGGACTTTCATCAAGAGAGTCCAGGCTACCAACAGCGAGAGTACTAGTTTTAACAGGTGCAACAATGCTGGATGAAAGCAACGAAAATCTTCAGGTATTGACAGACGACCAGAAATTTCTATGGATTCGTAAAAATGGAACGACTGCTTTGATTAGGAGCAATCAAGTCATGGCTTTTACAAAAGCTTATTTCAATCAAGAGAGGAAAAAATTAGACGCAAAATAGCTCAATAAATCTTTAAGTAGCGCCCTAAACAATAGGTGAAACTTCAATGTCGCAGATGAGACACGAGAGTTTCCAAGCGTTTCAATCGAACCGGGAAAAGTTTTCTAACCTGAAGCTTTTATTCCCATCTACTTCTAGTGTAACCCGATTCTGGGTGAAACTGGTAGGGTGCATCAGTTCTAGCTGGCTCCAGACAGTTCTTGCTTGACCCTGTAACTCAAAGTAGATAAGGGTTTCCGGTTTCTCAGCCCACTTCACTTCATTGAGAAACAAAACCAATGCCATCTACAACAATTCCACAGTTTGATATTCGTAACTTCGTCGCTCGCCTAACTCCTGCAAAAGGCAAGAATCGCTACCATTGCCCGGTTTGCGAAGGAGACAATTTGACATTTGACTTGGATAACTACCAGGGATACACCTGTTGGAATGACGAGTCAGAGAAGCATCGAGCAGAGATCCGAGAAGTTGTTTCACCTTGGTCTGAAGTAGCTAACCAGGGGAACAGTGTTCAAAATTTCACTCAGAAACTACGTCAACCAGTTCAGAAGCAGTCCTCGACTCTCGCACAACCACCTGAACAAATTAGGCTGGCACAATTGCCTGACCCTGCTACAGACGCTCCACAGCCGCAGGAAAAGAGCGACTACAAACGGGGTAAGGTGCTGGTAACGACCTACCAATATAGCGAGACTCAATGGGTGGAGCGGATACAGTGGGACAACCCAGAGAAACCAAAGGGTTACTCAAAAGACTTCTTTCCTTATCACCTGGGAGAAGACGGCAAACCAGTGTGCAAGAAGGGTGACGCTGACTGGTTACCCTACCGTTGGGAAGAAGCAATCCAGGCAACTAAAGCGACTGGAGCCAATGCACTGCTGATGGTTGAGGGTGAGGGTTGCGTAGAGGCATATCGTAGTCTTAGCTTTGCGGCTGTCACCCTGCAAGGTTCAGGGTGGAATGATGCTGAGTTACGTGTTTTTGCCTACCAGGTCAAAGCACACGGGTTGACACTTGTTTTCCACCCAGATAACGATACGACCGGAGAACAGAAAGCAGGCAAACTGCAACGGGCTTGTGAACTGGTCGGTGTTTGTTGCCTGATCCTCAACCCGCTCAATCTGTGCGCCGAACTGCCAAAATCAGGAGATGTGGTAGACATTTTGAAAATGGTAGACGTGCCTGATTATGTGAAACGGCTTGAAGCTGAAATCCACGCAGCAATGCGTGAAAAGCAGAGTCAGCGAGACACACAGAGCACACAGAGTAAGCAAAATCAGAAATTACAGGATGACCCAATCAAAGCGGCTGGCATGGCAGCAGAGCTAGCTGAAGCCTACCGCTCTACCCTTGCCTGGAACGACGAAGGGCAATCCTGGTATCGCTACGAGGCAGATTCACCGGGGGTGTGGAGTGCAGAATCGGAGATTTCAGTAGGAGCCGTGATTCTGGCAGAAATTGAAGCGAGGATCGGACTCAACTACACTGCCAACTACCTCAACGAAGTTGTCAAGCTCTTGAAACATAAACTGTTGGTACGCAACTGGGAAGAGCCTAAAGGGATGCTTCCTTTTAAGAATGGGGTGTTGAAGTGGGAGACAGGCGAGTTTTTACCCCATTCACCCGGCTATCGCTTCACTTACGTTATCCCTAGAGACTACAGCATATTGGCTACCAACTGGGGCACGATCGAAGCCTGGATGGATGAGGCAACTGGCAATAATTCAAAGCTCAAAAACATTTTGCTGTGCTGGCTCAATGCCTCTCTCAAAGGGCGCTCCGACCTACAACGTTTTTTGCACTTGGTTGGACCTGGTGGCACGGGTAAAGGTACTTTTATGAGGTTGGCTATTGACCTGATTGGGAAGCGCAATCATCACTCTTCTAGCCTGCAAGACTGGTGTGGCAACCGTTTTGAGTCTGCCAATGCCTACAAAAAGCGCCTGGTTGTGTTCTCCGACGAGGATAAATATAGCGGTGGTCTGGGGAATTTTAAAAAGTTAACTGGAGGTGATGCCTTGCGGGGTGAAGTGAAAAATAAAACTGCATTTCACTACACCTTTGAAGGCATGGTCATGGTGGCTTCAAACTATCCAATTTTTGCTGGAGATAGTAGCAGTGGCATGGCGCGGCGGGTTCTCATGATTCCATTCAACAACGTAGTATCGCCTGGGCAGCGCCGCAATCTTGAAGCCGAATTTGAAGCGGAATTGTCAGCGCTGACAAATTACGTCCTGTCTATTCCCGATGAAATTGTGACGCAAACCTTACAGCAGTCCGTAGATCAAGCACCAGAGGTGATTGAAACCACCTGGGAGTATCGAATGCGAATGGATTCTGTAACAGCTTGGCTCAATGAATGTGTGATTTTCGATCCTCTTGCCTCTGAGCGGGTAGGAGTCGATAAAGCCGATGTTAATACGCTGTTTGGTTCCTACTATCAATACTGCGATCGCACTGGTTCACGAGCTAAGGGCAATCGTGAATTTTCTCCGGCATTGCTTGACCTGGTGAACAACATCTTGCACTGGGACGTAGAAAAGAAACGGGTATCGTCTGGATTCATTATTCAGGGCTTACGACTACGAACTCCAGCCGACCTTGCTGAGCCGTATTGTATTGAAGCGCTTTCAACGCTTTCTCATGTAGGGTCAACAACTCATGTAGAGTCGGATGTAGGGTCGGATGTAGAGTCAAAAGCCTTGCCAGAAGCGGGTCATGTAGCTTGTGTAGGGCCAACTAACTCTTCAGGGGAAATTCAAAATACTGAACCTTGCGTTGAAAATTCTGAAAGCGGTGCAGAAATTTCTAAAGTAGTAGAGCTTTCACCCTACACATCCTACACAAGCCAGTCAGAGGAAGCGCTTGAACCATACAGTCCCACCCTACACATGCAGGATGACGACCCTGCACTACTGGACGGTGGAGCTTTGCGACTCGTTTTAGAGGCGATGGCGGGTATCAAATCTGTGCTGACCTTTGAGCGATTCAAGCTTAAATTTCAGCAGCTAACCGATGCTCAACAGAGGCAGGTTTGGGAAGTTGCTAGTCCTGAGTTGAAGCAGAAATATGGACATTGGCTAAATGAGTTTGTAGCCATCCCTCAAACTGTTTGGGAAGCTCGTAAAGCACTTTTACGGGTAATCAATGCCAGGGAGGTGAAGCAGTTGCAGGCACAATTTGACCGAGACACTTTGAATCAAGCATACAAACTGATTCACCCCTCCACCCGTAAAGAGTTGAAATCGTTAATTAACGAGGCAAAAAACTTGCGGTAGCAGTTTAATTTGGGCGATCGCCCAACTTGCAGCACCAAATCTAGCGCTCAACCAGGTGTCGCCGGGACTAAAAAAGCTCTACCTATGAGGTGAGGCAGGTTTTGAGGTGAAATGAAATACGCAATACAGCCACACAATGAATGTATGAACTTCAAAAACATACACGTATACATCTTTCTATACACTCAAAATGTATAAACGTACAAACGTGTAAAAACGATCGCTCTACGAAATGAGACTCTAAAGGCTTGAAATATTGAATATTTCAAGAAAGCAACAGGATTGCCAGTAAGATATAAGCGTATATTGTCTGATACAAATTGCTTATATTAAGCGTATAAACAGCGTGAACGTATAAAAAATTTGCATTCAAAAACGGGGATCAAGACGAATTTGTTATACAGTTTCATGCATTTATACATGTATAGACAAAACAACGGATGAAGCATAAAACGCCAGAAGTATTGATATGTATAGGTTTCAAGGTTTTAGCCATACAGCGTACAGCGTTTTATACATGTATAAGTGATAAAGGGGATCACGAGTAAACGTATAAACGTATAAGTAATTTGTATAGATAAGAATAAGTTATACAGGCGATCGCTTGACAGATACGTTTTTTGGATATCCAAAAAACGTATCTGT
>Ga0224723_1000650_pt1 | contig 23327 bp, 21 predicted proteins | sample Balambano_FR2_Me_FD_161647 | JGI IMG/M metagenome (GOLD analysis project Ga0224723, IMG submission 161647) | Freshwater sediment microbial communities from Lake Towuti, South Sulawesi, Indonesia - Balambano_FR2_MetaG | ecosystem: Environmental > Aquatic > Freshwater > Lake > Sediment | place... | reverse complement strand
ATTTTGGATTGTCTTCTTCATCATCTCGGTGCAGCCTGCATGGCAGCGACAAACCACCGAGATGCGCCGTGTACAAGCGATTCGCGAGTTTGAGAGACAGCGCGGCAGTCGGGTAATCCTATTGATTCACCGCCAAGAATCCATTAGCCTGCTGGGGATTCCGCTCTCACGGTTTATTAGTATTGAAGATTCAGAACAGGTGCTACGGGCGATTCGCCTCACGCCGCCAGAAGTGCCGATCGATCTAATTTTGCATACACCAGGGGGTCTCGTTTTAGCCACCGAACAAATTGCCCGCGCCCTGATTCGCCATCCTGCCAAAGTGACGGTGTTTGTTCCTCACTATGCGATGAGCGGTGGCACAATGCTGGCGCTTGCTGCCGACGAAATTGTCATGGATGAAAACGCCGTTTTGGGTCCGGTTGATCCCCAACTCGGCAACTACGCAGCAGCCAGCATTCTCAAGGTCGTAGAAGATAAGCCGGTCAGTGAGATCGAAGATGAAACGCTGATCATGGCAGATTTGTCGCGCAAGGCAATTCAGCAGGTGCAGCGATTTGTCCGCACGCTGCTGCAAGACCAGATTCCTGCTCCCAAGATTGACCCCGCCAAAGTTGATGCAATCATTGATGCCATCACAACGGGACGAGTGACGCACGACTATCCGATTACGATCGAAGAAGCCAAAGACATGGGACTGCCGATTACCACCGGATTGCCAAGACTCATTTATCAACTGATGGAGCTGTATCCGCAGCCCAGAGGTGGTCGCCCCAGCGTGCAGTATATTCCTTTGCCGTATCAGCCGCGCCCGCTGGCTCCTGAGCCTTCTGGCTCAACCCGAGTCCGCCCGCCTCGTTAACGCCTGTCCTGAAAGCGGCGCTGCCTAACCCCATGTTTTTGTTAATTCTGCCTGTGAACCGGCTGAATCACTCCTTCAGGTAGATCTCACAATCGGGGATCTCAGTTGAATTGGAAGTGTGGAGTTGTTGACTTTTATTAAGCGATCGTCCTATAGGTGCGACAGCGAGAAGGATGTCACGTTCCACCGGTTCAACTGTTTTTAGAATGGGTCAATAGCATGAAAGAGCGTCTTTCAACTCTCAGTAATTTGGTTACAGCAGAGCGTGGTTTTGCTTTCATTATTGGCGCGCTGTTTTTGCTGGTGGGAATTGCCGGATTTATTCCCGGTTTTGTAACGTTGCCTGCGGGTGCGCCTGCGGTCGCTGTTGATGCGCCCCGGTTGGCGTTTGACGACGGCTATGGCTACGTGTTGGGCTTGTTTCCCACCAACTTTTTGCACAACGCCGTTCACATTGTAGTCGGCGTTTTAGGACTCGCAGCAGCCACCAGCCTGAGCGGTTCGATCGTTTATAATCGAGGGTTTGCGATCGCATACATTTTGATTGCTTTGATGGGTCTGATTCCTGCTACAAATACAACGTTTGGTTTGATGCCCATCTACGGCAACAACGTTTGGTTTAACGCTCTGACAGGTCTGGCGGCTGGATATCTCGGCTTCTTCAAGGTTGCCGAAGCCAAAGAAACGGGCGCGTTGCCCAGCGTGTGACAAGCGCCTGCCAGAGTAGACTGCTTGCCCGAATACCGGAAATGCTCCTTAAATTCCTTAATTTTGGGGTGCTTTGAAGCTCGGAAGTCCTGCAATTGCTGGAGAGTTTGGGGCAAGAGCGGATGGATGAAACCCGTCTGGTGAACTGCCCTGGTTTCTTTGAAAGCCTGCGATCGACCGCAGGCTTTTTTTCATATAAACCGACCGCGATGCAGTTAATCTTTAATTTGCAGCTCATCATCAAGTATGGATGATTACAAATATTCTTTACGGAATTTCTCTCAGTAGGTAGATCCAAAAAGCAATAGAGAATCAGTAGCATCTGCCCATACAAAAGGTTTAGGAGTAATTCAAGCGCTGGGCGATCGGCTCATCCCTTTCGCCTGGTTTTTTCTTGCTGCCACTGTTCGTTTGGAAGGACATTTGTGCTGTTTGGGCGATCGGCAAAATCGAAAGAAATGTTTTAATTTTTAATTTATGGCGAAATTCGACTGCAAAATTACCCAAATCATCGGTGCATTCGCTGAGAAGTTTATATACTTTTATTAAGAAGCACTCTATCGATCAAGGGAAATTCAGTTTGGCGGTCAATGTGTTTATTCAGCAGGTAGAAGCCATGTATCAGCGCCTGGCTCACCTGCATCATCAAGCTGCTACGCGCACTTCTGGTCAGTTAGATGTGCTGCCAGCCGTCTTTAAGGAGCTAGGAGTTATCTCAGAGCGATTGCAGATGGCAGTCAAGCAGCTTCATCAGCAGCAAGAAGAACTCTCTGCAACCAAGGCTGCTTTGGCAGAAGAGCACCAGCGCTATCAAGATTTGTTTGAGTTTGCGCCGGAGGCTTATGTGATCACCGATCGCCAGGGTGTCATTCAACAGGCAAATCGGGCGGCAGTTGCACTGCTGAAAACTCAAATGGCTGCTTTGGTTGGCAAACCACTGACCGTTCTGATGCCCGAAGCAGAACGGCGCGAGTTTCGGACTCGATTGCACCAGATTGGACAAACACAACTGCTGCGCGAGTGGCAGGTGCGCTTTCTGCCCCGCGTGGGCGAGATGTTTACAGCAACGCTTTCGGTGACTGTCGTAAACCATACGGCAGGAGAGGCAGGCTTGCTGCGCTGGCTGCTGCGAGGAACATCGACGGATCAGACTGGCGTATCTTCAGATGTGGCTGTTTTGGCAGCAAAAGATTTTGACCCTTGTCAAGACCGCCCCATTCAGCACTTTACTCGCGGCGAAATTATCTCGTTTCATCCACAAACTATCTGGCAGGTTTGTCAGGGCTTGGTCAAACTCAGCACCTTCACTGAGCGGGGCGAAGAAGTGCTGATCGGCTTAGCAGGACCTGCTGCGCCCTTTGGTCCGGCGTTGACCAATCTGCCGTTTTATCAGGCGGTCGCGCTGTCTGATGTGGAAGTGGTAGGAATTTCTCTGACAGAACTGCTGACTTCGCCCGCGTCGGCTCAGGTTTTATTTCCGCATGTCAGCCAGAGACTCAAGCAGTCTGAATCTTTGCTGGCGGTCTCAGGGCAGCGACGGGTGAGCGATCGATTGCAGGCACTGTTGCAGTTGCTTAAGCAAGAAGTGGGCGAACGGGTTGCCAACGGCACTCGCCTGACCGTGCGTTTGCGGCACGAAGACCTGGCAAATGCCTGCTGCACAACGCGCGTCACCGTCACTCGCCTGCTCAGCGAACTCCAGCAGCAGGGACAAATCAGTCTGGATGCCAAACACCATTTAATTCTGCACGACTGATTGCGAAACAGACAGGCTGAAATCAGCATTCGGCAACGCGGCGGCGATCGATGCCCAATTTGCGTTGCCAAACGCCAAACCCCTTAGTAGCGGAACACGGCGGCTAACGGCGCGTCTTCTGGCACCTGCCCAGGCTCAACGGCGTAAACCGTTCCACCATTGAGCAGCGTTTGAATTGCAGCCGCATCAAGCAGATCCTCATCACCCGGCTGCGGCTCAGCATGGAGGTCGATCTGATTTGCATCCGGGTTAAACGTTCCCCACTGGCGCACACCAACAGCCACAAACAGTTGCTCAACTCGCCCATAAAAAGCCGCTGGCACAGCTTCTTTGACTTCAGTTGAAGTTTTGCCTGTCCCGACCAGTTCGTGAAAGTGATCGATGGCTGCCTGTTGAGCCTGAGCGAAAAACGGCTCTACAATCTGCCAGGCTTCAGCCTGCAGTTGTTCGGGTGTTACTCTAACGGCTTCTGAATTGCCTGTAATTCCCTCTGTCACTAAATGCTGATAGGTGTTTGCTTCGCGATAGAGGGGATGCAGATATTCGACTCCAGCCAGCACCAGCGGCGATCGTTTGGTCTTAAAGAAATCGTGCAGTTTGGCATCGATGATATGGAAATATTGCAGCAGGTCTTGCTTGACATCATCGCGATCGGGGCTACCCTGCCCGTGGAATGATCCTGCCTGCACAGCGGTGTTGGCAGTTCCGCCTTTAGAAGTGCTGATGCGGAATTGTCCATCTTGAGCTGTTTCGTCGTACTGCAATGCTGCTTCCAGGCTGGCGGGCAATTCTTCAATCTCAACTTCTTTGACGCTGTAGCGGCTGCCTTCGTAGAGTTTGATTTGATGCCGACTCAGCGACAGAATATAGAAGCGTCCGTCGCCGGTTAGCAACGGCAGCAGCGGCTTCAGGTGAAAGCGATCGGTCACGACAACTAACTCTTCAAACCGGATGGGCACGCGATAGTAGTGGAATCCGTTCTCAGAAATGAAGATTGCTAGACCCTCATCCTGGTGCTGCCAAAAATCTTCGTTGTCCAGTGCTTCCATTGCCGAACGCAGCAGCTCACCTGACTCAGTTTCGGTGAAATCGATCGCCGCTAGCTGTTCTTGAGCCTGACGAATCAAGTTTTTGAACCGCACTGAATTTTGTTGAGTTTCTGCACCCAGACGATAGGCTGGCATATAAATTGAAATGCATACTGTCCCAGCCTGCTCTACGAGTGTTTTAATTTCTTCAACGGTCAACAAACTCACGTTAATTTTCTCCTTATCAAAATAGCTTTCAAGATCCTCAAAACAAACGGTTCGCATTCGATAGCATTTGCTTGAACTGCAAATACGCCTGCTCTGGAGTCAGCGGCTCTGAGGTATTTTCATCGGGAATGTAGAACTGTCTGCTGTCTGGAAAATGACGCACAACAAAACTGGGAACTAACTTCAGCCTGATTGCCTGTTCTCCGAATTGAACGGCTGCATCTGCCAATGACATCTCATCATGAAAGCTAACGGTTTCCATAAATTCTTTCCTTCTGAGTACAATTGCAGCTCGATCGAGCTGAGCAACAAAAGCTTTGCCAGTTCGATTAATACAAACACGCTACCTTGAGCATGAAGCAAATTAGCAAACCGATCGTCTATCCTAAGGACAGAGTTGACCAGCCTGACTGTTGTTTTCAAATAGATCTTTCATCTCAAACCTGCGTGTTTGACGGCGCTCCGCTCGGCAGAATCGTTCGGCTTAGACGAACGCCTGTGAGATTAATGTCAGCCGGAATGGCGTTTACTAAAGATGCCCATCTTAAATTCGCTCCGGTTAGATTCGCTCCGGTTAGATTCGCTCGCATCAAAATGGCTGCACTTAAATCTGCGCCTCTCAAATCAGCGCCTGATAAATCGGCATCAATCAGGTTTGCGCCTGCTAGATCAGCATTCCTAAGAATTGCCTGGTGAAGATTTACGCCGTTGAGCTGCGCTTTGGTTAACACTGCTCTGGTCAGATTGACTTCTGCTAATTTTGCCCAACTGAGCTGCGCTTGATGAAGATTGACCTGGATAAAATCTCGTTTTCCGACTGCATATTGCTGTAAAAGCTCATTTACATTCATTGCGATCGACCTCGCTGATTTGAAGAGTTGTAGAAAACAATATCCGAACAATGTCTGTTCGGTGATGACTACAATCTAACTTGAGCGAAAGCAGCGATCGACAATTTTCTGTGGAAAAGTAACAAACCAAATCATCCCTGGCAAATTATCGATCGGGGCTGATAACTCCTACTTAATTAGAATTATGACATGCTGCCATCCATGGGGATGGCAGTCAATTGTTTCCTCTTTGATTTAATCTGTTCTAAACAGCGATTTGGCTGTTGTTTTCAAAGCATCGTTGGCAGTTGCCAATGCTTGAGCAACTGTGTTTTGAGACTGCAAAAAGACCCGCGCGCAGTTGCGCCCTGGCATTCCAGAAATTGACCCGCCGGGGTGTGTGCCTGCGCCCGTGAGATACAATCCTTCGATCGGCGTTTTATAGTTTGCTAGCTCTGGCAGCGGACGAAAAAACATCATCTGATCAAACGTCATATCCAGGTGATAGTAATTTCCTTTCACCATGCCCAGGCGGTCTTCTAGTTCAGGCGGGCTTTCGATATGGCGGGCGATCGTCGCGTTTTTGACGTTGGGCGCATATTCTGCCAGCTTATCGAGCACGCGATCGGCAACTTGATTTTTCAGCTCGTCTGTCCAGCCTGTACCTTTGATGCCGGTTCCCTCGGCACGGGCAATCTGATAGGGCACAAAATATTCGATCCACAGCGTATGTTTACCCTCTGGAGCCATCGACGGGTCGAGCACCGTAGGCACAACGACATACATCGACGGGTCTTCCAAGGGAATTCTGCCGATATTCGGGTCGGTGTGGGCAAGCTCAACCTGATTTACTGAGTCAGCGATCAGCACTGACCCCATAAGATATTGGTCTTGATGGTTGTAGCGCTCAAATCGCGGGACTTCAGACAGCGCGCAGTCAATCTTGAGAATGGCTTCATTATGATTGGTGATGCGGCGATCGACGCGCTCTCGCAGTTGGGCATCGACATCTGTCGCATCCATGAGCTGTAGAAAGAGGCGCTGAGCATCCAGACTGGAAATTACACCGTGCTTTGCCCGATACTCTTTGCCGGTGGTCGATCGCACCCCAACCGCCTGGTTGTCATCGACTAACACCCGCTCAACCGGCTGATCTGTGAAGATATGACCACCCAGATCTTGAACACAGCGCACCAGGGCTGCGGTTAATGCCCCGGTGCCACCTTTGGGGCGAGCCATGCCGGGATGATGGCGCATGGTCATCATCATTGACCCAAATGCCATGTTTTTTTGGGAGGGCGGCGTGCTTAGTTCGCCTGCCAGTCGTGCCAGTGGCGCTTTCAAAAACTCAGAGTCAAAGTATTCGTTAATGATGTCGAGCGGACTGGTGAAAATGCTTCTGATCAAGTCGATCGTTTGATCGGGCGGACCAAACAGCGACAGCATGTCTTTGAGCTTCTCGAAATCAAAGTTTCCTGCGATTGTGGTCAGCGATTTGGGCGGCGAGTTAAAAGCGGGAATTAACATACTGACCACGCGCTGCCAAAAATCAACAAACTCAGCGTATTTCCTGGCATCACGGGGACTGTAGCGAGCAATCTCAGCGCAGGTTTTTTCGATCGATCGATGCGCCAGAAAGAATTTGCCGTCTGGATGCGGACAAAACACCACCGGATCGCAGAAAAGATACTCCAGTCCGTACTTGGCTAGCTCTAGTTCACTCACGACAGGTCCCAGGTGGATGAAGAGATGGTTAATCGCACAAGGGTTGAACCTGAAGCCTGGAGCTTCATTGGGCATTAGTTCTTCAGTGGTTGCGCCCCCACCGGGAATCGATCGCTTTTCCAGTAGCGCCACGCTGTAGCCTGCTTTGAGCAGATAAGCCGCACAGACCAAAGCGTTGTGACCTGCACCAATGATGACGACATCGTATCCTTCCATTCCTGATCGCTCCTGCAACGGTCATATGTACCTTTCTGAGAACGATCGTTGATGATGGCTACAATCCATAACGTCTCACTTTGGGGTGAATTTGCAGCGGCGGTCACATTTCGGGTTTTCAGGCATGATCAGAATGACAGGCTGAAGACAGTTTGAAGACAGTCCGAGCAATTGCCGGGAACACACCACGCGAACGCACCATGACTTCTTATGCGCTGACTCCGGTGGGAGGAGAAATCTTTTTGGTGAAGGAGCTGCTAGAGCCTGCCCTGCGCCAGCATGTAATTCAGGTGGCAGAAACCTGTCAGTTTGAGGTGGCAGAAATTTTGCTCAGCACGGTAGACAATACAGTTCGCAGCAACGATTTTCTGCGGCTGGGCGGTGCAGACAAGCTGAGCCAATCGCTCAATCAGCTTTTGCTACAGCGGCTGGTGATTGTGCAGCGGCTGCTTTACAAACACTACGGGATTCAATTTCCTTATGCAGAACCCTGCTCGATTCTGCGCTATCGCCAGGGACACTTCTACAAGCGCCATGTTGATAATCTCTTGCTTGCCAGCCGCTTTCAAGAGCTAGAGCAGGGCATTCCTACCCGCGATATCAGCATCGTTGGTTATCTCAACGATGACTTCGAGGGCGGCGAAACGTATTTCGATCGCCAGGATGTCAAAGTCAAACCGGAAGCGGGGGCGGTTCTGGTATTTCCTGCCTACTATACCCACCCGCACGCCTCGCTGCCGGTACGACAAGGGCAGAAGTATGCGTTTACGAGCTGGCTGTTTCATTGAGCCGACTGTCTCATTAAGCTGACTGTTTGATTGTGCAGGCTGAGCAGCGGCACCGGGCGTTCATCCCGTTGCGATTGAGTTATTCTTTCACATTGATTTCCCAACAAAGTGCGAAAGGGGGCGCTTGTCATCGATCGACAAACGTGCTTCACACAGAATGATCTGCTTTCAGCGCATTTTAGCGGACAGCTTTTCCGCCAAAAATCGGATGTGTTTTTGACACAAATCCTCCAATCGATAAAACATCCTCTATGAGCACTCGCGTCATCATCTGTGTTTGCCACGGGACGGTTCAAGGAATATTGACGAGTTCATGAAAATTTTGTGAAGCGCAGAATCATCCTGCTCACCCTTCAGGCTTTCCTGACATACTGATGATTCATACAGAAACAGCGAACTGCACCGCTGTAGGAAGCTTGCATCAGCCGCGCTTAAGCCTCTAACGCAACAGCCGACTAAAGGTAGAAACAGCGCTTTTGCGAAATCTGAACTCGTCGTTATTATGGTCAAATGAGATACCGATCGTAATGTGTTTTTTCTGTGAACTTACGTGAGATAACGGGTGCCCAAAAAAATTTCCCCTAGACTGAAATCATTGTGAGGCTACAACAGAATTTGTAGCGCCGAGGGTTACCTTCAGGTTTCTGCTCGATGGTTAATCGCAGGGTTTTCGTGGGGTGCTATCGCCAGGTGAGCAGAGGCGAATTGGTACTCGTTGTGTACGAACAGTTAACGCTTACAAAAGGAGTGAAACCCTAAATGTGCTTGCCTAGTGTAAGTGTCGTTGGTTCCCCTATCACTGCTCTGCCATTTAGCAGCCAGGTTGAGGTCATCTTAAAGTGGGCTGGCAGCCGTTTGAGCAAAGTTGTGTGTGTGGCAAACGTCCACATGCTCACAGAGGCTCACTGGAGTCCAGATTTAAAATCTGTCCTGGCAGATGCTGATCTTGTCACACCCGATGGGATGCCGCTCGTTTGGATGATGAGATTGACCGGCGTTCCCAACCAAGACCGGGTCGCAGGCATGGATATTTTGCTGGGGCTGTGCCAGACAGCACCGCAGCAGAACATCAGCCTCTTTTTTCTGGGATCGCAGCCAGCAATTCTAGAACGCATTGAGCAGCGGTTAATGCAGGATTTTCCCAATTTGCAAATTGCCGGAATGGAACCGTTGCCTTTTCGTCCCATGACACAAGCCGAAGATGACGCGATCGTTCGTAAAATCAACGAGAGCGGCGCGGGTGTGGTGCTTGTATCGTTAGGCTGTCCCAAACAAGAGCACTGGATGATGCAGCACAAAAACCGGGTGCAAGCGGTGATGGTTGGGCTGGGCGGCGTTTTTCCGGTGTATGCTGGAATTCACAAACGCGCTCCACTTTGGGTGCGTGAGCTGGGTCTGGAGTGGTCTTATCGGTTGCTCCAGGAGCCACGTCGCCTGTGGGGACGCTACAGCAGAACAATTCCGCCGTTTGTTTGGATGGCGTTTAGACAGTTGTTAACGCAGCGCCTGTTCCAGAACCCAATTCGGGAATAGCCGCTATTTTCGACCTGGCTAACGATAAAGCTTATATTTGATCTTCTGGTAGCTACTCATACATCCTGCGTTGAGCTGCTAAAGGCACGCTTTGCATTGCTCTGGCGACGTTGCCAAGAGCGGAGTTAGTCATCGAAACTGCTATCTGTCAGGGGCACCCGGCTTTGCTGGGTGCCCTTCTGGCGTTGAAGGCGATCGAGTCTGCGACAACCTTGCTCACTGCTCTTCAGCCAGCAGAATCGCAGCGTTCCTATTTGCGAAAGTAACCGAAATCCTTAACGCAGCCTCAGCTCGTTAGACGGATAGGTGCTGCTTCTGTTCCCAACCAGCAAAGAATTTTCAAATGCTCTAGGAAATAGGTCTGCGGGCAGGTGGCAGCGTCAGCTCATTTTGCAGATCATGGGAATGACTGTTGTGATTGGAACCGTTGGCTGAACGTCGCTGTCCTGTGTAGTCAGGGAGTGTTTTTGACCCACTGACTTCAGCAATACTTCGCAGCCCCAAAATGATTCTGAGAACCGCGCTTGAAAGGCTCACCTCGACTGTGACTGTACTGCCCGCAGGTTTTGCGACGACCGCTCTGAATTCTTGAGCAATAGAGCGTTTAGCGGCTGGTTTGTAACAACTTCTCCCTAGAATCTTAGTTATGTTGTATTTATCTGGCTTAGCTCGGCTAACTGTGTCACTGCTTGATGATCAGTCCTCAACGAGTCCAGGTCAGCTGTTGCCTGGATTCTGCCATACCCCTGGGAGTCAGCGAGTCATGCAGAGTAGAGTCCACAACTACGCCCACTATGTCTATGGGCGCGATTACGTTCTTGAGCCTGTTGAGCAGACAAGCACCTGTCGGGCGTTTTACATGACCGGGCATGGCAGGGGCATCCGACCAAACGACTACATTGTGTTGCAAAATGACCAGTGCACGATCCAATACAAAGTAGAACAGGTTGATTACTACTGCGATGCGTCCAATCTATGGATAGCCTTGCTGACCTTGAGCAACTAAAGTCTGGCAACACAACAGAGGCAACACAACAGAATCGATCGAGTAGTGCGGCTTACGTTAGATTTCCGGTGCGGCTGTGAAGCTCAAGTAGAAACTTTTTCCAGCGCCTCGTATTGGTAATAAGCCACCTGTGGAGCTTTGTCTTGAGCGCCATTGGCAACGATTCCCACAACCGGCACACCGGAGACCTCAAGTTCATCCAGCGCTTTTTCCAGCAACGATCGCTTGAGCTTGCCCAACCCAACGACCAGCAGAATTCCGTCGGCGTGAGCCGCCATGAGATAAGAGTCAGCAAACCCCACCAGCGGCGGTGCGTCGTAGATGATCAGGTTAAACATGCTTCGCAGTTGGTCGATAATCTCACGCATTGACTGTGAGGCAAGCACTCGTGTGGGGTCATGCGCGATCGACCCGGCGGGCAGCACAAACAGATTTTCATCTAGCGGTAATCGCTGAATGGCATCCTTTAAACAGATCTTGCCCGCCATCACATCAGTCAATCCACGGACCTCAGAGAGATCGAGGCGATATTGCAGACTCGGACGACGCAGGTCGGTTTCGACCAACAGCACGCGCTGTCCCATGCCAGCAGCAGCCTGGGCTAAATAAAGGGCAACCGTTGATTTGCCATCGTCGGGTGCCGCCGAGCTGATCACAAACGATCGCTGGAGGGCAGTTGAATTTAGCAGACGCAGATTGGTAAAGAGTAACCGAAACGCTTCATAAAACGGCGTTGATTTCGCAGGCTGAGCACCGTTGCCATTGCTGCGTCTGATGCTGAGCCGCATCTGCTGCATCACCGCCGAAAAATCGAGAGCAGATGTCGATTCTTCTAGCTCTTTGTTGAAAGGAATGACTCCCAGCAGCGGCAGCTTCGCCAGATTTTTTGCATCTTTAGCGGTATACAGTACCCCGCTTAACAGATCGACTGCCAGCGCTGCGGCTAAGCCCAAAATCACTCCCAGCAGTGTTCCTAAAACTAAATTTTGTTTAACGCTGGTGACAGAAGGAACCGGAGCGCCCGGTGGAGTCAATAGCTGCCAGGGAACTTCTCGCTGCGCCGAATCGATGCGGAGCGCTTCTCGCTTGGCAAGAAACTGGTTGAGATTTTCTGTGGCAATCTGTAAGTTTCGCTGAATCTCAGTGTGCCGTCGTGCCAGCTCAGGATATCGATCGAGCGTTGTTTCTAAACTGGCGATCGCCTGCGTTAAAGCTCGATCGCGGGCTTCGAGGTCGCGAATGCGGCTCAAAACATCTGCCTGTGCTCGCTGTCCTTCCTGCTGTAACAGCGGCAATAAGTTTTGGCGCTTGTCTCGCAGAATCTGCAAATCCGGGCTTTCGTCAAGGAACAACGCTGAATCTTGCGCGATCTGCTGATCAAGCTCTAGCAGTTCATCGAGCAAGGTTTGATAGCGTGAATTTTCGCTCAAGGCAGAAGATGATGCTGTTTCTTGGGGCTGCGAGGCTAACTGGTTCTGCAAATCTACATAGATTGTTTGGGCTTGCCGCAGTTCAACTCGATTTGCCAACAGTTGCTCTCTGTAGTTGTTGATCTGATCAGTGAGCTGCTGACCCTGCGCTTCGGGGTCAATCAGGCTATATTCTTGGCGAAAGCGCTGTAGCTGATCTTCGAGCGTTTGCACGCGATCTTCGATCTGCGGCAGTTGTTCTTCAACAAATTGAATGCCGCGCTGAATATCGACGCGACGCGACTCCAAACTGTAATCCAAATACGCCTGGGCAATTGCGCTGAGCACTGCCTGAACGCGATCGGGGTCGGTCGATCGATAGCCAACTTCCAGAATTGTCGGCTGTAGCGGCACAATACTGAGTTCGGCAACCAGCACGTCATAGGTAATATCGGGATACTGCACCTGTAGCTCTTCTACCACCGGATTAATCACATCAGGGCTTTTGAGCACCCTCAGCTTGGTTTCGTCGAGCACAACGGCAGACGGCTCCTGGGTGCTGCTCAGAGTGTCGGGAATCGAAGAGATCACTTGAGCTTCTGCCGATGTTGGGGTTGCCAGCATTTCAAAGCGGCTTTGATAGGTTGGCGTATCGGTCAGCGCTTTCAGCAGCGCTGCTGAAACGACAACTGTTGTGATTCCTGCCACCAATAAAATTCGCCGACGAATTGCTGCCAGAACCTGACCTAGCTCTAAACCTCCCTCATCGCTTTCACTGGATCGAGCGAGGTTGTCTAGAGAAATTGGTTGAGCCATAGTGTTCAGCCCTTACTCTTGGTGACGAAGATACGAGTGACGCGGAGGATATCAAGCAGTGCGAGTGCCCATCCAAAAACAGTCTGGCGATCGACACTGTTCAATTCACGGTTTAGACATCTTTTGAGTCGTTAACAAATCACAAGTGTCATTCAAAAATTCTGAAAAACTGGAGTGGCAAGCCAAACAGCGTCAGAAAGCGGGTGAGCGGGGTCAACGCTGTATCTAATGTATCTGAAATGTTGGCGAGACTCGATCGCCCAACAATGATCACATCATTATTATTTAGAACCGGGTTGACGGCTTCATCGACTCCCTCAGTAAAGTCAACGGAAATCGCTCTGCGATCAACGGTGCCGTTCGGATTTAGGCGCACAAGCTGCACGCGACCTGTGCGGGCACGCGTGTTAAACCCACCCGCAGCCAGCAATCCCTGGTTCAAAGGCGTATTGGGCGGAACTTCTACCACGCCCGGAGCGCGAACTTCTCCGACCACAGTAACCCTGATTGTATCTGGAGAAAAACTGGCGGTGGCAATCGCCGTTGCTTCTTCGGGTGTCAGATCAGTAGCGGTCGGGATCAAGACTGTATCACCTTCCTGCAAGATAATGTCTTGATTGAGATTGCCAGACTGCAAAAGCTGCCAGAGATCGACCTGGATGGTTTGGGTTTCGCCCGATCGCGTGGGTCTGCTGATCTGAATGCGCCGGATATCTGCCAGGGGTTTGATGCCGCCTGCGACCTGTATAGCGCGAGTCACCGTAGGCAAACGCCCCAGACCCTGTGTGCCGCCAGGAACACCGGCTTCTCCGGTTCTGGCAGTTCCCGTAACGGTGTAAGGTCCAGGGCGAAACACCTCACCGACCACGGCAATGTTAATCGGCTGGCTCTCGTTGGTCGAAAAGCTAGCAGCCGCAACCTGAGTCGCTTCTGCCGGATCAAAGCGAGTCGCCGTTGGCACAAAAACGGTATCGCCGTCTCGCAGACTGATGTCATACTGCAAATCGCCGGTTTGCAGCAGTTGCCAGAGGTCTACATTGATCACCTGATCAGCTCCAGTGCGCTGCGGGCGGCGAATTTGTACCTGGCGCAAATCTGCCGATTGTCTGACCCCGCCTGCCACTTCCAGCAGGCGCGTCAGCGTGGGAAACTGAGTTCCTTCCAGTGCGATCGTGTAGGAGCCAGGACGATTGACTTCTCCGGCGATCCCCACATTCATGGGACGCGGAGCAAGCAGACTGACGGTGACGACTGGTCGTCGGAGAATGCGACGATAGGCAGCAGAGATAGCGCTGGCAGATTGTTCTAGCGTCAACCCCTCAACCGAGAGACTGCCAACAACGGGCAGATTTAGCGTTCCGTCTACTAAAATTTCGCTTTCGCCGCTGTACTGTTCAACTTGCAGCACATTGATGCGAATGCGGTCGCCTGCTCCCAGGGTATAGGCTTGATCTTGAGCGGGGAGCAGGGCTGGAGCAGGGCTGGCAGGTGCAGCCGTCTGTGCCAGTCCGGCAGGGAGAAACCCGCCGCTGACCGTGATCCACAAGGCTAACCCGACGATCGAGCGCAGCGCGGGCTGGGTGATGCCCTGAGGGCAACAGCGCGCGCTGATTGGCAGATATGTAGAGAACTGGTGCACCATACGCTCAAACCGCCTCTTCTGTCGATCGCTCTCTACACAAACACCGCATCCACAGCAGCGATCGATGCCTGTGAAGTCAATGCCTGTAACGCTCAGTATCCGTTTTGGCAATTTGCTTCATTTCTAGTAAACATCCTTCTACCGTGAATTTGGCAAAAAAGGCGATGTAGACGGGATCAGCTTTACGTGAACTTCCTGAGAGACGGATTGAGTATGAAGCTCTAATAAAGATGAAATCGCAGAAACATTGAGAAAGATAAGCTTATCTTGTCCTCAACATCCCAATCGTGTGGGACTTTGACCTGCCTTAGCGAATGCCAGCAGTAAGGTTACACCATTCACGCAAGTTCTAAAGCCTTGCTCAAGATGTATTACTATGCTAAGAGTGCTTTAAGTGAAACAAATCTCAACCAGGACTGTTATTCAGAAACGGTTTGAAGCCGAAATTGCTGGCGGTTTTTTGTCACAACTCACTGCCCCAATTGCGATAGAAGAGAGTATTGAAATCTACAAATTAACGCTATCTGTCCAGTTGCATCCATCCTCGGTGACGACAAGCATTGACTATGGACAATCGCTTTAATTTTTCGAGCTATGGATATCAAATCGAGCGAGAGCTAGGTGCCAATCGAGCGGGAGGGCGCATCACCTATCTGGCACGACATCTAACTCAAAAGCAGCAGGTCGTGATTAAGCAGTTTCAGTTTGCTCGCTCTGAGTCAAATTGGACAGACTATGATGCTTACGATCGCGAAATTCAAGTTCTGCAAGGGCTTGATCACCCCGGCATTCCCCGCTATCTCGACTCGTTCCATACGTCTGCTGGGTTCTGTATGGTACAGGAGTACAAGCAGGCGCATCCTTTGAGTTTAGCTCGCAGCTTTGATACAGACCAGATTCGGCAAATTGCCCTGTCCATGTTAAATATCCTGGTTTATCTACAGAGCCGCATTCCGTCTGTAATTCACCGCGACATCAAGCCAGACAATGTTTTGGTTGATGATCAGATTAATGTGTTTCTCGTCGATTTTGGGTTTGCTCGCGTTGGTCATGGTGAAGTTGGGGTGAGCAGCGTTGTCAAAGGCACGCTGGGCTTCATGCCGCCTGAACAACTGTTTAACCGACAGCTCACAGAAGCCTCTGACCTCTATGGTTTGGGCATGACCCTGATTTGCCTGCTCACGGGCACCAAGCCCGATGACATTGGCAACCTTGTGGATATCAGTTATCGAGTTAGCTTTAAGCATCTTGCTCCTAAGCTCAGTGTGCACTGGATAAACTGGCTGGAGAAGATGACCGAACCCAAACTCAAAGACCGCTTTGCTAACGCAGCAACCGCGCTGGCAGCGTTTCCAACTGCGCCGATGCGATCGCCAGAAGTGCAGTTTGACCAATCTCAGATTCGTTTGACTGCCAGCCGCATTGGTGAGCAGCTCACGCAAGCAGTGACGCTCTGCAACCTCGTGCCAGAAACGCTGCTGGAAGGCAGATGGGAAGTGGCTGCCCATCGCAGCGACCCACCGCATATCCCAGACAGACACATCTGGATTGAGTTGAATCCAGTCAAATTCGCTGCAAATCAGATGACCTGTCAAATTACGATCGACACTCGCAAACTGGTTGCAGGCAAAACCTTTCATCGGCAGCTTTTACTGCACACCAATGCCCTCCCCAAAACCTACCCGATCGCCTTACAGGTGCAAACCGCTGCGGTTCCAATCAAGGCACAAACCTTACCTTATGCACTGCTGCTGCTGCTAGTTGTGTTTGCTCTGATGATGGGTTGGATGATAATCTCAATGGTGGTGATGGCAGGCACCGCAGTGGGAGCGCCGTCAATTATCGGATTTGGGGCTTTGATTGGGGCGGCGATCGGGTTTGAATGTGCCGTATGGGTGCTGGCAACCGCCGGAGCTAAAACGGGATCAATCACGCCAGCGATTGCAGGAGTGGTGACTGGCGCTGCTGCAATGGCAATTGCCTGGCAGGGAACCATTGTGGCTACCGGCTTAGCGGCGGCGATTGTTGCCATTCCTGGCTTAGTGGGCGGCATATTAGCAGGCATTGCTGCCGGATACACTGCCGAAAAATTGACAGATGAAGACGTTTACAAGCCGCTGGCGATCGGGCTGGCGTTACTGAGCGTTGCGGTAGGAGCAAGCCTGGGCTGGGGATTGGTCGGTGGGTTTCTGAACGCGGCAGTGTTGGTGGCTGTGGCAGCAACCGGAATTCCATTTGCGGTGCTGGTGATTTATCTACCGCTTCAGCAAATCCGACTGGTGACAGACTATCGCAAATCTGAGCGGCGTTTGGTCAAACCCTAGTCAACGCCAAAGCAATGCAGATAGACGGATTGATATGAATTCGATCGCCAGCGCTCAAAGGTTGTCTGAACGAATGACAGGATTAACAATTAATTATTTATTCTAATCACTAAAATGGAATGTCCTTTCTGTAAGCACAATCCAGTTTCTAAACACAGCAGCACCACCAAAGGCAGGCTGAAATACATCAAATATGTTTGTCCTGCCTGCGAAAAGACGTTCGTTCAGCGCGGTGCCTTGAAACGGTTGCCCTGGCAGCAGCGCCCGATTCAACTTGCCGTGGTGCTGGTTGGCTGCGCGGTTGCGCCACTCATTGCCCTCAGCTCAGGCTTGCTCAAACTGCTGCCCACCGACTCTGGCGAACCCACCGACGCGATCGTTGTGCTGGGACGGGGCGAAAACTTTAGAAGTCAACGAGTCGAGACAGTAACAGAACTCTGGCAGCGCGATCGTGCCCCTCAAATTTTTGCCAGCGGCATGAACGATGCCATGCCAATCGTTGAGATGCTGAAAGCAGAAGGCATTCCCTCACAGGCACTGTCGGGCGAAAGCTGCTCAGAATCGACCGAGGAAAATGCCATTTTTACCGCCGCGCTGCTTTACCCGCAGGGAGTCCGCAAAATTGTTTTAGTGACTGACTCGCCGCACATGCTGCGGTCGCTCCTGGTCTTTCGCAGCTTTGGGTTTACCGTTATTCCTCGCCCCAGCGCCCTGCCTGACGATGCCAATTTTGGCTTCAGTACCTATCTAACAGTGCGTGAGTATTTTACCCTCGCCAGCTACGCGCTGCTGGGAAAACTCAACCTGCGATCGTCCACTGAGCTGAAGAACCCGCCCACCGAGGTGTTGAACCGCATTGCGTCCTGGCACTGTCGAGTGAAAGGTTAAAATTCGTAATTTTGCATTAGATCGCTTGCACGAATCAATGCCATGTCTGCCCCATGCTTTACGATTGCGAACAATGCCTTTGTGATCGACGCTGCTCAAATTGTCAGGGGTGCAGCCTGAGAGCGTCGCATTGATTCTCTTGCCACTGGGCATGGTCAGCACAGAGACCGCAACCTTGCCTCATCCCCCAGAGGGAATGAAGTTTTGATGAAGCGGTCGGTATAAATTATCTACTGCGAAGGGCAGGATGCGATGATTGCTCTGGCTCCTACACCTTGCACAAGGGCGATCAGCAGATGGTCTGCAACCGACTGCCCAAAACTTCTGCGTATGGATATGTGACGCACCTTACTAACCTACAGAATATTTATGGCTAACCGTCGTTCAGATGATACGTTGCGTGGTGCCCGTAATCTTCAGTTCAATCGAACCGTTAGGGATTCTCTGGGACAAAGAGATCGTGTTGACTTCTACAAATTTAGAGCTTCTGGTCTGGTTGACATTGATCTCTCGTTGACAGGATTGAAAGCCAATGCCAGTTTGAGATTGCTCAGCAACCGAGGCAGAGTACTTGCCACCTCAAATCGACCCGGCAAGCGTTCGGAAGAAATTTCAAGAACATTCGTAAATAGTGGTACTTACTACGTGCAGGTGCAATTTCTGGGTCGTCGCGGCACTACTCGCTACAATCTACGTGCCACCGCCACTGTTCCATCTCCCGAACCACCTCTGCCTCCAGCCCCCCCTGGCGATCCCGATGGTACGATCGCCACTGCCTTTGATATTGGTGTTGTCACCACCACAACCACTGTCAGGCAGGACTCTGTTGGAACAAATGATCTAGTAGATTTCTACAAATTCACTCTCAACGACATTGCCAACCTAGATGTGAGAGTCAACGATTCCGCTAGAGTCAGGAATGTTCAACTTATCCGCGATCAGAATAACAACGGTCTAGTTGATGATGGTGAGGTTTTTGCCCCCCGATCATTTTCCAGTTTGTCTCCGTTGGACATACCACCTGGCACCTATTTTATTAGAGTCGAAGGATTCAGTAATATATCAAGTGCGTATGAGTTAACCCTTGTGCCAACTCTCTTTGGCGGAAACGTATCGCCTGAACCAGGGAATACATTACCTTCCGCTTCTGAGACTCTAGGTGCCTTTTCTGTCACTGGTACAGACACTCGTACTGTCAAAGAGTATGTTGGTATACTTGATGAAACAGATATCTACAAATTTGAATTGAATGACCTTTCAAATCTTCAAATTACTGCTACCGTCTCATCTACTCCTGTTCAAGTTCAACTGATTCGAGATGACAACAGCAATGGTTTGATTGACAACGGAGAGGCTTTTCTTTCTAGAGAAGGTTCTGGTTTAGTCTCACCTGCCAGGATCAATACAGATTTGCCAGCAGGGACGTATTTTATCAATGTAGACCCTCGATTTGGCAATAATTTTGGTACTTCCTACGAAATGACTTTGGTAGGAACTCCCTATGGCGGAAATGGATTGCCTGATCCAGGAAATACGTTGCCTGCTGCTCGTAATTTTGGGACGCTCTCCGGTAGAACTACTCTAAAAGAGTATGTCGGTGTGCTTGACTCAATTGATATCTACAAATTTACGTTAAGCAATGCAGCTAACCTTCAAGTTAGACTTACTAGCTCCTCAGATATTGATGTTGACCTTGCCTTGATTCAAGACACGAATAACAATGACTTGATTGATAATGGTGAGACAGTGCGAACTGGAATTAACAGCCTCACGAGAGATCTACAAGCAGGTACTTACTTTCTTACAGTAGAGCCTAGATTTAGAAATCAGTCGACAAATTACGAGCTAAATTTGATTGTTCCTTAGCGATTTCTTCAGGGATACCTCACCTGAGTCCAAATCGTCTGAGTTCTCTAGCTGCTCACCCTCAAAGTTCTCAAACCCCACATATGAACGTGAAGCCCACTGTCTAGTTAGATCAAGCTCTTTGCATCTTTGAACTTCTTTTGAATTTCCACAACTATGGAGTTAGTTCTAATGAAATCGCTCAAACAGTCTCGACTCGCTTATCTCGCTCACGGTGTTTTGCTGCTGTCTGTTCTGGCTTCTCCCCTGTTTATGGCAACTGCCGCTGTTGCGGTTGAAACGGTGGCTCAGGCTCCTGCCCAAAACCAACGGCTGCGCGTTGCTATCCTCGACTTTGACTTTGCCAACACCGGACTGACGGGCAGTAACTTCAGCTTTGCCGACAGCGGCGGTCCCGGACAGGGAATTAGCGATTTGCTCACCAATCGCATGGTGCAAAACGGCACGTTTTCAATTATCGAACGCAGCCAAATTGCAGCAGTGTTGCGAGAGCAAAATTTAGGTGCATCCGGACGCGTTGATGCCTCCACCGCTGCCGAAATCGGACGGATTTTGGGAGTGGATGCGGTTGTGGTGGGTTCTATCACTCGCTTCAATGTTGAAGAGCGACAGTCTGGTTTTTCACTCTTTGGAGTTGGCAATTCCAGCAGACGATATCTGGCTGAGGTTCAAGTCAACGCCCGGATGATCGATACCACGACTGCTGAGATTCTTGCCGTTGCCGAAGGGTCTGGAGAAGCGGAGGAGCGAGGAAGTAATCTCTCGGTGGGCGGGATGTCATCTGGATCGGACACGAACAACACCGATCGACTGCTGAGTGATGCGGCTGAACAAGCCGTTGATGCGTTGGTGACTCAGTTGACCGAGCGATAAATCGCAGCGTCACAGGCATTATCTGCGCCGACTGTGATCGCGATCGCGGTCGGCAAAAGCATGATGTTGGGTGTCGGCTGCGAACCGCGATCGCGAAATAATCTCCCATAACCGAATGGTTGAACGAGTGCCCGAAAGCTTGACTAGATGATGAGCTGCGATCGCTTGATTGAGTGCCGATCGCTTTCCAACCCTGGTGAGATATAATTCTCCATAGATTTTTCCTTTCATTACAGGTCAGGTAATGCGGCAACAGGAAGCCCTGACATTACTGGCAACACATCAAAATACGCTAAAGGATTTTGGTGTAAAGTCTCTGATTCTGTTTGGCTCAGTGGCGAGGGATGAAGCGCGAACGGACAGCGATGTCGATCTACTTGTAGAGTTTGATCGTCCGGTTGGGTTGTTCACATTTGTACGCTTAAAACGTTACCTGGAGGAGATTTTAGAGCGTTCAGTTGATTTGGGCACACCTGACTCACTTAAACCTGATCTACGAGAAGCAGTTTTTCGGGAGGCGATTCGTGCCTTCTAGAGATTGGCAAAATAGAGTAAAAGATGTGCTAGCCGCGATCGCAGAGATTCGAGAGTTCACGAGTGAGATAACCTTTGAGGAGTTTCAAGGCGATCGAAAAACAATCGGAGCAGTCTTGTATAACCTTGCCATCATTGGTGAGGCAGCTCGTAGCATTCCACCTGGGATGGACGCTCTATATCCTGAAATTCCCTGGGAGGATATACGGGGAATGCGAAATATCGTGATCCACGAATATTTTCAGGTGAATTTGTCTATCATCTGGCAAACAATTTAAGAAGACCTTGTTTCACTGGAAGATTCTCTTCGCCAGATGATAAACCTTTAAAGGAACTCTGTAATGGCGATCGAGGAACAATCTCCCATGAGCGAAGCTTCAGGTGTAGGGGGTGTCGGAACACGGCAACTCAAACACGGCTCGAACACCGCCGATCGATGCAAAGCAGTTCCCCCCCTGGGGTAATCGCCCTCGCTGAGCCGCTTGACATGCCCCTGCAAATACGGTAACTTCTTTGCTTAACGCTGCTGCCGTCGAGGCAGTGCGGATGCCCAAAAATTTAGTCAGCGCGGCTCGGAAGTTGCTAGCGACAACTCCGAGCCGCTAACCCAGCCGACTGAGACAGCAGTCAGGTGGGCTAAGGGAGCATTTTAGCAACCTCTAGCCGCCTCGAATTGTGATGCATCGACGGGGTGGCTAGATTTTTGGGTTTTCCTTCCCACCTACACCAAGGAAAACCCATGACCCAACAACCGTTTTCAGACGCGGGAGCACCTGGCTCTCCCCGGATTCGCTTTGGCAATGCTGAGCCGACCCCCGGACGCGAACCGTTGCGGCATCTGCTGCTCGGTTCACCGCAGTTGGTGAGCCGCACGATTCACCAACTGCATGTCTTGCGCTTTGCTGAGGCGCGATCGTGGAGTCATCAGCTCAAAATTCCAGACCACGATTTGCTGGTGACACCCTACGATGGCGAAGTGCTGAGCATTCTGGTGCGCTATTTGTCGCTGGAACAGTAATTCTAGAACTGCTGGCTGTTCGCTCTTGGCTTTTAGCGAACAGCCAGCAGCGAATTTCTACTCTGCTGCTGGCTCCAAAGTTGCAGCGATTGGCTGCGTGAGATATGCGTAGGTTTCGCGAGAGATTTGCCGAATCAGCTCTTGGGCGCGATCGTCGTTATGAGGACGCTGTACCATCACGGTGATCACATAGCGCTTACCGTTGGGGGCATCAATCATGCCCACATCGCCGACTAGAGAACCAATGTCGCCAGTTTTGTGGGCAACGGTGGCTTCGGGTGCCAGTCCTGCCGGAAGCAGCGTGTTGGTAACGGTCTGGCGCATGATTTCAAACAGTCGATCGCGCGATCGCAGCGACAGCAAATCTCCCTGGCTGACACGCGCCATCAGTTCTGTCAGCTCTTTGGGAGTGGTTGTGTTTGTGCCTTCAAGGTCAGGCAGCAGATTGCGGATCATCGTATTGGTTAACCCCCACTCGCGAAACCGCTGATTGAGCGCTGCTGCTCCTCCCAGTCGGGCGATGATCATATTCGTGGCAGTGTTATCGCTGATGGTGATCATCTCAGAGGCGGTTTCCAGCGCAGTGAATTGCGTTCCGGCTGGCTCATACTGCATCTCACCTGACCCTTCTGCGATATCTTCGGGCTTCATGGTCAGCGGTTCGTCGAGCTGAATCTTGCCTGCATCCACGTCTTGCAGAAACGCAACGAGAATTGGCACCTTGACCATGCTGGCGGTGGCAAAAATCGAAGTGCCGTTCAGGTCAAGATACGCACCCGTATCCATATCCATCAAAAACACACCGGGCGTGAGTCCGTCATACTGCGCGGTCAGCGCCTGAATGCGACTCGCCAGCTCGGTCATCGGTTCACCCATTTGCAGGGCGATCGGGCGAATTGGCTGCGGGTTGAGTGCGGTAGCAGTGCCCGATGCCGTCGTGACTGGCTGCGACCCAGACAGCAGCGATCGAGTCGTCTCAGCCATTTCTCCCTGTCGCGCTGTGGGGTTCAAAATTGCCAGCATGGTTCCAGCAATCGCGCCGATGCCCACGCCCAGGATTACCAGTCGGGTGACATGCAGCATCAGCGAAGGTGGGCGGCGACGACGCTGACGAACAGGCGGCATTTGGGCGGCTCTCGCAAAGCCCTGATGTAGCGGTCTAACCCGGTCGGCGCTGGGCGGCTCTTTGGGTCGCGGCGGTTCTAACCGTGGCGTTCGCACACCGGGCGCGGCAACTCGCAGGGTGGGAGTCGATCGCGGCAATCGTGGGTTGACAG
>Ga0224723_1000649_pt1 | contig 23362 bp, 8 predicted proteins | sample Balambano_FR2_Me_FD_161647 | JGI IMG/M metagenome (GOLD analysis project Ga0224723, IMG submission 161647) | Freshwater sediment microbial communities from Lake Towuti, South Sulawesi, Indonesia - Balambano_FR2_MetaG | ecosystem: Environmental > Aquatic > Freshwater > Lake > Sediment | place... | reverse complement strand
CGCAGACACTCGGCTTTGACTTTAGGGCGATCGCTCTGAGCAATCTTCATTTTGGACATCAGCGCGGCGGCAACGGGATTTGCCTGGTTGAGATAATCTCGCCAATTCAACCGATTCAATTGAATCGCTCGAAAGCGAAACTCCAAAACCTGCCAATCTGGAAACTCAACGGTGTAGACATGCTGCTCGGCTCTGAGTGGTTCATCAAAGGAGAAGATAACAATCGGATAAATACGCTGGAGATATTTTTGATGCAATCGAGCAAAGTAGAAAAACATGCGACGAGTAAAATCAGCTTCGCTAGACGCTTGGGCTTCGATGTGGACTAGAAACGTTGCTGCTTCTCCAGCTTGTTTGGCTTCTACCAGCAAGTCGATCACTTTCTCCTCCCCACTGGTTAGGTCAAAAAAGTACTCCTGCTGCAAGAAGGCAATTGAATCAGGTTCAATCGTGCTGGCCAGTTGAGGAAAGAAGAGTTCTAAAAATTCAACAAAGAAGGTAGAGAGGAGTTCTTTAAACAGTTGGTCGTGATCAATCATCAATCTGTTGTCTATCCAATAGCAATGCTCCAAGTCTACACGATCAGCAATATTTCTTTGAATGAAATTTCGATTGCGCCTTTCCCATGATGCGATCGTCCCCACTCACACTGCTTCTGATGTCAACCACGCTTGCAAATCCGATAAAGGGGTTGACGCAATAGGGTAGCAGCAAAACTCAAGGAGGAGCGCTATATCTCGCTTCTACTTCCAGTGAGGTGGAGAAGTTAATAAGGCTTCGATGTCTGCGGCGGGTAAAGGTTTGGCGAAGAAGTAACCCTGACCGTATTTGGCTCCCAGTAACTTCAACTGTTCCATTTGCTCTGCTGTTTCTACACCTTCAGCAATCACGTCCATTTCTAAATGATGAGCTAAAGAGACAATCGCCCTGACAATAGCTCTACTGTCTTTATTACTGCTCATGCTGCTGACAAAGGAGCGATCGACTTTAACCGTATCAAACGGGAAACGATGTAGATAACTGAGGGAGGAATAACCTGTGCCAAAATCATCCAGCAAGAGTTGCACGCCCAGAGATTTTAGTTCTTGCAGAAGGGCGATCGCCGCTTCTGGATCATCCATAATGGCGCTTTCGGTAATCTCTAATTTCAAATCAAGTTGAAACTTGGTGTCAGAGAGAATCTGCTCGACTTGATGAACCAGATCGGGCTGAGCAAATTGCCGAGTCGAGAGATTGACGCTGATAGATAAGGGATGATGATGCGGAAAGATATTTTTCCAACCTTGCAATTGCTCACACGCATGAGCCAAAATCCATTGCCCTAACGTCACGATTAAACCAGTGTCTTCGGCAACTGGGATGAATTCTCCCGGAGAGATCATGCCTCGTTCTGGATGTTGCCACCGCACCAACGCTTCAAAGCCACTAATTCTGCCCGTTTCCAGTTGCACAATAGGCTGATAGTAAATTTCAAATTCTTGTGAGGTTGCTGCGGGAGTGATCGCGATCGCCCGACGCAAGTCTGTTTCCAGTTGCAGCAGAGCCACTGCTTTTGCGTGCATCTCTGTATCAAACATGGCATGACAGGCCCGTCCCATTGCTTTGGCGCGATACATAGCAGTGTCGGCATTGCGTAACAAATCTTCGGGGCGATCGTATCGATCATCATACAAGGCAATACCAATACTAACCGTCGCAAAGATTTCTTGTTGGTTGAGGGTAAAAGGGGATTTTAACACTCGCTGAATGGCTTCAGCCAAGCGATGAGGATCACCTGGATCGCGCAGGTCTTCCATGAGAATTGTAAATTCGTCTCCACCCAAACGAGCCAGTGTATCTCCAGCCCGGATGCAGGTTTGTAATCGTCGAGCGATCGCCACCAGCAGTTGATCTCCTAAATTGTGACCCAAACTATCGTTGACGACTTTGAAGCGATCGAGATCTAAACACAAAACGGCAAACTGATATCCCCGTTTTCGTTTGGCCCGATCGATGGCTCGACCCAGGCGATCAGTAAACAAAGCCCGATTGGCTAAACGGGTTAAGCCATCGTGCAAGGCATCATAAAGCAACTGTTCTTCCGCTCGTTTCCGTTCAGTGATATCTGTTTGTGAGCCTGCCATGCGATAAGCCTTACGATTCTCATCTCGTACAGCTAAACCACGGGTTAACATCCAGCGATAGCGACCATCTTTGTGCCTCATGCGATGCTCAATCTCAAAATGACGGGTTAAGCCATCTAGATGAGCTTTCAGTTGAGCTTGCAGCCAGCCAAATTCTTCTGGATGCACTCGATTGAACCACTCTTCTGAGCGGTTGCCAATTTCAGCTTCACCAAAACCCAACATGGCTTTCCAGCGAGGCGAAAAATAAATGGTATTGGTTCTTAAGTTCCAATCCCACAAGCCATCATTGGCTCCTTGCATGGCTAAAACATAACGCTCCTGGCTTTCTCGCAGGGCTTCTTCAAATTCGCGGCGGTCTGTAATATCCAGTCCGACAAACACGGCGGCTTGGTCTTGAGCATATTTCTGGGCCACGATCAAATAGCTGCGCGGGCTACCATCAACCTGAGCCGCAATCTCCACGGAACCCTCTTTCAAAGCACTGGTGATAAAGTCTCGCACAAATTCAGCAAAACCGGGACTGGATTCCATAAAGCCTAATTTTTTGCCAATAAAGTTTTCTGGACGGACATTAAACGTCCCTGCCAGATATCGATTAATACCCAGATAACGCAGATCAGAACTAAACCATGACACACATCCAGGAACAGCATCCAGCACAGCTTGTAGTTGATCCCTGGCTTGTTGTAAGGCTTCTTCGGCTCGTTTATGGTCGGTGATGTCTCGACCAAATACAGCGGTTCCCGTAATTTTTCCCGCCTCACTGCGAATTGGACAGAAGGACACTTCCTGATGTGAAGGCAGGCTAGGGGACTGGAACCGCATCTCGACTGAAAACCGTTCTCCTGCTAAAGCGCGATCGTAATACTCTCGCCAGATCGATCGCTGAGCAGAGGGCAGACCCTCCACTACGTTGGTGCCGATGGTCACTTCCCTACCAAAAACCGCCTGAAACTGGCGCTTGAAAACGGAATTGAGGATCAAAATCTGATAGTCAGTATCAATTGACCAAACTGCATCAGGAGTATTTTCCAGGATTGCCAAAAGATTGGCTTCGTGTGAAGCTAGGTGTTTTGCATCTAAGGCAGATTCATCGAATGAATCATCTAATGCGAACGTTGGTGCAATAGAAGTTCTGGTTTGAGCCAGAACAATCAGATGAGGGGTGGTAATTTCTTGATTTTGCAAAGTTTTAACAAACTCAGTTGCCGTGTAAGGGGGGGATTCATCACCACTCATCCTTCCCCAATCATTCGTTGCGAGAGCATCCATCATCGCCTCAAGTGTATCGACCTGCTTCACCTTAAAGGCATAGCCGCTTTCCTGAAACCTATCTTTAACCTGTGACAAAATTGTCTCCGATTTACCGACAATCAGGACATGAAGCGACGTGCTCACCTGGATTCTCCTTGTTGCTGTTGGTATAGCTGATGATTTGTGGAGATGCACGCCTGGGAAAATGATGGAAGGACTGCCTTTGATTTCTGTTTTCTACTAAAAGCCAACCATTCTGGATACAAGATACATCTTTGTAGGAGTATCTATGTTGAATTTACTGAACTGCTGAATTTTTATTGACTAAAGCGAAAAAATGATTACTTCGGTTGCCAATTATTCAAAATATGAACCCCACTGGTTATAGTTTTCCCACCTTATGCAACGAAAAAACCTGCATTGCTATATCGGGGAAAGAGTTTAGAGGTAGGAACTGAGTCCCCACCTTCAAACTCATTCTTAGGATTAAGGATTAAATAAAACCCAAAACTTTTTTGTGGGAAGCGCGGCTGCGCCACGCTTCCCACAAAAAAGTTCGGTTTTATTTAATTTACGTTCCTTAACAATCAACAACTCAAAGACACTCGTGGCACTTCTGCTCAGTTGAGGGGGTATTGGGAGAGGGAGTTGGAAAAGTAGCTGGAAACACCTGTCAGAGAAGTTGGAAGCCCTCTGTATCTTTGTGGTTTTCTACTGACAGTAAGTTCCCCCGTATAATTAATGATTGTTAAGGGTGTGCTATGGTTGCTGAAGTTTAGTATCTAGCAACAAATGCATCCCCAATTCTCTCCCTCATAACACAGGAGTTCTTTAATGCTGCGTCTGGAACATATCAGCAAAATTTATCCTACGGGAGAGGTTCTAAAAGATGTTAATTGGGAGGTCAAACCGGGCGATCGCATTGGTCTGGTTGGGGTCAACGGTGCAGGTAAATCAACCCAGCTCAAGATAGTTGCAGGCGAAATTGAGCCGACCGCTGGGGAAGTCATTCGACCCGCCAGTCTGCGGATTGCCTACTTAACTCAGGAATTTGAAGTCGATCCCCAACGCACGGTGCGGCAAGAGTTCTGGAGAGCGTTTGGCGAAGCGAACCAGGTTCATGAGGAGCTAGATAACGTGCATCGTCAGATGGAAGTGGCGAATCCGGAAGAACTTGATGCTTTAATCCATCAAATGGATCGGCTTCAGCGTCGCTTTGAAGCACTGGAGGGCTACGCTCTAGAAGCGCAGATTGAAAAAATTCTGCCCGAACTGGGGTTTGACTTAGAAGCGGGCGATCGCCTCGTCAATTCCTTTAGCGGGGGCTGGCAAATGCGAATGAGTTTGGGCAAAATTCTTTTACAAGATCCGGATCTACTGCTACTGGATGAGCCGACCAACCATTTAGATCTGGTAACCATTGAGTGGCTTGAGACTTACCTGAAAGGACTGACGACTCCAATGGTAGTGGTATCTCACGATCGCGAGTTTTTAGATCGGCTTTGCACTCAAATCGTCGAGACCGAGCGGGGCGTTTCTACGACATATCTGGGCAACTATTCCTCTTACTTGCAGCAGAAAGAAGAAACTAAACTTACCCAAATGAGTGCTTACGAAGCTCAGCAAAAGGAACTGGAAAAGCAACAAGCGTTTGTCGATCGCTTCCGGGCCAGTGCTACTCGCAGTACGCAGGCTAAAAGCCGCGAGAAGCAAATAGAAAAAATTGAACGCATTGAAGCTCCTATTTCTGATCTCAGAACGTTGCATTTTCGCTTTCCCCCTGCTCCCCGGAGCGGGCGCGAGGTGGTGATCATTAAAGAGCTAACTCACGTTTACGATGACAAAATTCTCTTTCTGGGAGCCAACTTATTAATTGAGCGGGGCGATCGCGTTGCCTTCCTTGGACCCAATGGCGCAGGCAAGTCTACTTTGTTGCGTCTCATTATGGGATTTGAGCAGCCCACGGATGGCTTTGTCAAGCTTGGGGATCACAATATCCATCCCAGTTACTTTGAGCAGAATCAAGCAGAAGCGCTTGATCTGAGTAAAACAGTCATGGATACGATTCATACAGAAGTACCAGATTGGAGCAATGAGGAAGTCCGGACGCTGCTGGGTCGGTTTTTGTTTAGTTCAGATACCGTCTTTAAAAAGGTTGACGCTCTGAGCGGAGGGGAAAAAGCCCGATTAGCGCTGGCTAAAATGCTCCTGCGTCCAGCTAATTTGTTGATCCTGGATGAGCCAACGAATCATCTAGATATCCCAGCCAAAGAGATGCTGGAGGAAGCGATCCAAAATTATGAGGGAGCAGTGATTATTGTTTCCCACGATCGCTACTTCATCTCGCAGGTGGCTAACAAAATCGTCGAAATTCGGGATGGCAATCTTCTCCTCTATCGAGGCGATTATCACTACTACCTAGATAAAATTGCTGAAGAAAAAGAAAAAGCCCAGTTAGAGGCGATCGCTGCTGAAAAAGCAGCCAAAGTGGCAGTTAAGCGAGAAAAACAAAAACAGAAAGAGAAGGCCAAAAAGGGCTAAGATTTGAGCTTATTCCTGAAAAATACCCAATTAAAAAGCGATAAAGGTTGGGCCTTTGATTGCAATTGGACACAATAACCCTATGCTTAAGCGCTGTTATGCTTGATCCCTATGTCAGGGGATCATGATTTTATAGGATCTTTATTGTTGTACTTTGACTGTTCATTCACCTGTATAGACCCTTCTCATATCTATCTAAATTCTGCCGAATTAAGCGAAAATGCTTGAAGAATGGAGCTTAGCTCAGATAGGGATCAGTCTTGAGATAAGTGTTACATGAAATGGATTGTCAAACTGTAACTTTTGATATAAGTATAAATATCTATAGGACTGTGGTTTACCTTAGTTAATAATAGATAGCGATTTGCATTCCTGAAACTCATCAGATATTGCAAAATCTGAATCGTAGAATTGCTGAATGTAGCTTAAGAGTCATTACAAAGAAAGGGCTAATTGCATGGCACAAGCTCCGATTTCTCCTGTTGTGCTGGTCATCCTGGATGGTTGGGGTTACCGCGAGGATGCAGCAGATAACGCTGTATCCCTTGCCCAAACCCCTGTGATGGATAGCCTCTGGTCCGCCTATCCCAAAACATTGATTCGGACTTCTGGCAAGGATGTTGGCTTGCCAGCCGGACAGATGGGCAATTCGGAAGTCGGGCACCTGAATTTAGGTGCAGGGCGGATTGTTCCTCAGGAATTAGTTCGGATCTCCGATGCCGTCGATGATGGGACGTTACTGAGCAATTCCGCGCTGGTCAGGGTGTGTCAGGAAGTTCGTGCTCATGGCACGAAACTTCATCTGATTGGCCTGTGTTCTGAAGGTGGAGTTCACTCTCACTTGAGTCACTTACTGGGTTTGTTGGATCTAGCCAAGGATCAACTTTTAACTGAGGTTTGTGTTCACATCATTACAGATGGTCGCGATACCAGACCGACCGAGGGGATGTCAGCCGTTCAACAAGTTCAAGACCACATCGACAAAATTGGTTTGGGTCGGATTGTCACGATTAGTGGTCGCTACTATGCGATGGATCGCGATCGCCGCTGGGAGCGCGTTGAAAAGGCTTACACCGTCATGACCCAGGATGGGTCAGGTGACGGTCGCAGTGTGTTTGAAGTGATCCAAGCATCCTACGATGAGGGAGTAACGGACGAATTTCTCATCCCCACTCGGATTGCACCAGGAGCGATCGCACCCCATGATGGGATTATCTTCTTTAACTTCCGCCCCGATCGCTCCAGACAACTCACCCAGGTTTTGATTGATCCCAATTTTTCTGGTTTTGAGCGTCCTCTCATTACACCGCTCCATTTCGCCACCTTCACTCAATATGATCCGGAATTTCCAGTGTTGGTTGCCTTTGAGCCTCAAAACTTGAATAACATTCTAGGTCAGGTGATCGCTGAATACGGGTTACGCCAGTTTCGGACTGCCGAAACCGAAAAGTATGCCCATGTCACCTATTTCTTCAATGGCGGCATTGAAGAACCCTTCCCTGGAGAGGATCGAGAATTGGTTCCTAGCCCCTCTGTAGCGACCTATGACCTGACTCCACCCATGTCGGCCGATGCTGTCACCGCTGTACTTATTGCTGCCCTGGAAAAGCAAATTTACTCCCTCATCGTCATTAACTACGCTAATCCTGATATGGTGGGGCATACAGGCAATATTGAGGCCGCCGTCAAAGCGGTGGAAACGGTCGATTGTTGTGTTGGACGCTTGCTAGAAAGCGCGATTAAGGTCGGTGGCACCGTTTTAATCACAGCAGACCACGGCAATGCCGAGGTGATGCGCGATGAGCAGGGCAATCCCTGGACGGCTCACACGACCAATCCAGTTCCGTTCATCCTGATTGAAGGAGAGGGGCGGAAGATCCCAGGGCATGGAGCTGAAGTGTCACTGCGCTCAGATGGTCGCCTGTGTGACATCGCCCCCACCATCTTAGAAATTTTGCAATTACCTCAGCCCCCCGAAATGACCGGGCGATCGCTGCTGGAACCTGCTGAGTTTGACGTTCGTACCAATCGCACGCCTGTTCGAGTGTCGCTCTAGCTCCAGCTTTTGTAAAATAAAGGAATCTTGATAGAGGCGATCGCGAATTTGCAACTTTGCGATCGCTTTTATGCCTTGAATTGCTCCACTTATCACGAGTATGTCGGTATGACGATAGTAACTTTGGTTTCGATTCTCTGGGCTATTTCTGCGATCGGTTTGATTGTTTTAGTGCTGCTTCACAGTCCTAAAGGTGACGGCTTGGGTGGGTTAGGTGGACAAGCTCAGCTATTTACCAGCACCAAGAGCGCAGAGGTCACCCTCAACCGCATTACTTGGACGCTAACTGCCGTTTTCATGGCTCTGACCATTGTTTTAAGTGCAAAGTGGTTAGTTCCTCCCCAGTGAAGCGTTAAGGATGTAGATAAGACTAACTTTTTTGTGGGAAGCGCATTTTGCACGCTTCCCACAAAAGTTTTTGGGTTTTATTCAACATGTACAAAATATTACAAATCGTAGAACGATACCATCAGGTCGTGATAAGCTCCGTTCAAGTATTTTTAATGATCTTTCCGGCATGTCATAGAAACTTTAGGGTAAATTTCTAGACAATGCGAATATCTGTCTGCGTGCGCTCTTGAAAGTTGTGAGCGCTGAGTGCATCTCACTTTTGCAATCTTCTAAAACTCATTTTTGCGAGTGGCGCGAGCGTAGCCCGCGCCACTCGCAAAATGAGATACACCTTAAGCGTTTTCAGTCAGAAGCCCCCTTAAAAATTGCGACATTATGAGCGGAACTTTACAATTAATTCAGCCAAATTCTACAATTCCGGCTACTCTCGTTGGTCGAGTCGGCGTTTCAACCGATGGTTTAGGGACAAATGCAACAGGCAACTTGCAAGCTGAAATTCCAGCAGGCTCCACGATCGAGTATGCATTTCTACATGTTGCCACTCGATCGAGTCCTTCCAATCCATTTCAACCTGCTTCAATTAAGTTTGAAGATGCTCTAGTCCCCATCACATATCTCGGTAATGTAGGGGATTCAACCGATGAGAATTTTGAAACAGGGCAAGCAGATGTTACCTCTATTGTTGCTAACAAAGTTGGAAATGGTAGTGGAGTTTTTAATTTTCTGATTGATGAAACAGTTACAGGTTCTCCTCAATTGATTGAAGGAACCAGTCTAACTGTAATCTATTCCAATCCCAATCTACCAGAACGAACGATCGCCGTTTTAGAAGGTGGAGTGACAGGGCCAACGGTTCAAACGACGACCTTCTCGCTTGCAACCCCAATTGATAAAAGTGATCCGAATTTCATTGCCCACATGTCCCTGGGCATTCAATTTGGCTTTGGCACGAACGTCTCTGGGCAATTCAGTGTCATTGATATCAATGGTTCCCGCTTGACCAGCTCGGCGGGTGGTTTCAATGATTCGGCTGAACTAAATCCATCTAATGGAAATTTGATTACTGTAGGTGGAGTTGGTGACTCGTTGGCCAATCCGGTTGATGCAACTTCTAATGACCTGAGTCTGGATGATGAGTTATACGACTTAGCCCCGTTTTTGAAAACGGGGGATACCACTATTCAACTGGATACTTCTAATCCCTCTGATGACGACTCCATTTTTCTAGTGGTTCTGACACTGCCTGGAATTGCCAGCGTTGATCCAACTCCCACACCAACTCCAACTCCCACACCAACTCCTACCCCAGATCCAACTCCCACACCAACTCCCACACCAACTCCGACTCCCACTCCCACTCCTACCCCAGATCCAACTCCCACACCAACTCCGACTCCTACACCAGACCCAACTCCTACACCAACTCCGGCTCCTATCCCAGACCCGACTCCGACTCCTGGGAAGTGTCAACCTGGGTTGATTTTGTCAGGCAATAATCGTAATAACGAAATACAGGGCAATCAAGACAGCGATCGCCTCTTTGGTCGGCAAGGAAACGATAAAATCAAAGGACTGGAATGTCACGATGAACTATTTGGTAATCGTGGCAATGACATACTAATGGGTGATGCGGGTCAAGATAGGTTGAGAGGAGGGCAAGACAACGATCGCCTCTTAGGGGGTGAAGGAGACGATGAGCTGAGAGGGGGATTAGGGTTTGACCGCTTGCGAGGACAGGAAGGCGATGATACCCTCAAGGGATTTCGAGGTGATGACCGAATTGGCGGAGCGGCTGGCAATGATGTGATTGATGCAGGTCGAGGTCAAGATCGAATACATAGCGGCAAGGGAGAAGATTTTGTTCGAGGACGACAGGGAGATGACACGATTAGTAGTGGTGCAGGTAATGATACTGTGATTGGTGGAGTTGGCGCTGATATATTACGTGGGCGAACAGGCGAGGACAACATCAAAGGGCAACGCGGCAACGATACCTTGATTGGGGGACGTGGTAACGATACCTTACGGGGAGGTGACGGTGCAGACCGGATCAATAGTGGATCTGGCCGGGATATCCTGTATGGTGGTTTAGGAGAAGATACTCTGATTGGTGGGCAGGGAGCCGATCGCTTTGTCTACACCAGCGTAAAAGAAGGACAAGATGCCATTTTAGATTTTGGTAGGGGCGATCGGCTTGACTTTCAATTAATTGTCGATCGCCCCAAATTTAGTTCCACCAACATCTTTGCCGATTACATCCGCGTTCAATCCGTTGGTGTTGGCACGATTATCCAATTGGATACTAATGGCGATCGAGCGGGGCGGCAATTCCGCACGATGGTGACATTGGCAGGAGTAGACTCAACTAGCGTTACGGCTGCAAGTTTTGTCTAGAAGTGGGATGTCCACAGTGGCGTGTAGCAGCGACAGGAGCGGGCAGTGTGCTGGGAAGATGAGCTACTAAGGTTATTGTGCCATCGGCACCCAGCACCCAACCTTGGGCTTCGGTCAGGGTTGGGATAGAAGGTGGGGCGGGAGGAAGCGAGGAAGAAGCGGAATCAGAAGAGGTGACCCAGGGTGTGAACGTGTTGTCGGTTTCCAGAAATTGATTTGGGTTGGCAGGCAAGCCACCACGCCCAGTGACTGTAAAGCTGTTCAACTCGTTGTCTGCTGTATTGGTAGAACAAGCTTGAGCAATTTGATTAGAGGCATCGACCGGACTGGTTGGTAACTCCACTAATCCCTGGCTGGGGTCGATACCAGGCGTATTGATAATCACCTGTCCATCTACCCCAAATTCGGAACTGGCAGTGATGTCGCTGAGGGGTGTGCGGGCAGGACGAAATTCTAGTCCTAATATTGCTTGTGTGGTGATGTTAATCTCACCTCCATCACCTTGCTGGGCATCTGCAACAATATCGTTGTTTTCGGTTGATGGACCAATAACAAACCCATTCTCTGCATCAATTGTAATATTACCACCATTAGCGCGATCGCGGGCTTCCGCTGAAATTAAACTGTTGTTTCGCATTTGCAATCGGTTCAAACCATTCATACGAATATTTGCCCCAGATTGATCCGATGTATCAGGTAAACCACCCGTTTCAGCAGTCAGTTCACCTTGATTGAGCAAAGATAGAATATCAGCTTGAATCGCGAGTTCTCCAGCCTGTCCTGTGGGATTACTAACTGTGACACCCGAACCGTTTTGAACAGTAATTTGACCAGTCGTAATCGACAGGTTACCTGCGCTACCATTTTGTTGATCGGCTTCCGCAGAGATGTTGCTGTTGTCTATAAACACCGTATCAAGTCCCCGCAGGTTAATATCACCTCCCTGACCAGAACGGGCTGAGGCAGTAATGTTAGAGCGATCGAATAGAGACAGTTGTTGCACATGCAATTCTAGTGTTCCGGCATTCCCGCGTCCCGTTGCTGCTGTGGCAATTTCACTATTCCCTGATAGCACAATCGCATTGACAGCAGCTTGATCAGCATTGATCCGCAATCGTCCTCCTCGCCCCGCTTGGGTGGAAGCCGTGATGCGGCTCCGGTCGGTTAAGTTCAGATTCTCTGCAATACGCAGTTCAATATTGCCTCCTCGACCGGCCTCGGTTTCAGCCGTAAATCGAGCGCGATCGCTCATCGCTATTTGATCAGCAGTGATAGTCAGATCACCCGATCGCCCTGAACCCGTGCTACTAACCGAGACTTGAGCATTGGTTAGATCCAGCAGCGCCGTTCTCAGGGTTAAATTGCCTGCTGCTCCCCCTGCATTAGCGGCTGTCGTCAACTCGCCCCCATTGTTGATCTGGATGGTCTCATTGGACTCGACTAAAAGATTACCTGCTTGTCCGGTCTCTGTAGCAGCAGCAATGCTGCCATTGTTTACCCGTAAAGTTTCCAACTCAAGCAACCGGATGTTACCGCCAGAATTAGCAGAGAAGTTAGATGCAGAAATTTCGGACCCATCTCGGACAATCAAGTTTCTGGTATTAACAATGATGTTGCCTGCAATTCCTCCTGGCTGTTCTGCTGCAACTGAAAGCCCACCTGCTCCTTGCAATCGCACCAAATTCATTGCATTGATTTCTAAACCACCCGCTTGTCCTGTTTGAGTTGAGGCTGTAATGTTACTATTGTCCAGCCGCAGAGTGTTTAATTCACTCAGAGAAACGTTACCACTGATACCTGATTGGGTTGCAGCCGCAATGATGGAGCGATCGCTCAAATCCACGGCACTAGCTCGAACTTGCAATCTCCCAGCATTGCCTATGCCTGTGGCAGACGTGGTCATCTGACTGTTACTGAGTTCGAGTGTGTTCACCGGGTTGCCTTCAGAGTTGACTATCAGGATGCCGCCTTGTCCATCTTGAGTGGAAGCAGAGATCTCACTTTGATTTCGCAATCGGATGGAGTTGGCTATTTGTAAGTCGATATTGCCGCCATCTGGATTAGCTTGAGTCGTCGCTGTCAGACGAGCCTGATTGTCGAGCAATAAATCGTCTGCAATAATTGATAAATTCCCAGCAACGCCGATGCCAGTACTGTTTACGGTAATTTGAGCACCCTCGTTGAGAGCGATTTGTGCTGCCGCTAGGGCCAGGTCCCCAGCCGTTCCACCCTCTGTTGCAGCAACGGAAAGAACAGCTTGATCCGTCAGAAAAATATTGCCAGCGATCGCCTCAATCACCACATCTCCGGCACTCCCAGTTGCCGTAGAAGCTGAGATTTCACTGCCATTGACCTGCAAATTCTCCAGACCTTGAATCAGCAAATCACCGCCTCTGCCCGATTGGGTAGAAGCTGAAACTACTGACTGATCTTGTAAGGAGACTTGTCTGGCATTGAGAGATAGGTTGCCCGCTGAGCCTGATTCAGCCTCGGTAATCAGACGACTATTACTCAGCACTTCAATCAAATTAATAGGGGATTGACTCAGGTTGACAATCAAGTTACCTCCCTGCCCACTGCGAGTTGAGGCAGAAATTTCGCTATCAGATTGCAATCGCAGCGTGTCGAGAATACTGAGGATGATATTACCGCCCTCACTATCCAAGGTTTCAGCCGTAAACCTGGCATCGTTATTCAATAAGGCAGTATTCGCAGTGATATTCAAATTACCCGCATCTCCAATCCCCTGGCTATTAACAGCAATAGCAGCACGATCGCTGACCTCTAACCCACCCGTTTGAATGGCAATATCACCTCCCGCTCCTGCTGCATCTAACTCAGTTCTAGCAAATAGACCTGTGTTACTCCCGATGAGGATGAGGCGATCGCCAATCGTCAGTTGAATATTACCCGCATCGTCACTACTGCTGGTAGAAGTCAAAACCTGTCCACCTTGACTGGCTTCAAACCGATTCCCTATAATCGTCACATTTCCAGCAGTTCCCTGTCCGGCAGTATTGGCGCTAATGCTGGAATTATCAGTTAAGGTAATGGCATTTCCACGTAAATCAACATCGCCACCTACCCCAATTGCACCCGCATTTACAGCCGTGGAGATGATACTGTTTTCTGCTAATGAGATAGTATCGGCATCTCGGACACTAATTCTGCCTGCATCACCCTGACCTGATGTGTTAGCTGTGATTTCAGAGGAATTGGTTAAGGTGAGCGATCGGGTTTGGATATCGATATTACCGCGTGCGTCTGTTGAACTGGAATCAACATTTGCTCCCGAATTAACGGCTGTAGAGATAGAGCCGTTATCCAGAAAGATCCCATCTGTTTGTTGAATATTAATGTTTCCTTGAGCACCCGTGCTTAGAGTAGAGGCAGCAATCTGTCCGCCCTCCGTGATATTAATCTGTTGAGCAGCAATACTAATATCGCCTGCGTCTCCACTCGCTCCTGAATAAACAGAAGCAAAAATTCCACTGGCAACATCGGGATCAATAGATGTGCCTGCGACATTAACGCTATCTGCATTGATGCTGATAGACGCACCAGAACCAGAACTGCCCGTCGCTGCACCAATTCTGGAACCCCCTAAAATTTCCAAAAGTGAGGTAGCGATTATCAGATTATTGGCACTTCCAGTTCCCAAAGTGTCTGTCGAGATCACTGCACCATCTCTCAATGTGATGCGCCCACCTTGGTCGTGAGCCACATTCAAGAGCAGTTCTCCCGCTTGTCCTTCCCCCAAACTTGAGGATGCCAAGGCAGCAAGGCCCTCCAACTCAATAAACTCTGAAGCATTAATCGTCAATCTACCGCCATCTCCAGTTTCTTGCGGATTGTCTGAGCCAAATATGAAAGCAGAAACATTCCCTGTAGTAATCGCTGCTCCATTACGAAGAATTAGCGTTCCCGTGTTGACAGTTAAATCTCCCGCAGGGCTAAGTCCTTGAGTAGCAGTTGTCAAGCCAGTCTTAATACTAGCGATCGCCAGGGCTGTATCTTGATTGGGTGTCGGTACAAAAGCTACAGTACGGCTGCCCAGAATTTCGATTGAGTTGGCATAGACGGTTAAATTACCACTATCTCCAAAGCTATCAGAAAAGGTAAAGGTTGTCGCTCCTGCGTAACTTCCACCATCAGGCAGGGTCGGATTATCTCGCTCATTCTGGATGAGCAAATGGTTTGTGTCAATCGTTAAGTCTCCGGCCCCTCCATTTCCAATCGCTGTGGTTGTAACAAAACCGACACCATCAAAACGATCGCGAATTTCATCTAAGAAAATATTGCCAGTGTTGACCAAATCAGGCACTCGATTGAGGATCTCAACTCGATCAGTAGCATTAACAAATATGTCTCCGCCCTGTCCTGTCCCCCCAAATGAGAGCGTACCAACAAATGCACGTTCTTGTAAGAAGATAGAATTTGCATCAAAACTCAGCAAACCGCTCGATTGGTTTCCTGTGCCCAAGTTACCAATCACACTGTTATTTAATGTTAAATTACCAACATGACTGGAGACGGATATTTCTCCTCCCCGCAATCCAAATGAGGCAACATAGACTCCAGGATTGAAGGTAATATCATTTTGAGCTTGAATCGCAATGCTACCACCGTTACCAGTAAAATTAAGAAGATCAAATGGGCTGGCGCTGCTGGCTGAAGCATCAATATCGCCATTAAGTGCAATTTGACTATTTCTGCTCAACAAGCGAATATCGCCGCCGGATATGCCAACTGATCGAATTACAGAACGAGGGTTGAGAATAATATCTCCATTTGCAATAAATGTAACATCACCACCGTTACCTTGTCTAGCAAAAAAGGAAGATGCATCAACCTGGCTATTGATGATAATGCCACCACGGGAATCAAGTGTGACATCTCCACCTCCAAAATCATCTCTAGCATCGATCGCAAAAGAATTAATGGCAGTAGGTAAGCCGAGAACTATGTCACCCAAAAGGGCTAAATTGGGTAAATACTGATTAGTTAAGAAAACAGTATCACCATCGTTGAAGTTGTACACTTCAATTCTGCCGACAATGATATCTGCACGAGTAGGAACACCAGGAATAAAAAAAGGAGCAGTAGGGATGACACCATCAACTGTATTTCCAGGTGGCGTAATCCAATTAATGCCCGCTCGAATATCCAAAGTCGGTTCGATCGCCCCATTTATCACAATCGTTTCACCGTTGGAGAGTGTGATAGTTTCAGCGATCGCATTCCCCGTCAAATCTGGAGCGTTAATCCAAATTAGACCAGGAATTCGCACACTGCCACCTGCTAAAATGTGCAAAGAGGCTCCTGTATAACCTTGCAAGAAGACATCACCATTGGCTCGAATAATTGGGTCACGAGGACTGAACAATTCACCCAAGGCACCATTCATCTGTTCAATCCGAAAGTCACCATTGGTGTTAAAGTGAGCATCCCCACCAATCGCATGAGTCGATCGCAATACCATGTCCCCGCCAGAGAAAAAGCCACTCTGAGGATGATTCAAGGCAAAAATGTCCACCGTTTGATTGCCCTGCAACAGCAGTTGTCCTGCTGCTACGGCGATGAACGGAGTGACTGCGCTGTCTCGAATTCGCAATACATTAGCATCTAATGTTAAATTGCCGCCTGTCCACAGATGTCCCTGTAAATCCAGGGTATTTGCTGCTAAGGTTAAGTCTCGTCCAACCGTCAGATTGCCCTGATTGGCGATCGCCCCCTGTCCTCCACCCCACTGCACCCCAATCGGCACATTCACCGTTAGCAACGGGGCAGCTTGGGGATTGATAGCGCTAAATTCACTGCCATCCGGAAAGGTGAAGCGATCGCCGCCACTGGCAGTAAACGATCCGCTAATATCCAAGCGAGCATTCGGCCCAAAAATCATGCCATTAGGATTGAGCAAAAATAAATTAGCCCCGCCATCGACTCCTAACGTGCCAAGAATCTCTGAAACATCGGCTCCCGTCACTCGACTGAGAATGTTCTCAACACTACTGGGATTAGCAAAATAAACCCGTTGCCCCTCGTTCACATTGAATTCACGAAAACTGTGAAATAAATTAACTCCTCTCGCCGCGCCGCCATCAATGCGATCGCCCCGCCCGCCCCGCACCTCAACATCACGAGTGACGCGAGAATTTTCCTGCCCTAATGTCTCGTCAGGGATAATTTGGGCAGTAGCGAAAGAGGAATAAAAGAATAGGGAAGAGAAGGCGATCGTGCCGCAGATGGTCTTGATAATGTTTTGTGCTGAAGGATGGAGCGAGATTTGGCAAGTGTGATCAAGTTTGCCCTCATCCCCCAACCCCTTCTCCCTACTTGGGAGAAGGGGAGCCGGAAGGGATCTGTAATTCCAGTTCCCCCTCTCCCGCCGCTGGGAGAGGGGGCTAGGGGGTGAGGGTAAATGTGCTGGCAAATCAGAAGACCGCTTACTACACCAATTTGGCTTGTGACAAACAGATTCAATGCAGTCAAGCAAATGCTTTGGGTTCATCGCACAGCCTCCGTTCAGATAAAGCAACTTAGGCTAGCTTACAAAAGCTTCACAGGAAAATCCGAAATCTTTACTTAAAGTTGACAATTCTTTTTCCCTCGCTCCCACGTTTCCCCTTGCTGCCAAGCTCCAGCTTTGCTCTTGTCTCTCGCTCCCAAGCTCCAGCTTTGCTCTTGTCTCTCGCTCCCAAGCTCCAGCTTTGCTCTTGTCTCTCGCTCCCAAGCTCCAGCTTTGCTCTTGTCTCTCGCTCCCAAGCTGGAGCTTGGGAGCATCCCCCGCCAAGCTCCAGCTTGGCAGCAAGGGCAACTTGCAGCACAGCCAGTCCACCTTACTCAACCGCACCCAACAACGCACAGTTCACCGGAGTAAACGCAGGCGACTGCGGCTCGACCTGAGGCGCAGCCGCAACTAACTGAATGTCTCCGTTTTCCCCAACTACCCAACCCTGCGCTTCAATAATCTGATTAGGAATGGCAGCATTCAATGGTTGAAGTTCAGAGTTTGGAGTGCGATCGCCAGATAATTCAGGTACGCCCGGTGAAACTAAATCAACCTGCACGTTGTCGGTGGCGATCGCCTCTTCTGCATTCGGCGGCAATCCTCCCCGTCCGGTAATAGTGAACTCGCTCTGGTTGGGGTTGGCGATCGCCTGACAGTTGCGAGTAATTCTGGGTTCAAAAACCGATTCTGGTAGTTCTTCAGGTAATTTTTCTTCAGTCTCCAGCACAGTTGCGCCATCAATGCCCACAACTGAACTAGCGGTGAAGTCACTTTCGGGAGTCCGACCATCGTCTGGGAGTCTGAAGCCAAAGACCCCGATCGCAGTAGCACGAGCTTCACCACCATCGCCCTCGTCGGCACCTGCAAAAATATCACTGTTTTCTGAGAGGATAGCTCTGACTAAACCATCAGGAGCCTCAATGTTGATGTTGCCGCCATCCCCCTGATTCAATCCTTCTGTGGTAATCTCGCTGGCAAATCGCATGACAAGTGAATCTTGCAGTCGAACATCAATATTGCCTCCCACATCAGAGGAGGTTCTGGTACTGAGGCGACCGCCATTGGTCAAAAACAGAGAATTGGCTGAGATGTTGAGATTTCCTCCCTGTCCAGTGGCTTCAGCCCTAATCTCGCCATTTGTCTCCACACTTAGATTACCATCAATACGCAAATCGATATTTCCTCCAGTGCGCTCTGAATTGGCTGTAATCCGACTATCCGTTTGAATTTGGAAGTCACCGTCAACGCGATCGAATGCAATATTGCCCCCCTGGCTACTGCTGGCATTAGCAGAAATCTTACTGCCCTCTTGCATTCGGACAAATCCCTCAATGGGTTGGAATCGAATGTTGCCGCCACGTTCCGCATTGGATCTGATCTCACTATTAGACACTTCAAGATTCCCTGCGATTCGCGGAAAATTAATATTCCCGCCTCTACGTGTCACATCATTCCCGTCTGCAAGTGTCGCATCTGTTGTAATCACTGTATCAGATTCTATTTGTAAATTTCCGTCTACGCGATTGAATCGAATATTGCCGCCTCTGCGAGCGGATATAGCAGAAATCTCGCTACCAGATAACACCTGCAAGTTATTCTCCACACCCCGAAAGCGAATATTGCCGCCTCTGCGTCCAGCATCCGCAGTAATATCACTCTCCGACACTTGCAAGTTATCCGCTTGCGGCAGATCAATCCGACCGCCTCTCAGTCCTGCGTCTACAGTAATGCTGCTGTTAGATAACACTCGCATATCTCCTCTCAAGCGTCGAAATCGAATAATGCCACCGTTACCATTTTCAGCGGCAGCAGAAATCTCACTATCAGATTGCATTCGGATATCGCCACCTGAGCGTTGGAAAATAATCCTACCACCATTTCCTAAACTTGCTTCAGCAGTAATCTGACTATTATTATTCAGAACCAAGCTATCATTGATTCGTAACCTGATCTCTCCACCTTGATTAGCATTTGTTGTTGCTTCGAGGCTGCCTTCGTTGACTAGGCGAATTGAATCTGCATTGACATTCAAATTTCCTGTTCCACCCGCAAACAGATCAGCTAAGTTGCTGCTAACAGCAACACTTCCCTGGTTTTCAACTAACAATCGTCCCGTTGTAATCTCAACCCTGCCCGCACTACCTTGATTACTGGTTTCAGCCGTGATACGACTATCAATTCCGCTTACTTGTACAAGTTCATTCGCGCTAATAGTCACATCTCCCGCATTAAATGCAGTTGTCGTCTCTGCTGAGATTTCTGCACCATCCCGAACAATAACTCTATCAGTATCGACAATGTTAATAGTGCCTGCATTGCCATTACCATCAGTTTTAACAACCAGAAGAGCCGTATCATGTGCCATGCTTAGCTCTCCAGTTCTAATCGTAATAACGCCTCCATTTCCTGTTGCTTGATCAGTTACCCTACTTTGAATCCCAGTAACTTCAAAACTATGAGGATCACCACCTCTTCCATCAATGACAATTCTTTCACTCGCCTCAACTGTGACATTTCCAGCGTTTCCATTTCCGCGTGTTAATGCCTCTAATTCAGATCGACCACTGATGAAGAGTGAACCCGTTTTAACGTGAATATCACCACTATTACCAATCACTGTTGGTTGTACAAGACTGGTGACTAGCGCTTCATTTTCAAGCGTAATACTACCACCCGGAGCAATCAGGAAAATATCACCAGCATTTCCGCGACCAGGAGGGTTACTGTGCTCACGAAACTCGGTTAAAGCTTGTATTTCAGAATAATTCTTGATGATAATTTCATTTGCTGTGATAGAAATAATACTGGATTCGGTAGCAATTCCCCCTTCTGCTACGTTGCTATATATGATACTGTTATCGGCTAACTCAACTGTACCCCTGACTTCAACTATCACATCCCCAGCATTCCCTATTCCTCTCGTTGATGCCTCTAAACCAGAACTATTTTTAATAAACAATGAACCTGCTCGAATTTCAATATTACCACCATTACCACGTGCTCCACTCTGTATGTTGCTGAATACATCACCATCGTTTTCAAGGGTGACACTATCTTGAGCAATCAGGACAATGTTGCCAGCATCCCCTTGACCTGGATCAGGTTGACCGCGAGTTGCAGTTAAAGTTTGTACTTCAAACCCGTTTTTGATAAAGATTTGATTTGCAGTGATGGTAATGTTGCTGGGAATAGGAGAATCGGCGATCGCTCCCGGTTCGATCGTACTGAAAACAGCACCTCCAATTGTTCCATCAAACTCAGCTACATCTTGAGCCGTAATCACAATGTTTCCTGGATTTCCAGCACCAAAGGTCGTGGCATTTAACACTGAATCTTCCCTAAGAAACACTGATTGAGCATTGATAACGATGTCGCCTGCATCGCCAATCGATTCGCGATTAACGCGGTTATTGATTTCACTACTTAACAGTTCTACTCTTCCCAAAGCATCAAGAACAATATCACCTGCTTGACTTCCAGTCGAACCTGCTCTAGGTGCTATTCCTGCATCTAAAGAACTTCTTGCTGTCAGAGTGATGTGTCTACCGTTGACAGCAATGCTACCGCCATTAGAGGAGGTAACACTAGCATCGCTATTTTCAAGCGTTACATCGCCTCGTGCTGCAACATTAGAGAAATCCAAACTAAAAATGCTACCCGTGCGATTCAAATCAATACTTCCAGACGTAGCAGCACCCAACTCGATCCGTCCTCCGGGAGCCGTGAGAGAACCTCCATTCAGTGTTACAGATCCACCAGCTAGAATCAGGCTTTGACCGGGATCAACTGCCAAATTACTGCCATCACTGGTAATTGCCCCTGCTGTTCCATATTGCAGACCAATGGGAACGTTGACGGTTAGCAGAGGAGAAACAGGTTGTGGATCGATCGCACTGAAGCTTTCACTACCGAAGACGAAACGGTCAGCAGTCGTCGCCAGAAAAGAACCCCGAATATCCAATTGAGCCTTTGGACCAAAAAGAATGCCATTGGGATTGAGCAAAAACAGATTAGCATCAGCGCTGAGAATGCCATTGATATAAGAACGAAATCCCGCACCTCGACCCGTTACACGGCTGAAGATATTTTCAGCACCACCCGCGTCAAAGTGTATTGTTCTATCATTAGGAACATTAAACCGCTCGAAACTGTGAAATACATTTCCACCTGTGTGTGTACCACCTCTGATGATGCATCCGAAGTCACAATTCCTAGCAGGGGGAATGATATTTGTTGGAGTCGAGCCATCTGGAACGACTGATTGAGCGATCGCCCTCTTCTCCAATCCTCCAAACCCCAGAACACAATCAACGAACACTCCAGTGGCAATCAACCAACTCACAGCTTTGAGTGACCCATTCTTTTGCTTCCGGGATTGCATCATAACCGTTACTCCTGTCGATTTTGGATTTTGGATTGCTGATACTTCGTGCTCTTTGTGCCTCTGTGGTTCGCTATCTCTTTCATAAATCTCTCATCACCCACAGATTCCATTAGTCAAACTTACGTAACTCCAGTAAGAGTAGATCGAGAAGATGAAGTTGCAATTCGTAAATCTGCTGCATTTCGATTTCAGGAGGAGTGCCCTTTATACCTTCTATCTAAGTTGAGATATAATACATTTGTTTGCATTGGGTGCAGCCATGACTCGAATTCGGTTTGACCAACTCGCTAAACAATATCTGGAGGAATTTCTGAAACCATTGGGTATCGTGCAACGCAATTTAGAAGTACCCGGTGAATCCAAGTTTGTCGATGTTTGGTTTTTACCAGAGCGTCCAGATAACCTTGATACAATTAACTTGGGACTTTTGACTCGCATTGCTGCCACAGCTTGCGTCTTGGAACCCTTCCGTAACGCACCGACTCGTTCAGAAATCCGCAGTGGTTTGCTGAAGTTGTTATGGTTACAAGAAGACCAACGCCGCCAGCTAGAGCACAAAAAACTCAAACAATCTGAATCAAACTTACCCAGGTTGTGGATATTGGCTGCGACTATCACCCAACCGATCCTACGAGATCTGGGCGGGCAACCGCACCCAGATTGGCAAGCAGGGATACACTTTCTCCCAAAGCTATTCAAAAGCGCCGTTATTGCTATCGACCAATTACCACAAACAGAGGAAACTTTATGGTTAAGGCTTTTGGGCAGAGACGCTGTGCAGCAACAAGCGGTTGACGAATTGCTGCGCCTGCCTGTGACAGATCCACGGCGCTCCAAAGCTCTGCAACTATTAGTAGCGTGGAAGGTTACAATTGAAATCAGTGGTATGGTTGAACAGGAGCAAAATCTCATGACAACATTATCTCAAGTTTATCTAGAGTGGGAACAACAAACCCAGCAGCAGGCCAGACAGGAAGGCATTGAGCAAGGCATTGAGCGCGAGCGATCGCTCATCCTCCGTCTCCTAGTTCGACAAGTTGGAGAACTTCCAGATGAGGTGCGATCGCAAATCGCAACGCTACCCTTAACTCAAATAGAAACCTTGGCAGAAGCGTTATTGGATTTTTCAGAACTTGATGAGTTGCTAAACTGGTTAGCAACTCAATGAATTCGCTGCTTTCACTTGTCGAGCTTTACTCAACTGCACCTGATAGCGCACAGTTCACCGGAATCAACGCAGAAGATTGAGGTTTCACCTGCGGTGCAGCCGCAACTCACTGAATGCGTCCATTCTCACCCACCACCCAACCCTGAGCCTCAACGATTTGTCTAGTAGAAATAGGTGGCAATTGCTCTTCGGCCATTGGGTTGCAATTCGTAAATCTGCTGCATTTCGATTTCAGAAGGAGTGCCCTTTATACCTTCTATCTAAGTTGAGATATAATACATTTGTTTGCATTGGGTGCAGCCATGACTCGAATTCGGTTTGACCAACTCGCTAAACAATATCTGGAGGAATTTCTGAAACCGTTAGGTATCGTGCAACGCAATTTAGAAGTACCCGGTGAATCCAAATTTGTCGATGTTTGGTTTTTACCAGAGCGTCCAGATAACCTGAATACAATTAACTTGGGACTTTTGACTCGCATTGCTGCCACAGCTTGCGTCTTGGAACCCTTCCGTAACGCACCGACTCGTTCAGAAATCCGCAGTGGTTTGCTGAAGTTGTTATGGTTACAAGAAGA
>Ga0224723_1000648_pt1 | contig 23369 bp, 16 predicted proteins | sample Balambano_FR2_Me_FD_161647 | JGI IMG/M metagenome (GOLD analysis project Ga0224723, IMG submission 161647) | Freshwater sediment microbial communities from Lake Towuti, South Sulawesi, Indonesia - Balambano_FR2_MetaG | ecosystem: Environmental > Aquatic > Freshwater > Lake > Sediment | place... | reverse complement strand
ACCCGCCCCTTGCCCCTGATTAGCTGGAGTGTTGGCGCTAGCTGTTGACGGCGCGTCAAAACCGGCGGGGGGCTCAAAACCTGATGGGGCTTCGAATCCTGCGGGTGGCGTGATGCCAGTAGTCGTTGCAGTGTCAGCGCCAGACGCAGCGGGCAGGCTGCCCGAAAACTGGAAATTGACCCACGGTGTGAATGCTGCAGAACCGATCAGGATCAACACGGCGCACAGTGCGATGAAGGTGTTCTTGGCGTAAGGCAGGAGTGTTTTAGCCATGATGATCCTCCACCACTTCCCCATCGCGCATGGCGATAATACGGTCCGCTTGTTGGGCAATTTCCGGCGAATGTGTCACCAGGATGAGCGTGATTCCCTGCTGCGTGTGTAGTTGACGGAACAGCCGCATGATTTCTTCGCCCGTCCGCGTATCGAGATTGCCCGTCGGCTCGTCCGCCAGCACGATAGATGGCTGGTTGATCAGCGCGCGAGCAATCGCCACGCGCTGCTGCTGCCCACCTGACAGCTCGTTCGGTTTGTGATGCGTGCGCTCACCCAACCCAACGAGTTCCATCACAGCGTGCGCACGCTGGTCGCGTACTTTGCCATCCACACCCGCGTAAACCAGCGGCAGTCCGACGTTGGCAAGTGCGCTGCTGCGCCCCAACAGGTTGAATTTCTGGAAGACAAAGCCGATGCGATAGTTGCGAATGTCAGACAAGCTGTCGTCGCTCATCTGACCGATCTCGGTACCGTCGAGCTTGTAGCTGCCGCTGGTGGGCTTGTCAAGCGCGCCCAGAATGGTCATCAGTGTGCTTTTGCCCGAACCGGACGGTCCGACGATGGCGACGAATTCGCCCTTGTCGATCTGTATCGACACCCCATTCAGCGCGTTCACCTGTGTCTCGCCCATCGTGTAGACTTTCTTTAGATCCTGCGTCTTGATGACTGCCGGGGCAGCCGGCGATGGCAGGAAACCATCTTTCAGTGTTTCTCGCACATAATCAGCAGTCAGCAATTGGGCGCTCATCAGTTGCCTCCCCCAAACGGCAGACCGTTGCCAGCCCCGATTGCGTCGCGCACGGGGATGATGACAACGACGCCCTCCAACAGATCGCCTTCGACAACGGTCATGCCATCAATCGTCGCGCCTGTAGTGACGGTGACACGTGTGGTCGTATTATCGGGATTCTGGACTTCGACAAATTCGGTCTGACCCTCACGCTGGATCGCCTCCGTCGGCACAACCAGCGCATCGCTGATTTCGCCTACCTGGATTTCGACATCGGTCGTCATGCCGATGCGCACAGGTACATCCTCAATATTGCTGATGTCTACGCGCACTTCGTAGGTGACAATACCATCGCTGGAGCTGCTGGTTGGCGCAATCCGTGTGACAACGCCCTCGATCGCTACACCGTCCAGCGCTTCCGGTCTGATGATGGCGGTTTGCCCGACTTCCACTTGAGCGATGTCCAGTTCGTCAACACTCACGTCAATATGTAAGCGGCTGTTATCGACGAGGGTAAGCGCACTGGCAGCGCTGTTCACCATCTGACCAAGGCTGATGTTGACTTCGGAGATCACGCCAGTAAATGGCGCGCTGATGACTGCATCAGCCAGGGCTGCCTGTGCATTTTCAAGATTCAGGCGTGCCTGTTCCAGTTGTGCCTGTGCCGACGCGATCTCTGCTTCGGTTGGTCCACTCAGTAGTTCATCCAGTGCAGCCTGTGACTGCTCGACCGATGCCTGCGCCGCGTTGACGGCTGCGTCATATTGTGCGGCAGGCGTCGTTTCGTTGCATTGCGCCAGCGCGACATTGTAGGCGCTTTCGGCATTTGCCAGCCGTTCACCCACCTCTGATTGCGGATCGGGAATAAACGTGGCATCCATTTCGTAGCCATCGTGAACGTAATCGTCATAGGCATTTTGTGCCCGTTCGAGATCGAGCAGGCTGCTTTCTACATTGGCACAGTTAATGGTGACATTATTGGAAGCTGTCGCCTGATTGATTTGCGCCTGTTCCAATTGGGATTGCGCGCTCGCCAGATTTGCCTGCGCCTGTGCAATGCTGCTCGCCGTTGGGTCAGCGACCAGCGCATCGTAGCTGGTTTGCTGAACGATGAGCGCTTGTTCCTGACGAGCAATTGTATTTTCAAGCTCGGTAGTATCGAGCCGTGCCAGCACAGCGCCCGCGTTCACCTCAGCGCCGACATCTACGAGTACTTCACTAACAAAACCGGAAGTGCCAAATGACAACTGCACCGTCTGGGCGGCTGCAATCGTACCTGTCGTCTCGATGCGCGTGCCGAGGCTGGTACGTTCCACCACTGCGGTTTGCTGCGCCTGCGCATCTACCCTACCCCCGCTCGTCTGTGACAGAAGCGGCAGCCCAACCAGCAGTGCAAGAATCCCTACAGCCACTATCCAGATGATTCGCCTTTGCATGTTCTATCCCTCCACATGGTCAAATTGACGTATGAAGTTCAGTCTAGACAGCGAATCTGGAGAACTGATGGAGATGGGGTGCAACTTTTATGCAACTGCGAATGGGCATCTACTGGCATGAGATGAGCGGGACACCTCCACCATAGGGCAAACGCAGATTCTTCAGGAGCACGGCACCTTGAGGAGACAGGCGTTATCCCACGCCGACATTTTGCGCTTAGCAGCCATGCCAACCCTGACCGAAAGGTCTCGTTTGAGCAAATTGAGGGCGATATGACGCAGGTTCGCCAAGTTCTGAGGGGTGTGATTCTTTCCGCCAATCACGCCTAAAATCGTTATCGTGACCACGTTGATGAGCGGATGTTTTCGGTTGTGTTCATTACGGAGGTCTTCCAGTTGGTTAAAGTAGCTCAGGATGCGCGTCTCTGGAAACATGTTTGCCCTTTTTAGAGACGATTATCCTCGATTAAGTTTTCATATGCTTTTGCCCTATCCCACTTCGTTGGCTCTCCGCATTTTCAGTTCGACTTGCCCATCACAATCTGGTGCGCGCGCTGCGGGCTAATGCCGTACTCGCGCGCGACTTCCGACAGGTTTTCACCTGCTTGGTGACGTGCGATGATGTCGGCATTGCGTTCTGCTTTGGAGATGTGCTTCTTCGTGACAGGCTTGTCAGGAATCGAAAAACCCGCGTACAAGCGGGTTAGGATGTGCCGTGTGGAGCTTTCAAGAGTTGTGTAAAGCAATGAGCCTATCGGGATTCGAACCCGAGTCTTCACCTTGAAAGGGTGACGTCCTAGGCCTCTGGACGATAGGCCCTCACTACGGGCGAAAGTGTAGCAGTCGCGCGGCAACCTGTCAACGGTTGTCCTGGGGGGAAACAGGCACAGATTTGGCAACTTCCACGGTAGCAATCGCAAGCGGCTGCGTATCATCAAAGTTGATCTTCTGCGCCAGCACATACAGCGGGCGACCACGCGCCTCATCATACGTGCGCGCCACGTACTGCCCCAGCACGAACAGGAAGAACAACTGGAATGAACTCAACAACAGCAGCAGAATGATCGTCGTCGCTTGCCCCTCAAAGAAGGTCGCCTGTGCCACCAAGCGCAGCACCGCCACCACCGGAATCGCCAGCAGCGCCAGCACGCCTAGTACCAAAGCAAAATAGACCATCACCTGCAAGGGCCAGAACGAGAAACCGGTGATCGCATCGCCCGCAAACTTGACCATTTTCTTGAACGGGTATTTGGTTTCGCCTGCGTGCCGCGCCGCGCGCACATAGCTGACGCCCGTCTGCTTAAAACCGACCCAGCTGGTCATACCGCGAATAAAACGGCTGTGTTCACGCATCGCCTTCAGCACATCCACCACACGCCGATCCATCAGGCGAAAATCGCCCGTATCGACCGGGATGTTGATCGCGGTAATCTGGTTGATCGTGCGGTAAAACAGCTTCGCCGTCCACACCTTGAACCATGTTTCGCCTTCGCGTTTGGCACGCACGGCATACACGACTTGATACCCCGCCTTCCAGCGCTCGATCAGTTCGGGGATTAACTCCGGTGGGTCCTGCAAGTCCGCGTCGATCAGCACGACGGCATCGCCCCCCGCATGGTCAATCCCTGCTGTGACGGCGATCTGATGTCCGAAATTGCGCGCGAAATGCAGCACTTTGACCCGCGAGTCCTTCACCGCCAGCGCGTCCATCATCTCTGGCGACGCATCGCGGCTGCCATCGTTGATCAACAGCAATTCCCACGGCTCACCAAGCTTATCCATAATCTCGCTGATGCGTTTATAAAGCAGATCGAGACTGCCTTCTTCGTTATAGATGGGTGCGACAATTGAATAACGCGGATGAGAAATCATGAGCGCCCTTTAGAATATTTGCAGTGCAACACGCACTGCTTCGAGCGTTGGTGACACAGGCGTCGGCAGCACAACCGATCGCTGCGCGCGGCGGACATCTTTCAAGCCGCTGCCCGTCGAAAGAAACACAACTTCTTCCTCTGGCTTCAGATAGCCTGATTCTACAGCAGCCTTTGCACCTGCATATGTGATCGCACACGAAGGCTCTGCAAATACCCCCGTCAACCGCGCAAACGTCGGGATCGCCGCCAGAATATCAGCATCGTCAATCGCCACAAACGCACCGCCCGTTTCGCGCACGGCACGCAGCGCTTTGGAACGATCGCTCGGCTGCCCGGCGCTGATGCTGTCTGCCAGCGTGTGCGCGTCTTCCGGCGTCATCTGCTCGGCGCGCGTGCCATTGTGCCAGGCGCGCACCAGTGGCGAACTGCCTGTAGCTTGTACACCGATCAGCTTTGGAATCCGCTCGATCCAGCCCAGTTGCACCAGATCGTAAAAGCCTTTATGCACACCCGCGATGATATTGCCATCGCCCACGCTCACGACCACTGCATCTGGCGCACGCCAGCCCAGCCCTTCGGCGATCTCATAGCTGACGGTCTTCTTGCCTTCAGTGGTGTACGGGTTGATGCCCGTGTTGCGGCAGTACCAGCCCTGCTCCTGACACATCTGCCAGCACAGATCGAACGCTGTGTCGTAGCTGCCATCCACCAGCACGACCGTCGCGCCATACACCAGCAGCTGGGCGATCTTGCCTTCCGGCGCGCTGACAGGCACAAAGATGATGATCTTCACCCGCTCTGCTCCAACGGATGCGCCCACGCCTGCCAGCGCAGCCGCCGCGTTGCCCGTGCTGGCGGTTGCCACGACGGGAATGCGCTGCTCCAGCGCCCGCGCGACGACCATGCTGCTGGCACGATCCTTGAGCGAACCTGTTGGATTCAACCCGTCGTCTTTCACCCAGGCGCGCCGGATGCCAATATCGGTGGCAAGGCGCGGTGCCTCCATTAACGGTGTGCCACCAACGCGCAGCGGCGGCACTTCGCTCGCAGGTTGCAGCGGAAGCAGCACGCGGTAACGCCACATAGACGTATCCCGGCTGCCTGCCAGCGCCACCGGGCTGATGTCCCGTGCCAGTGCTGCGTAATCGAACAGCACGTCAAGCGTGCCGACCATACCACACGTCAGACAGGTATACGTTATGCTATCGGGCGTGTAGCTGCGCCCACACACTGAACATCGTAATTCTGTGACATCTGCCATGACGATCCTCAACAGGACATATTGTAGGGACGTCCGCCGCTACATCCCCATACATTACCCCGGTAGCGGTACATCCAACCGCATCCAGGTGCGCCCGATGCGGAACAGGGAGCCGGGACGCAGCGTCACACGCCCACGTATCGGATGCTTGTCGCGCTCGACAAATGTCCCGTTGCGGCTGCTGTTGTCTTCCAGCCAGAACGTCAGCACGAACGGATCGACCACCGACTCGGTCGCTGTCACCGGGACGACGCTGATGCCAAGCTTGGAATGGACGCGCGAAACCTGATTATCGAACGGCAGGTAAATATCGCAACCCTCGCGCCTGCCGATGGTGATGACGCTTTCGCTGCCGATCTTGGGCTGATCAAAGCGCATGGTATGTCCATCAAGCGGACCACTCATGAACGTGATCGAAATATCTTTCTCTTGCATAATTCCAGGGTCACATTTCTTGAACAGTCAGTTGTTATACAAAAATTGTGCCTTAGTGCGTGAATTGGCGCAATGGCTGGCGCGTAAAGCGTTTTGGCGCTTTAATAAGATTGACCGCCCACAAGTCGGGGAATACTTATGAGCGACACCAACCACACGCTCCACGAAGTTCAGCAGTACCGTAAACTGGTGCTGATTTATGAAGCGGTTGACGCCGAAATCGACAAGCTGATCATGACGCACGGCGGACGCAGCGAAGACATGCCGACCGCCGACATGGAACGTTACCGCGATCTCGCGCGTAAGCGTGACGATGTGCAGAATCAGATGCGTGCGCTGGAACAAAAATTGCTCGATAACCCGTAACCACAAGGATACCCATATGAGCAAGATACATACCTACGAGAGCGAGGCTATCCAGGTTCAGTACGATGTTAAACGCTGCATACATGCGGCGGAATGCGTCAAGCGCCTGAACGTCGTCTTCGACAGCAGCAAGAAGCCCTGGGTACAGCCTGCCAACGCCAATGCGGATGCTATCGCGGAGACTATCCACGCCTGTCCATCCGGTGCGCTGCACTATGCGCGTAAAGATGGCGGTACGAGCGAACTCACACCCGACCGCAATACCGTGCGCGTCGAGCCTGATGGTCCACTGTACCTGCGCGGCGACATTACGCTGCTGCGTGATGATGGCACGGACGACGGCGCGCTGGTGCTGCGGGAAACGCGGCTGGCACTGTGTCGCTGCGGCTTATCGCTGAACAAACCGTACTGCGATAACACGCATCGCACGTTGGGATTCGCGGATGCCGGGGTTGTCAACGCAGTGCAGGAGGCGATGGGTGATCCGCTGGAGGCAAGCGGCGAACTGCGTGTCAGGCCGTTCACCAACGGTAACGTACAGGTGTTGGGCAAGCTCGAAGTCCACGACACGCAGGGCAACGTTTATTACCGCGATGAGGCGTACTTCTGTCGCTGTGGTGGCTCTGGCAACAAGCCGTTCTGCGATGACACGCACAACAACAACGGCTTCACCGCCGAGTGATCTTGTACCGTCGCATTCTGCTCTACCTGCCGTGCTGTATCGGCGATGTCGTGCTGGCAACGGCAACATTAACGGCGCTGCGACGTGCCTACCCTGGCGCGCATATTGCCTGGGCGGTGGGCAGCTGGTCGAAAGCAGTTCTCACCGACCATCCGTTGCTTGACGAGATCGTTGATACTGGACCTGCCGCGCTGCCGTTCAAGAGCATCAGCGGCTTCATCAACACCGTACGCCTGCTGCGCGCAGGTAATTACGATTTACTCGTGTCGCTGGTGCGCTCGCCGTTGATGAGTCTGGCGGCGCTTGCCAGCGGCATCCCCACGCGCGCGGGACTGGACAGTGGAGGGCGCGGCTTCGGCTACACAGTGCGCGCCAAAATTGACCCACAAACGCCACGCCTGGAAGCTGAGATTTATCTTGATGTTACCCGTGCGCTTGGCATTGACACATCAGGCTGCTACGCGCATGTACCCGTAACAGCCGCGCCGCGCACCATTGCCATGAAGCATGGCATTACTTCGCCGTATATCGTCATCAATCCGGCAGGCGGCACGAACCCCGGCATGACCATGACCAGCAAGCGCTATCCTCCGCCGCAACTCGCAGCCCTGGCGGAGCGCATCGCACAGCAACGTAACGCGCAGATCGTCATACTGGCGGGACCGGGGGACAGGGCGCTGGTGGCGGAACTGCGTTCATCCTTGCGCGCGCCAGTGGTGGAACTGGTCGGCGTGTTATCGTTCAAGGAAATTGCCATGCTCGCCGCTGCTGCCGAGTGCTACATCGGCAACGATACGGGCGTGACGCACTTTGCAGCGGCGGCGGGGGCGCGGACATTCATGATATTCGGTCCCAGCGATCCGCGCCGCTATGCGCCGTACACGCTCAACAGCCATGCGCTGTGGAAACCGACTGTGCTGCCCGCAGGTGGCGTCGCGGCAGGCGCGCCCCGCTCGTTCGACTGGGTGCGCGACGGCATCAGCGTGGACGAGGCGGAGGCGCGCATTATCCAGATCATCCATCCGCCGGACCCGTAAGTCCCCACAATTCGACCCAGCTTTGCCCGTACCAGATGCGCCAGGCATAGGGCAGCCAGACCATTGACACAGGCACACCATCGAACTCTGGCAGCGGGATGCTGGAGTTTTCGCCGTCGAGACGGTAAATATACGTATCTTCGTCGAATCTGACGTAGGCACCATCACCAGACATCGGTGGCACATCGCGCGGTGTGTACGCATGGGTGACGAACGGCAGCGCCCGGCTGCTGATGTCTGTAGTCGGGCGCAACCGCCACTCATACGTGTCTTCAATACTCATCGTGCCGTACAACAGCAGCGCTGCACCGTCCGGCTGCTCCAGCACATACACCTCTGGTGGGTAGTAGGCTTGCTCAATTGAATTACTGATGGGATCAAACAGCATCCAGCGGCTGTCCTGCTCGCGGATCAACACCTTGTTCACGCCGTTGTCATCCACCCACATGAACGGCGATAACACCTCTGCCGAGTAAAAACCCATGCCGTTTGTGCGATCAAAGGGGACGATTTCACGACTGGCGATCAATGTGCCGATGGCTGGATCGTAGACATCCACCGTCTGCGCGCCATCCTGCGGTGTATTCATGAGCGCGATGCCGCCTGCGCCCCATTCCGGTGCCAAGGCATCCCAGCGTGCCTGTGGCGGAAGCTCGACTAACAGCGTCGGTGTGTCAGTTGCCATATCATGTCGTATCAGGTGTGGGGCTGGGTCCTGCCTGTTATCCCATTCCACCCACGCGACGGCATCGCCAGTCGGAGACCAGGCAGGTGCGGTGCGCAACATGCCGTCGTTTGCCCTGCGCGTGCCTTGTGCTTCCTGTGTCAGATCGCAAATGACGATGCCAGTTACATGTCCCTGTGCTGGCTCGTAGCGTTGTTCCGGCGTCTCCCATGGTTCGTTTGCCACGCGGTATGCCACGCGCGTCCCGTCAGGCGATTGCACAAGCGGTGGCAAGGCGTAACCCTCCGCGCAAAATGACAGCGGTTCGAGTGCCGCCGCGCCTTCTCTGTAGCGGTAGATACCGCCGTTTGTCATGATGATCAGGGGTGGTGTGATTTGCGCATGGACAGGCGCAACCAGCAGACAGAACAGCAACAGTGCCAGCACCCACATCGCCACACCTCCGGTTCTATTCGTTGAACAATTCGCCCACGCTGCGCCCTTCATGTGCGCGGCGGATGACTTCGCCCAGCATCGGTGCCACCGACAGCACTGTCATATTCGGCAACCGCCTCTCCGGTGCAATCGGCAGCGTGTTGGTGGTGATGATTTCCTTAAAGTCGCTGGCGACCAGTTTGTCTTGCGCCTTGCCGCCCAGCATCGCATGGGTAAACGCCAGGTAGACATCCTTTGCGCCTTCGCTGTGGATCAGCTGCGCGGCGTTGTAGACGCTGCCACCTGTCAGCACTTCGTCATCGACCAGCAGCACATTCTTGTCTTTGACATCGCCGATGATCGTCAGTGCTTCCGATGTGCCAGTGTTGCCGGTGCGCCGCTTTTCGATAATCGCCAGCGGCGTATCCAGCCGTTCCGCCCAGTTGCGCGCTTTCTTGGCAAAGCCGAGATCAGTCGAACACACAGTCAAATTCGGAATGTGCTTCTCTTCAACATACTTGGCGAGGATGTGAAACGCGGTCAGCGCATCACCCGGAATATTATAAAAGCCCTGGATTTGCCCGGCGTGCAGGTCAATCGTCATGTAGCGGTCTGCGCCTGCCACTTCGATCATATTCGCCAGCAGCCGGGCAGTGATACCGACGCGCGGCTGGTCTTTCTTGTCCGATCGCGAATACGAGAGATAGGGAATGACGACATTGATGCGGGCGGCGGAGTCACGTTTGATCGTGTCGATGAGGATCAGCAGTTCGAAGATGTTGTCATGAACGGGCGGGCAGAGTGTCTGGACGATGTAGACATCCTGTCCGCGTACACTTTCCTGCAAGCGGATGAAGATATTCTCGTTCGGGAAGACTTCGCGCGAGTACGTACCGACGGGGACGCCGAGATAATCCGCAATCTCGCGCGTCAGGTCTGGAAATGACGATCCCCCAAACAAGCGAATCGCCCCATACGAGGCGAGATAGTTTTGGCGACTGGATGGCATAGCAGATTGTTCCTCACGTACAGGACGCCGCAAGGCGCACATGCGAAGGTGAGGCTTAATTGTAACCGCTTATGCGCGCAAGCGTGCGCTTTCTAACAGTCTTCCAACCGCGTCGTTGGGGGTCAGCGTGCGCGCCTGTACCTCGGCGATCAGGGAGTCAATTTCGCCGTTGTGCAAGCCTGCCAGCAGCCGCGACAGCAGAGCCTCGCGCAGACGATCCTCCAGTTCAATCGCGATCTGACTCTGTTCCAATGCTTGCAGATGTGTATCTGCGTTCAGGTAGGCGCGATGATTGCTGATCGCCGTCAGCAGTTCGTCAATGCCCTTATGCTCGCTGGCGATGGTCTGCACAATCGGTGGTATCCATAACGCGCCATTCATCTCGGACAAGGGGCTTAAACCCCTTGTTCGGTCGTCGGACTGTTCAACGTTCATCAGTCGCCCGTGATGGGACAAAATCTGACTGCGCAGTGCCGGGTGCCCGGTTTCGAGCATCATCCGCAGGGCACGCAGCGTATTATCCGCGCCCGGTCGGTCCGCTTTGTTGATGACGAGAATGTCCGCGATTTCGAGAATACCCGCCTTGATCGCCTGTACGTCGTCGCCCATGCCCGGCGCTTCGACCACCAGCACCGTTTGCGCGATGCGGGCGATTTCGACTTCGCTCTGCCCCGCGCCGACTGTCTCGATCAGTACCACATCAAAGCCAGCGGCGTCCATCACCCGCACTGCGTCGCGCGCCGAGCGCGAGAGACCGCCCAGGCTGCCGCGCGTTGCCATACTGCGAATAAACACACCTGTATCACCGTGCAGTTCAGTCATGCGGATGCGGTCGCCAAGGATAGCACCGCCGCTGAACGGGCTGGTCGGATCAATTGCCAGCACCGCAATCGTCTTGCCTGTTGCGCGCAATGCCTTTGCCAGTGCCGCGACCAGCGTGCTTTTTCCCGCGCCCGGCGCGCCCGTCACCCCGATGGTGTGCGCGCGTCCAGTATGCGGGAACAGCGCTGACAGCGCTGCTTCGCCATCCGGGTGTCCATTTTCGACCAGCGACAACGCCCGTGCCAGCGCCCGGCGTTCGCCCGTCAGCACACGACTCGCGAGTTCGCTCATCACGCTGCGCCCGCGCCCTTCGTCGTCACCACCTGACGAATGTAGCTCGCGATGTCATCCGTGCTCGTGCCGGGACCGAAGATGCCACGCACGCCCAGCGCTTCCAGTCCGGGACGGTCGCTATCCGGGATGATGCCGCCCACCAGCAGCGGTACATCGTTCATACCTTCACGGTCGAGCAGTTCGCGCACGCGCGGCACCAGTGCCATGTGCGCACCGCTGAGAATGCTCAGCCCGACAACATCGACATCTTCCTGGAGCGCGGCTTCTGCGATCATTTCTGGCGTCTGGCGCAGACCGGTATAGACAACTTCCATCCCTGCGTCACGCAGCGCCCGCGCGATCACTTTCGCCCCGCGATCATGTCCGTCCAAACCCGGCTTGGCGATCAAAACACGAATCGGTTGTTCACCTGCCATCATCTCAATCCTTCGACACAACGGTGTTCGCCGTTTATCTATTCATTATCCACTCATGAGTATAACAGAAAGACCATGACGGCTGGTGCATTTTCGCCCTGCCAGACTGCATATGTTGTCCATGTCAAACATCACAATTGTGTTTATTCGCGATCTGGCAAGCCGTGTTACAATTTGGAAAGCCTTACGACATTATACTGAGTAACCAGCGTCATGACGGCGATTCCAACAACTGACGAGCGTCCCCAATCCCTTTCCCCTGCACAAAGCGCAGTGCAAACCCACCCCACCATCGGCATCTGGGCTGCGGGTATTGCGCTGGTCATTGCGCTGGTGGTGGCGGGCATCGCCGTGACACAGGCAATCGCGTGGCGCACACAACCCTTCCTGGGCGTCCTGTTCACGCGCACACTCTTTATTGATGCGACCCGCTCTGTCGGCAGTGAATGGGGCGGCATCAACGCAGGTCTTCAAAGAGGCGATCACATCGTCGCTTTACAGGGGCGCACGCTTTACACCGATCCCGCCGATTTTAATGGCGCGATGGCAACGCTGCGCGAGGTACTCAGCAATCAGGCGTATGGCGATACGATCCAGGTATCCTTCCTGCGCCCTGCTCCCGATAACGTCATGCCACAAACAGCAGCTGGAATTGCCTGTACACTGCCGGGGGACGGTTTCGCGCATTGCCTCGCCAATGTGCAGTTGATCGAGATGCCAAATAATGACTTCGCGGCACTGTTCGTCATCCCCTTCCTTGCCGGGCTGATCACGCTCGGCATCGGTGCGACGGTGCTGATTCTGCGCCACCAGCAGCGCAGCGCGCATCTGGTGGCGTTTATCTGCGCACTGTTGGCAATCTTTTCGATGGGTCTGTTCGATCTCAATACCAGCTATATCGTTGCGCCGGCATGGATTACCGCCACTGCCCTGCTGGGTGGGGCGGTACTGGCGCTGGCGCTGACATTCCCCGGCAAACTCGCGGCGCTCTACCATGCGCCTCGCCTGTTCTACACGCCGTTTGCGTTTGCACTGCTGCCCATTATCATAGGTCTCACGTTCTACTTCGCGCCGCCTGCCGCTGATAACGCACTGCTCGCTTTCCAACCCTCGGTTTTAATGCTGGTCACTGGCATCTGTATTGCGTGTGCCTTGTGGATACGTCAGCGCCAGCGTGCGACGACACCGATCATGCGTGATCAGGCGAACCTGATACTCGGTGGGTTCGGCTTCGCGCTGGTCGTGGGCGTCATTTACGTGATCAATGTGATCGCGCGTGCAATCACAGGCGGTACGGAACTCATCCCGCTGAATACATCGGCAGTTGCGCCGTTCTTCATGCTGCCCGCCTTCAGCATGGCGTATGCCAGCTTGCAAACACGCGCCATCAACGCGGATCAGTGGATGAGCAAAGGCATCACCTATACCTTCCTGGCGCTGGGGCTGGTGCTGGGTTACTTCATGCTCGTCTACGCCGCCACGCTCGTCACGGGGCAGATGGTGAGCGCTGCCAACCCGCTGCTGCTGGCAATCGTCGTCTTCGTGATTGCCGTCGCGTTCGTCCCGGTGCGCACGCGCCTGCAAGCACTGATCGACAAAGTGTATTTCCGGCAGCGTGTGAATTACGGCAACCAGGTCGAGCAGTTCGCGCGTAACCTGAGCGCGCTGCGGGTTCTCCCCGCGATCAGTGCTGAGTACCGCACGACGCTCGAAAATGCGCTGGCTCCCACCCACACCTTCATCTTTCTGCCGGAAATGGGCGTGGGTGACTACACAGCGGTGGGGCGTGAACGCCCGGACACCGATATTCGCTTTAGCCCGACCAGCCCGCTTATTCAGTACCTGCGCAACCATGAAGGGCTGGTGTATCTGGACAGCCAGACGCCCTGGACACGCGAACTGGTTGCCGAGCGCGCCCGCCTGCTGGTGCTAAATCCGCTGGTCATCGTCGGTTTTCGTGGAAGCAGCCGCCTGAGTGGTTTCGCCATCATCGGCGCGCCGCGTTCTGGTGCTGGCAATTACATCTATGATGAGCAGCGCTTCATTGAAAACCTGACCAACCAGATGACAGTGGCGGTCGAACGCGCACAGGTCGTCGAGTCGCTCGAACGCCGTGTCAAGGAGCTTGACATCCTCAGCCGTATCAGTCAGGCGGTTAACTACACGGGCGATTATGACAGTCTGCTCGAACTGATCGGCACACAAACCAGCAAGCTCGTCGGGGCGACGCATGTGTATGTGGCGCTGCGCGATGCAGCGATGAACGAGTTGTACTACGCTTTCTTCCTCGAAAACAACGAGCGCTTCAACCAAAAGGAAAACCTGCGCTGGCAAATCGACAAAGACCTGGTGAGCGAAGTCGTGCGTACCAGTCAATCGCTGCGCACCGTCAATTATCGGCGCGCCATGAGCGAACGCGGTGCAGAAACAGGTGCTGAAGACCCGAATTTGCAGGCATGGCTGGGCGTGCCACTGATCACGGGCTCGCGCGTATTGGGCGTGCTGGCGGTGGGTAACACGGAGATGAACCGCCCTTTCGGTGAAGAGCAGATGCGCCAGCTTCAGGACGTGGGCGCTTTGGCAGCGACATCGCTCGATAAGGCGCGCCTGTTCAACGAGGCAAACCTGCGCGCGCGTCAACTCGCGGCACTCAACGAAATCAGTCGCCGTCTGGTGGCGACCGAACTCAACCTCGATAACCTGCTGACGTTGATTACTAAAAGCGCTGTCGAAATCCTCAATGCAGAAGCAGGTGTGCTGCTGCTGACCGCGGACGATGAGTCGGGCGACTTGGAATACAAGGTGGACATCGGCAGCCCCGAAGTCGAGCTGGTGGGCAAACGTGTGCCAAAGGGTGAACGGCTCGTCGGCGAAGTCGCACGAACGGGGTCGATCATTGCTTCAAACGACGTAGCGCATGATCCGCGCTGGTCAAGCGAAGCCAAAGCGACAGGCTTCACCGTGCGCAACCTGCTCGCTGTGCCGCTGATCACGCAGAACCGCGTCATTGGCGTCGTCGAAATCATGAACCGCATGAGCGGCGGCTTCAGTCGTGAAGACAGTGACCTGCTCTCGGCGTTTGCAGGACAGGCAGCCGTCGCCATCGAGAACGCGCGTCTGTTTGAACTAACGGACCAACAATTGCAGGATCGCCTGGATGAACTGGAGATGATGGAGCGCATTGATGCAGAGATGAACCGCTCGCTCGACCTGACCAACGTAGCCGAGATCGCGCTGCGTTATGCCATAACGACCACCGAAGCGACGGCGGGCGTGATCGGTTTGGTGGATGAAGAGGCGTTAAGGCTGAGAATTGTCGCGCAGATCGGCTACAGCGAGCAGGATATGCCCGAAGGCGCAGATGCCGTGAACTTCCCGCTGGATCGTGGCATTGCCAGCCGCACGCTGAAGACGCAGCGCGCCGAACTGGTTTCTGACGTTAGCATTGACCCGCTGTATGTCCCCAGCCTGCGCAACGCACGCAGCCAGATCACCGTGCCGATGATGTCGGGCGGTGAAGTCAGTGCTTTGCTGGTGCTGGAAAGCAATCAGGAAGGCGTGCTGCATCTGGCGGATATGCCGTTTGTCCAGCGCCTTGCCGAACATGCCAGCATCGCGATTGCCAACGCACAGTTGTACCAGCAGTTGGTCGCCGCCAATCAGTCCAAGAGTGAGTTTGTCGGTTTCGTCGCCCACGAGCTCAAGAACCCGCTGACGTCGGTCAAAGGTTTTGCCGATCTGCTGATCGCCAACGCGGTTGGCACGCTGACCGATGGGCAGCGCCAGGCGATCACGACTATCCGCACCAACGCCGAACGCATGAACACGCTCGTGAGCGATCTGAACGACGTGACCAAGTTGCAAACCAACAACCTGCGCATTGACCCTGAGTCAATTGACTTCGCCAAACTGATCGAAGAAACGCTGCGCCCGCTGCAAAAGCAGATCGACGACAAGGGGCAGCAGGTGGTGCTGGAGCTTGCCGACAAACTGCCGCGCGTTTTTGCCGATCACAACCGTATCATTCAGGTCATGACCAACCTGCTGAGCAACGCACACAAGTACAGCCCCGCCGCTGGCAGTATCACCATCAGTGCTATCATCCAGCCGCCGCAGCGCGACGCACGCGGGCAGGTCGGCAAGCCGATGCTGCGCGTCGCGGTGAGCGATCAGGGAATCGGCATGAGCCAGGACGACCTGAAACACCTGTTCACACCCTATTTCCGCAGCGACAACCCGATTGCCCGCGAGCAGCCGGGAACGGGTTTGGGCTTGACGATTACGCGCGGTATCATTGAACAGCACGGCGGTGAGGTTCAGGTGGATAGCACACTGGGCGAGGGGACAACGTTCAGCTTTACCCTGCCGCTGGCACAATAGCGCGTCTCACAAAAGCCTTACACCTTCTTTTGAATTTACGCGCTATAATGAAGAAACGGTAGAGGCGTAAATTCTAAATCAATTCGAGGCGCAAACGTACCATCGTGTTAAACGCTACTGATCCGCTTATTGATCAAAAACTTGGCGATTACACCATCCAGACGCTGCTGGGGCGTGGTGGCATGGCACGCGTCTACAAGGGCTACGATGTGCAGCTGGAACGCTATGCAGCAGTGAAGGTGATCGATACGCATCTCATCACCAGCGCCGACGCTGCCGAGTATCGCGAACGCTTCCAGCGCGAGGCGAAAGCGATTGCCAAACTGCGGCATCCGAATATCGTCAACGTCTATCAGTTTGGCGTCGAGGCAAATCTATACTACATGGCGATGGTGTTTGTCGATGGGACGGACCTGAGCTTTGTGCTGCGCAGCCACGCCCAGGCAAAGACACGCATGTCGTATGGTGCGGTGCTGCGGCTCACCCGTGATATTGCGCTGGCGCTCGATTATGCGCATCGTCTGGGTGTGATTCACCGCGACATCAAGCCGTCGAATATCATGGTGACAGAAAATGGTCATGGTATTCTGACCGATTTCGGTCTGGCGTTAAGCGTGCCGGAAGGCTCGGCGGGCAATACGTTTGGCAGTGCGCATTACATCGCCCCGGAACAGGCGAAGTCATCCAATCTGGCAGTACCGCAAAGCGACCTGTATTCGCTGTGTGTCGTCATCTACCAGATGCTCGCGGGCAAAGTGCCATTCGATGACCCGTCGGCGATGGCGGTCGCCATTAAGCACTTACAGAATCCCCCACCGCCGCCCAGCGCTTTCAATCCTGAGTTGAAGGGTGAAGTCGAAGCCGTCCTGCTCAAGGGTTTAAGTAAAGACCCGCATGAGCGCTATCCCAACGGCAAGGAACTGGTGGTCGCGCTCGAAAAGGCGATGCGCAACGCCAACCTGAAGCTGAATTACAGCGCCGACCCGCTGCCGATGTTCCCGACGCAGGGCAATCGTCCTATAGCGGTAACGGGCGGCGATAGCTCGACGATTCTGCTTGGCTCGAAAGCGCGAGCGCAGGAGCTTGCGGATAAAGCTGCGCAGGAGCAGTTGTCTACACCGACCCCATCGTTCGTTCGCGCGCCCACGCTGCCAACCGCACCTTCCAAACTTCGGCTGCCGCACCCTTTTGGCGAAAGCCAGCGCAAGGTGCCGCTACTGCCGATTATCGGCGCTATTGTGGTCGTACTGCTGTTTGGGGCGGTACTGTTGTTTGGCAATCCACAGGATGCTTCAACGCAAGACGCCACGCCACCCACAACGCCTGGTGTTGTCGCTGCTGCCACTGAGGACCCAACTGCGCTGCTCACCGATATACCACCCCCAACGCCAACTCGCGCTCGACCATCCGCCACACCTGTTTCTGCAACAGCAGCTTTGCCGCCAACGGACATGCCCACGCTTGCCCCGACCCTGCCGGTCAGCGAAGTTGTGATGACCGATGCGCAGCTGCGGCTGGTCTATACCGACACGCGGCTGACGCTGACCAATGTCAGCAACAACGTTTTGAACCTGGGTGATGTTACGTTTGTGCAGTCAACCGCCGATGGGCTGCGCCTCAGCTATCCCGCGCGGCTGTGGACAGCGGGCAGTGGGTTCAGCATTCAGCGCTTACGCCCTGGCGAATGCGTGCTGGTAATAACCCCTGACGATGCCGAGGAGCGCAATAGCGAAGGCTGCGCCCCGGCGGCATGGTTCACAGCGTCCGCCCGTTCGCGCTGGTTCTGGATTAGTGATGATGAATATGTCAGCTTTGAAGTGCTGTTGTTCGGGCAGCCATTCATGCGCTGTGCAATTGACGAAGGCGAATGCGAGTTCAGCCTGCCACACTAACCGCCGGGCAGCGTAATCGTCGGCGCGCCGGGGATAATCTCTGCCTCGCGCGGTAGGCTACTCAATGCTGACAGCAGCAGGATGCCGACCACCAGCATCGCCACCAGCACCAGCAGCAGCGCCACGCGCAGCCCGCGATTGCGCCGCTTGAGCAACGGTGACATGCCACCCACGCCGCGCGCGGGCGGCGCGCTTAATGGCACGTTGTAGGCATTCTCCAGCAGAAAACGCTGCATCACATCAGCGGTCAGCCTGATGCCTTCCGGCAGAAGCGTCACAATTTCACGATATTCCAGGCTGCGCAGCGCCGCGCCCACCGTCGTTGCATCTATCGGATCATCGCTGTCCACCAGGTAGCTGCCGACAATACTCGCATCAACCGGGCGCAGCGGGTCCTGATAGAGCAGCTGGCTCACTGCTCGCAGTACAACCTGCTCGTTGGTTGTCAGTTCATCCCATGTACGCCGCAAATCGCCTTCAATCTGACGGAACAACACCTGTCCCGCGCGCTTGATGTCTTCTGTCGTCACCAGCGTTCGTGCGCGGTCATCCTGATAGCGTTCGTAAAGGAGTATCCCCAATGACTGTGTGATGGCGGGCGCGCCGCCCGTCAGACGAAATGCCGCTGCCTGTGCGCCGTCGTCGAGCGTGTATTGTTCGCGCACGGGTTCGCTCAGAAGCCACGCAGTTTCATCGGCTGCAAGGTTGCTCAGGCGTACACTATCGGTGGGGCGTACCAGCGGGTAGAACTCTGGCAACGTCCCTTCATAAGCGGTATCGAGCGTGAGTGTGACGTGGAACTGCGTCATGCGGTCAGTCAAGCCGCGCAGAAACGGGATGGTATCTGCCCGCAGTTCGCCGGATCGTTTGGCATTCAGCACCATTTCGGCATCGTCGAACAGCAGCATCAGCCGACGGTGGGGACGGATGAGCGCCAGGACAGGCGGTAGATAGGTCTCTGCGAACCAGGCGCGGGCGTCATCGCCGGGTGGCTGCATATCGCTGAGGCGCGTGAGGGTGAAACTGCTTGTGACCAACCGCTCGGTGATCAACTGTGCCAGCCCCAGCCACCAATCGTATTCACGCGTGGGCAGCGTTTCGCGCAGCGGAACGTAGACGCCGACGAACGTTTCATCAAACGCGCTGTCAAAGGCACGCAGGAACGCCGTCTTGCCGATTTGCCGCCTTCCGATGATAACCAGTGCGCCGGAGTGCGCAGGGTCGGTCAGCTGGCGACGCAGCCGCGCGAAGACGTTCGCACGCCCTGCGAACGGGGTGTAAGACGCGGCACTGTCGGTGCTGTAGGGGTTATGTGGCACAAAATCGATCATCATAGTATCCATTATAGCGTAACCACGTTTCCACGCTTGCAGATAGAAAAAATGCCAAAGCGCAAAGGACGCCAAGTCGGGTGATTAAGACTATAATCCAAGATAGATATGAAAATGATGCTCATCGCCGGGGGAGTCATGATGAGACGGATATTCTGGCTGCTGCTGCTGGCTTTGCTGACGCTGGGCGGTGAAGCAGGCGCACAAACCAACGAGGCAAGCGCACTGCGCGTGGTCGAAACGCTGCCTGCCCACAGCAGTTTCGACATCCCGACGAATGGCGTGATCACCGTCATTTTCAACCGTCCGGTTGTGCCACTGACCGCGATTGAAGCGATGAGTGACCTGCCACAGCCGCTGCGTATCGAACCTGCCACGAACGGGCTTGGCGAATGGCTCAATAGCGCCATCTATATCTTCCGCCCCGATCCGGCGCTGGCAGCGGGTACAGAGTACCGCGTGACCGTTGACGCTGGTTTAGCGGCGATCGATGGTACGACCATGCCCACGCCGTACAGCTTCAGCTTCACGACGGTTGCGCCCGCGATAGTCGAAGTGCTGCCCGCGCCGGACGCAACGGGCGTGCGGCTGAATGAAGCGCTGCAAATCACCTTCAATATGCCAATGGATAGCGCATTTGTCGAGTCTGCGCTGGCATTGGTGGACGCAGCCGGAACGCGCGTCGCCGGACGTTACGAGTGGAATGAAGACAATACTGTTGTGCGGTTTATCCCCGACGCGCTGTTGGCACTGGACACGCGCTATCAATTGACAATCGGGAGCGGCGCTTTGGGAGCGGGTGGCGGGGCGAGCCTGGAAACGCAGTCCTTTGCGTTCATCACCGTGCCAGCGCCGGGCGTTATCCGCACAGACCCGTTCGACGGGCAAACCGATGCACATCTGTACGGACTGACCATTTACTTCGCGTCGCCGATGAACCCGGAAACGCTCGAAGACAAGTTCACGATCACACCCGAACCCTGGCGCGAACCGGATATTTTCTACAACGATTGGGACAACAGCCTGACGCTGAATTTCCCGGCGGAGCCGAGCAGCGGTTACACCGTCACGATGGCGGCGGGCGCGGAAGATGAGTATGGCAACCGCATCGAGCAGCCGTTGACGATCCACTATACGACCGCCCCGTTTGATGCGGATGTCAGCCTGCAAGCGCCCTATGGCGTCGGCTTTTACAACGTGCGCAACCCGCAGACGCAGGTGTACCTGACGCATCGCAATGTCAGCGCAATCGATCTGGAACTTTACAGCGTCGAACTGCCGGATTTCCTGCCGCTGCTGGTCGGACCGAACAGCTATGACCCGGCGCAGTTCTTCACGCCGAACGCCAACAACCTGCTGCGCAGCTGGCAGATTCCGTCGGTTGCGCCGGAGAACGCCCGCCGTTACGAACTGCTGCAATTGGGCGGCGGATCGGTTGATTGCCCCGGAGCGCTGCCTTCGCGTTTGCGCGTTGGCGATACTGCCCGCGTCGTCAGCGATCCTGATCCGGTGCGCGCCCGCGCCACGCCGGGCAACGGCGAGATCGTGACGCTGCTCTACCGCGATTATGCGCTGCCGATCATCGGGGGACCGCAGTGTATTGACGGCGTGCTGTGGTGGCAGGTGCAGCTGCGCGAAGGCGAAGAAGCATGGGTGGCGGAAGGCGTCGGCGACGAGTACTTCCTTGACGTGGCGTCGGCGTCGGCGCAAACCCCTGTGACCGTGACAAGCGAAAGCGGTGCGCTGCCGCCCGGAATCTACCTGCTCAGTGCTTCGACGCCGGAAACGGCAGCGATTGGCTACAACCCGCTGCGTCACTTCCTGATCGTCGGTACGGCGAACCTCGTTTTCAAGAATAGTGTGGACAGTACGTTCCTGTGGGTGACGGATGTCAACAACGGGCAGCCGATTGCCAATGCGCCGATTACGATCTATGACGCTGACTACGTGCTGATCGCACAAGGCACGACCGACGCCGATGGCATTTTACGCCTGGATGTGCCGCGTCAGGTGGATTTGTATGCGCCGCGCCTGGCGGTGCTGAACGACGGTACAAACTTCGGCATCGGTATGATGAATTGGTCGTCCGGCATCGAAGGCTACGACTTTGCGCACGGGGTCGATTATGCGCCAGAGCCGTACCGTGCTTACGTCTATACTGATCGTCCGATCTATCGACCGGGGCAGCCAGTCTACTTTCGGGGTATCGTCCGCAACCGCGACGATGTGACGTATACACTGCCGCAGTTTACCGAAGTGCCTGTACAGATTTACGGCGGTAGTGACAACGTGCTGCTCTACGATGCAACGCTGCCCGTCACGCCATTCGGCACGTTCAGCGGACAGTTCGAGCTGGCGGGCGATGCGCCGTTGGGTTTCTATCGCATTGTGGCGCAACTACCGCGTCCCAATCCTGACGAATACTACGGCAGCGAGGGCACGGTCAATTTCCAGGTGGCGCAGTACCGCGCGCCGGAATTCCAGGTGACAGTGACGCCGCAGCAGACCGAAGTCGTGCAGGGGGAGACGATCCGCGTGGTGCTGGACAGCCGCTATTTCTTTGGCGGCGTGGTCTCAAACGCAGCGGTCGAGTACCGCGTGATGGCGCAGCCGTACTTCTTCAGCGCTGATGGCTTCGCCAGCTACAGCTTTGTCGATTTCAACTACGACGTCGGAGCGAGCGAATTTTACGGCGGGTACTGGGGTGAAATCGCCAGTGGCAGCGGCACGACCGACGCCGAAGGCAGGCTCATCATCCAAGTGCCTGCCGATTTGCGCGACGCGACGCAAAGCCTGCGCTATACGATTGAAGCGACCGTGACCGACGAGAGCGAGCAGGCGGTTAGCGGGCGTGTAGATGTGACTGTGCATAAGGGCGAGTTCTATATCGGTTTGCGTCCGCAGGAATATGTCGCCGTCGCTGGCGAGGAAACGGGAATTGACCTGACGGCGGTCGATTGGGAAGGCGAGCCGCTTGCCGGGCAAGCGCTGGGCGTGCGCGTGGTCGAGCGGCGCTGGGCGAGCGTGATGGAAGAGGATGACGCCGGACGCACCACCTGGACGTGGGAAGTCGAAGACATCCCCGTTACCGATGGCAGCGTCATGACCGACGCCAGTGGCAATGCCGAGTTCCGCTTCACGCCTCCCGCAGGCGGTATCTACAAAATCATCGCTGAAGCGCGCGATGGACAGGGCAACACGGTCATCGCCTCGACGCAGGTCTACGCCTCCGGCAGCGATTACGTCGTCTGGCGGCAGCAGAACAGCAACCGCATTGACCTGATTGCCGATCAGGATGAGTACCAGATCGGCGACACAGCCGAATTTCTGATCGCGTCGCCATTCCAGGGAGCGGTCGAAGCGCTGGTCACGGTCGAACGCGGCGATGTGTTGTACAGTGAACGGCTGACGCTGACGAGCAACTCGACGGTCTATCGGCTGCCGATCACCGAGGATTATGCGCCGAACGTGTATGTCAGCGTCTTCATCGTCAAAGGCGTGGACGAGACCAACCCGGTCGCTGCCTTCCGCATGGGCATGGTGCAGTTGGCGGTCGATACGTCGCAGCGCGTCATCACGCTTGACATTCAGCCAGATCGCCCTGACGCCGGACCAGGCGACACAGTGATGTACACGCTGCGCGCGACGGATAGCGCAGGCAATCCTGTCGTGGCGGAGGTCGGCGTAGGGCTGACCGATCTGTCGGTGCTGACAATTGCCGACCCGAACACGATTCCGCTGCTGCAATATTTCTTCGGGCAGCAGGGGTTGGGCGTGCGCACATCAACTGCGCTGACGATCAACACCGATCAACTGACGCAGGAAGTGCTGGACACGATCAAGGGCGGCGGCGGCGGCTTTGGTGATGGCGGTATCTTCGACATCCGTCAGGAGTTTGTCGATACCGCGCACTGGAACGCCGCGCTGGTGACGGATGCCAACGGAGAAGCGACGTTCAGCGTGACGCTGCCGGATAACCTGACGACGTGGCGGCTGGATGCGCGGGTGGTCACACGCGGCGCGGATGGG